>LKMJ01001113.1_pt1 | contig 23023 bp, 17 predicted proteins | sample 643391 | NCBI WGS metagenome assembly LKMJ01 (sample SAMN04112250, study PRJNA286221) | soda lake metagenome | biome: soda lake; feature: Kulunda Steppe; material: water; isolation source: sample PL-Br10 brine of Picturesque Lake | place: Russia: Kulunda steppe | collected 2010-07
CGACAGTACGGACCACGTCCAAGAGGACCACGTCCGACAGGCACAGGAAAAAATCGAAATCGACCGCGTAGTGGAAGTCGTCAGAACCCTTCCACAGCAGTCGAAACTCGTTCTCTTTGCTATCATTCTCCTCGAAAAGCAGGGTGTCCACAACATCAATACCGGCGAGGTATACAACATCTACAAACGGCTGTGCGAGGAGATTGACGCGGATGTCCTCACACAACGACGCGTCACGGACCTCATCAGCGAACTCGACATGCTGGGTATCGTCAACGCCGTCGTCGTCTCCAAAGGACGGTACGGCCGAACGAAAGAAATCAGCCTCTCGGTTCCAGTCGAAGAAACGGAGGCAGTGCTTCTTTCAGATTCACGTCTCGGCGATATCGAAGACGTCCAGCCGTTCGTCCAGGCTCGGTTTGATAACTGATTCTGTTTTCGTTGCTCGGCATTCACTCGAACTGCAGTCGGAGCCAGCCGATGCCGGGGACACGAACCTCAGCAGTTCCCATTACCCACTCGGGATGGACAGGCTGTTCGCCGTTTACCTGGTCATAGACCTGATTCGTCCGTTCGTTGTCGCCTTTCGTAATGAACCCATCATTCGGGGCCGGACAGACTGATTCGACATCCTCGCACTCCTCGACGGAACCGAGGTTGTCCTCGTCAGCTTTTTCTACCCAGTCATCACCCTCATCAACCCAGAACATCGCCCGGTGAATTATCGGCGTCTGTTCAGTATTGCCATTGGGCGCATAGACGATGACATCCCCATATTCGTTGAACTTCGTATACTCATGTTCTTCACCTTCCTGTGCACTAACAATCCCGCCTTCCGCGGCGATATCGGGCTGGAACCGGTCAGTCTCCATCACGAACACGAGGTCGTTTTCGTTCATATTCGGCTCCATACTCCCGCTTTCGATAGCGACCATCGGTGGCCAGACGCCGCTAATTGCAAACAGGTAGGTTCCAATGAGCGCGACTGCGAGGATACTAATGGCAACGTCACGCCCGAGCAGAACCCACTCGTTTGGTGTATTCCCCTCAGTGCCACCTTCGTCTCTTTCATCAGCCGTATGGTCTGTCTCGAATTCGTCACCGAAAGCAGTTTCAACCGGCTGTATATCCCCTTCACGGCGTGCCTGCTCATCCTGGAGAGTTGGCTCATCGTCGGTTTCTCGCGGTGTGTGTTGACGGTCCGAATCGGGGATATCGCCGAGACCATCCGAAGCGTCAGTTGGGGAATCAGTTTCGTCATCCCCGGGCGCAGTCATCGTTTAGTGTTATCTCCCAACCGCGTTTGAATGTTCTGGTGACCCCACAAAAAATACCTTTTATTTCATTCAGTTTGTCATTCTATATGATATGAAACGGGTGATAGAGTCTCTCAATCAGGTAATTATAACCATATTGAGTAACATCTCTAGCCATGTCTCTAGCAACTCCCTCGCTTTCTCAACTCAGTAGTGGCATCTCGGGTTTAGACGAGATTCTTCGGGGTGGGTATATACAGGGTCGGATGTATTTGATTTCGGGGACACCCGGGTCGGGGAAGACCACGGTCGGCGTTCACTATCTCGAAGACGGCCTGGCTAACGATGAGACTGTTTTGTTCATTCATGGCGAAGAGTCAGCAAACGAAATTATCGAAAATGCGGCACAGTTTGGTATCGATATTGCGGATGCGGAGTTTCTCGACCTCGGACCGACTTCCGAGTTTTTCACCGAAAATATGTCGTACGACCTCATTGAGGCAGGGGAAGTCGATGGCCAACAGCATACGCAGGCAATCCACGATGCGATCGAAGAAATCGACCCGTCGCGTGTCGTTCTCGACCCAATAACACAACTTCGCTATATCGAGCCATCCGAACGCCAATATCGGAAACGCCTGTTGTCATTCATTCGCTTTCTCAAAGAGCGGGATATTACGGTCGTCGCTACCGAGACCATGCAAGCCCCCCAGATGGGTGACAGGGAAACACGGTCACTCAGCGATGGTGTCATCGAACTCACGCGGGCCAACAACGGTCGCCGAATTGAAATCATCAAAAACCGAGGTGTCGGACAAATTTCGAGAGACCACGGCCTCGAAGTGCGGTCAGCAGGTATCGAAGTCTTTCCGCGTGTCCGTCCGGAACCGAACGATTCCGAATTCGACCCACGCCCGCTTGGCTCGGGGGTCGAAGAAATTGACACGCTCATGCACGGCGGCCTTGAGCGTGGGACGGTGACGTTTATTAGCGGACCACCGGGTGTCGGGAAAACGACAACCGCAGGGCTCTATCTGGCACAGGCTGCGGCGAACGACATACGCGCTGTAATATATCTCTTCGAGGAACGACTGGAGACGTTCGCTCATCGGTGTCGCTCAATTGGCATCTCGATTGATGACCTGCGTGCAAACGGGATACTTGCTATCGAAGTCATTGAGCCCCTGTCGTTATCTGCTGAGGAGTTCGCACATATGGTTCGACACGAAGTCGAACAGGAGGATGCGGAGGTTGTCATGATAGATGGGTTTGGTGGGTACGTTTCGGCAATACAGGGGCAAAAGGAAGAACTCAAACGAGAACTCCATGCGCTGACGCGCTATCTGGTAAACAGGGAAGTCTCGGTGTTGGTCACTGATTCGGTCCATCAGATTACCGGGATTTCCTCCGCAACCAGCGCAAATTTGAGCCCTATCGCCGATAATATCATGTTTCTCAGCTACATCGAAGAGGATGGCTCGCTCGAAAAAGTCATCGGGATTTTGAAAAAACGGGCAGGCGGGTTCGAGCACTCCCTCCGCAGATTTGAAATCACCGGTGATGGCGTTCGGGTCGGGGAACCGATGACCAACCGCACCGGCATACTTCAGGGCTCAACCCGGACGAAGACGAACGGCAGTCCGGGCGAGAATACATGACGGCAAAGCATCCTCACTCTCGCTCTGAACTGGTCAATTCGACTGCTGGGGCAGGCCGGATACAGCTACTCGTTGCAAACGAGGGGAACCGACAGGTGATTACCAGTATGCTCAGCGACCAGTTCGATGTTGAGACGAATGCCACAATCCAGGAGGCAGACCTCTATCTGGTCGAAGACCGGCTGTTACCCGACTATCGTGAGGCACTCCGTAGACAGGTTGCCCAGAGCGACCCGGTATTCTGTCCGGTGGTTATTATCCGACGCGACAGAGGAACGGTCCGTACTGACTGGTTGGCTGCAAACGACGCCGAAACGCTCTCGCTCGTCGATGAGTTCGTCGACGCACCGATTACGAAACAACTGCTGGTGAGTCGGGTTCGGTCGCTGCTCGTCCGGCGACAGCAATCACTGGAGTTACTGTCACAGGTAGAAACTCTCGAACGACAGGAGCGCGATCTCCGACGGTTCGAGCGCGCCCTCACAGATAGCGGGACGCCAACTGCTATCACCGCCGTTGATGGAACGATTGAACACGTCAATCCGAAATTCACCGACCTGACTGGCTATCCCGAAGACGTTGCTGTCGGCCAATCGCTTGACCAATTTCTGCCGGAGGCGTTTCGGGGAACGTTCGATGATGCGTTCTGGCAGACAATGGCGGAAGAAAGCGAGTGGAATCAGGAAATTCTCATCGAACAACAAAACAATGAGTATCGGATTACGGAGACGACAATCACCCCAATCACGACGGAGGATGGCAAGATTGAGGGATTTGTTATCGTCATGCCGGATATCACACAGCGAATCGAACACGAACAACTGCTGCGGAACCGCGAACAGGAACTGGATGTGCTGCGCCAGATACTCTCGCGGTATCTCCGGCATAACCTGCGAAATCAGTTGAACGTTATTCTGTCATACGCGGAGTTACTCGAGACAAAGGTTTCCGAATCAGATAAGCCGCCTGTCAGGAAAATAATCGAGACAACGGAACGGCTCGTCGAGACGAGCGGGACTGCCCGGAAGTATAGCACACTTATCGAACAGGAGAGTGAGTTAGCGCCATACGATATCTCACAAACCGTCGAAGAGATCGGGGAGGAAATCCGACGCGGGTATCCCGGGGTCTCTCTCGATATCGAGACACCGGCTGAGTGTCACGTCCTCGCCAGAGAAGGGATTCGGGAGGCAATCCGGGGTCTGGTTGATAACGCAGCACGGCACAACACTGCTGAGGCCCCATGGGTTGGTGTGACGGTGCGTGATGCCGACGGTGTCAAAATTGTCATCGAGGATAACGGGCCGGGACTCTCTGAGTTGGAACATGAGACGCTCGAACAAGGGGGTGAGACACCGCTTCGACATAGCCAGGGAATCGGGTTGTGGTTCAGTAAGTGGGTTATCGAAGGACTCGACGGGCAACTGCTGTTCGATTCGACAGCGGATGGCGGAACGCGGGTAACGATTGATTTTACCCCGTCCGACCAAACAGAAGCAAAGCGCGTGGCGGTCTCCGATTTGAAAGCACGTGAACAGCGCCTCGAAAAGATTATTCAGCGGATGACAGATGCGGTTCTCGAAGTAAACGCGTCGGGGGAAATCACCTTCGTCGATGAACGTGCCGAGGCAATTCTCGATATCGACGGCGATGTGGTTCAGGGACGCAACCTTTTCCATGTCTTTCCCATCTCCCGGGGGACACAGTTTGAAACCGTCTATCACGAGACACTACAGTCTCGGTCAGATCGGAGAGTAGAGGAATACTATGCGGGGGTAGATACGTGGCTGGATATTCAGATTTATCCCAATTTCGACGGCGGTCTCTCGTTTTATTTCCGCGATGTCACTGACCGAAAAACACGAGAGTGGAAACTGGCTGACGCACGCGCACGGATGGAGCTTGCACTCGAACAGACAAGCGCTGCCGTCTGGGAGTGGGACCCTGATACTGATGCCGTCACGGTCCATCCAGCGGAACATCCTGTTTTTCACACACAGATACGGACCGGTGATGAGTTTCTCGAAGCCATTCATCCTGGGGACCGCTCCCGCGTGCAGGCAGCGTTGGAATCGACAGCCGAGAACGGCCCAGTATTTGATATCGAGTATCGCGTGCAGGATGGTGAGACGGTTCGCTGGGCCGCAGATTATGGTGAACTCCATGACGATAGGGATGAGACAAGGCGAGTGGTCGGTGTGTCGAGAGATATTACCGAGCGAAAACAGCAGGAAGCGGAACTGCGAGAACTTGAACAGTTTAACCGAGAACTCGTCGAGAACGCACCTGTTGGACTCTTCCGACTCGACGAGAATATGCGAATCATCTACGAAAACGAGCGCGCAGAGGAGATTATGGGTGTTCCCAGCGACGCGGACCAGTCGATTGCAATTGGAACGGACCCGCGTGAACTCGACTCTGTCAAAGATACTGAGTTGGTTAGTATTCTTGACCGACTCGAAACTGGTGAACCAGTCTCGTTCGAATCACCGTTTGAGTCGTTATATGGCAACAAGCGATACGTCACGGGTCAGGGTGTTCCGCTGTTCGATACTGAACGCTTTGATGGCGCAATCTTGATGATTCAGGATATCACTGAACAACACGCACAAAAACAACAGTTAGAAGCCGAAAGACGACGGTTTAGTAGTCTTGTCAAAGTGCTCCCTCACGCTGTATATCGAGCAGACCCTGACATCCTCGAAACAACGTACGTGAACGATGCTGTTGAAGACACCCATGGCTACTCGGCAGATGAATGGATTGCCAATCCGACGTTGTGGGAACGGTCACTGCATCCTGCTGATGCCGACACTGTCAAGGAAGTATTCCAGGAACACCGTGAATCGAGAGAGCCAGGACAGCTGCAGTACCGAATTCTAACGAGTGATGGAGAGACGAGGTGGATTGAGGATACGTTCCGATGGGAGTACGATGATGAAGGGGAGGTGACCGCCCTTGTGGGGTTATTTACCGATATTACTGACCGAAAGGACCGTGAACAGAAGCTTCGTGAGCGGGTCAAAGAGCTAACCGGCATCCAACAGGCTACACAGACGCTCATCCGCAACGATGGCTCAGTCGATGAATTGTTTGCGGAATTCATCAAACTGGTTCCGTCGTCGTTTCAATATCCCGACCAGATGGCTGCTAAAATCACGTACAAAAACCACGAAGTATCGACCGCAGATTTCGAGTCCAGCGAGCAGTGTCTTTGTTCACGGATGGAAACGGAAACTGACGGAACAGTTGAGATAACTGTCGTCTCTCTCCAAGAGGGGGCTCCAGACGACGAGGAGGCGTTCCTGCCCGAAGAGCAGAGGTTGCTCGATACCTTCGTTGCATTAATTGGTAACCACTTGGAGCGGTTGGAGTATCTTCATCGACTGGAACGACAGAACGCGGCGTTAGAAACAAAAACGCGACAGCTTGATGCGATACTCGAACACACGACCCGTCCAATGTTCATGAAAACAGTGGATGGGGAGTACCTGCTCGTTAACCGGGAATACAAAGACCAATTTGGACTCACGGAGGCCGATATTATTGGGCGGACCGATTTTGACCTGCACCCACCTGCGATGGCTGAAGAAGTTCGCGAAAATGACCAGATAGTCATCGAAACGGGTGAGCCAATCGAGGTTGAAGAACGGATTCTCATCGACGGCGAGGAACGGCTCTATTTATCCTCGAAAGTTCCGATATATTTTGATGAAACCGACACTGGCCCTGATGCGGTATTCGGGATGGCGACTGATATCACCAATCGGACAGCTCAGCAGCAGGAACTTGAACGGCAAAACCAGCGGCTTGAGGCCTTTGCAAGCATCGTCTCTCACGACCTCCGGAATCCGCTCAACGTTGCACAGCTCCGGCTACAACTGCTCAAAGAGGAGTACCAGAGCGAACAGATACCGCCGATAGAGGATGCTCACCAGCGGATGCAAACGCTTATCGAGGATATGCTGGTGCTCACGCGATACGGTGACAAGGTCGGCGATACCGAATCTGTTTCGCTGGCGACCCTTGCGGAGTCCTGCTGGGAGACGGTCACTGGCGGTGATGAAACTGCTGGAACGCTCGTTGTCGAGACCACACAGACGATAACCGCTGATGAGAGCCGCTTGCGACAGCTCCTCGAAAACCTGTTCCGAAACGCCGTGGAACACGGTTCCACGAGCAGTCAGACACAGTCCGACGACGCCGTGGAGCATGGCTCCACGAGCAATCGGCCGGAAGCCGACGACAGCGTGGAACACGGACCGGAAGGCGTGACGGTGACAATCGGTGACCTCGATGACGGTTTTTATGTCGAAGACGATGGGCCCGGTATTACGGCCGAAGACCGTGATACCGTCTTCGATTCCGGATATTCAATGGTGGCTGGGGGAACGGGCCTCGGCCTGAGCATCGTCAAACAGATTGCTGCAGGTCACGGCTGGGACTGCCAGCTGGCGGATGACGACAGTTCTGGAGCACGGTTCGAGATTACTGGCGTCGATTCCGATACCGTGTGAGTTTGCCCGTCGTCCAGCCAGTCATCCTGACATATTCTTATTTACGAGCAACACATAGCTAGAGAATGCAGATGCCCCCGCAAGACCAGTTTGCTGCTCTCCCCAGTCCACCCCACCGCTTTGCTCTGACCGAATCGGAACATAATCTCATCATCGAGCACTGTGGGCGACTGTTCAAGTGGAGCGAACTCCGGCTTCCACTCGAAAACGACGTGGTTTCACTCCCGGCATACTTCCAGCAGAGTCGATATGCGAGACAGTTACAGGCCAAACTTGTCGAATCGGGATACGAGTACAGATTCGCCTACGACATCGAGGGCACACTCCGGCGCGGACTCGGTACCGTTCAGTTCAAACGGTGAGCGGCCACAGCATACAGCACGGATGGTTCATTACGTCTACCTCGTCGAGTGTTCCGACGAGCGCAGTTCATACTATATCGGTTACACCACGGACCTGACACGCCGTCTGGCGGAACACAACGCTGGTACTGGCGCAAAATACACGCGTGGACGAACGCCTGTTGTTCCTCGATATATCGAGTACTGGAACTCCCAATCGGCAGCGATGAGTCGGGAGTGGGAACTCAAACAACTCACTCGAAGTGAGAAAGAACAACTCGTTCCGACCCATTCTTCTGTCGTCTCCGTGCGGTTCAACACAGCGTGAGCGGCCTACGTAGGATTAGCTTGCAACGTCAAGGTCACCGTCAGGATAAATCCGGTAGGTGCGACCATCCCGTTCGCGCCGTATCAGGCCGCGGTCTTCGAGGTCGGTCACGGTCTGGCTGACCTTGCTTTTCGAGAAATCCGAGCGGTCGCGAACATCAACCTGTGTGAGGCCGGGTGAGGCGAGAATTGGGTCGATAATCCGCCGTTCGTCGGCCGGGAAATCCGATAGTATTTCGGCCCGCTCTGTCGGTGGCACTGCTGATTCGTTTGTCGCCTCAGCATCTTCCTCGACAGCCACGTCGTCGTCTGACTCAGCGTACATTGGCCCAGCCGATGCGCTGCCGTCCTCCCGGCCAGGGCGTCCTATGGGTTCGGCTCTCGGGTCTCCGTCCGCCCCAAGCAACGGTTGTTGTTTCCCTTCATTGGCCAGCAGGTTCAGTCGGCCGTATAGATAGATACCGCCGACGACACAGGCAGTCAGTAGACTCCCGAAAAAGTAAATTGTCGCGACGAGCTGGTCGCCGGTCTGCCAGGCGGCGACGACCCCCCCAAGAACAATCACCGCCACCATTGCGGAGGCGACGACGTCAGTTCCTTCGTAGTTCACGTCTTATACGACGATTCTCACCGGAGCGTCCTAACTCTTTACGTTTTTGTAGGTCGTCAGAAAACGAACAGTTCAAGCAACTAGCGGTCAATTATCCGATGATGACGAAGTCGCTTCGCGAGATTGATAGGGAGACTGCGGAGAAGCGACTGGATGCCCTTATTTATGATAACCGGGTAACTATCGCGATTACGTTCCCGTTGGTTGGGGTAGCACTGATGATAAGCGGTCAACAGGGGTGGATTCCCGAATGGTTGGCGTTCAACCCGTATCTGATGGTTATCGCCGTCACTATCATGGCGCTCCCGCTGATTGGCGGGCTCTTTCCGCTCACCAACCGCCGACTTCTCGCCGGGCTCGGCATCCTCGTCCTGTTTACGTGGGCTATCGAAATTACCGGCGTGCAGACCGGCTACCCCTACGGAGAGTTTCAGTACGAGCGCGAACTCGGACCGATGCTCTTCGGGCTCGTCCCGTTTTTCCTTCCGGTCTTTTATTTCCCAATCCTGCTCAACAGCTACCTGTTTACGCTATTGATGCTTGGCCCGGATTCCTCGTTCCCTGCCCGGTATGTGACAACGCTCGCGCTGGTTATTATGATGGACCTCATACTCGATCCGGGCGCTGTCGCGCTTAGTTTCTGGGGCTGGTTCGATGGTGGCCTCTACTACGATGTTCCTGTTCAGAACTATCTTGGCTGGTTGCTTTCAGGGTCAGTTGCGGTCTTTTTGCTCACTATCTCGCTCGACCACGAGGCGGTGTTCGACCGCCTCAGAGAGTGCGAGTATTTTCTCGATGACCTGATTAGCTTCGGTATCTTCTGGGGGCTCGTCAACGCGTACTTCTTTAACACCGTTCCGTTCCTCCTCGCAGTGGTCTTGCTTACCGCGCTGTTTCGGGTGGAGTGGTTCGACTTCGCTGGCCTCGGTGCGAAAGCAACGGGTGGCGCGCTCGGTAAGTAACCCGGGTCGGGGTTGTGCAATTGTCGATATGCTGTTCGACGGATTTTAATCGATGCTGGCGGAGTATTCGGTATGACCAGAGAGGTGCGAGAGGAACTTGCAGAGAAAATCGCTGGCGAGGTGACGCTCAGCGACGAACCGGGAGCGACCTTGAAAAAATGGCGGACGGATTTCGAGGTTGCACAGACGGACCTCGCACAGGCACTGGAGGTTTCCCCATCGGTCGTCTCGGATTACGAGAGCGGTCGGCGAGATAATCCCGGAATTCAGGTGGTCTCCCGGATGGTGGACTCGCTGCTCAATATCGATAAACAGCGCGGCGGTGAGCATATCAGACGATACTCACGGGTGCTCTCTGCTGGCTTCGATAGCTCGGTCGTGCTCGACCTCCGGGAATATGCCGCAAATATCCCGCTTGATAGATATTATCGTGATATCGATGCAACTGAACTTGCCGATGGTGAGCGTGATACGATTGCTGGACACACTATCATCAACAGCATTGAAGCCATCAGACGCCTTTCGAGCGACGAGTTTTACACCCTCTATGGAGAGAGTACGAACCGAGCCCTCGTCTTTACGAACGTCACTCGCGGGGAGTCTCCGCTGGTGGCGCTTCGTGTCGTCAAGCCCACGCCGCATGCGGTTGTCCTCCATGGACTCGGACCGGACGACGTCTGGGAGTATGCACCTGACCTCGCGCGCATTGACGGCTTTTCGCTCGCCGTGACGGATATTGAACTCGACGACCTGCTTGAGCGACATCAGGGGCTTCCCTGAAAAAAACTGCTCCTATTCGACGTAGCGGTACTGTCGTTCGCCCATGCGGCCCCAGCCGTCGAAGACAAACTCCTCGTGTGGGGTGGTCATCGGTTCGACATCCGTCGTTTCGTCGTGGTTGTGGACGTCGTGGATATCCTCGTACTCTTGGAAGCTGATATCGTGACGAGCCTCGATTTGGTCGAAGATGGTCATCGCTTCGAGTTCCTCCTGCCAGCCTGACTGAATCGTTTCCGCGTGGATTTCAGCCTGTGCACCGCTGCCGTAGGACGCAACGAGCAGCTGTTTGCCTGTCACGTCGCGTCCGGTTTCGAGGGCATCAAAGAGTCCCGACACGCGGGCGAGGTGAACGGAGCCAGTGTACCAGTTACCGACCTGACTGGAAATGTCAACGGTCGGCTCGACAGTCCGTTCGTACCACTCGCGGTACTGGTCTGTCTCCTGGAGCTTTTTCGTGTACTCGGTAATTGCATTGAGGAACTCCTCGGACGTGTCGAACTCGTCGCTTCGTGGCTGAGGCCCAATCTCTCCGGCAATTACTTCTTCGATTTCGGTACCGCGGATACAGTGTCGGTAGCCAAGCGGTGCAGCCTTGCGAACCATGCCGGGGAACGGCGTGTGGAACGGGACGTATGCGAAATTCTCGGGATGGACGTCGCCACCGTTACGGACGAAATCCTGCATCGCCTCGCGCATGCGGGCGAGATAGACCTGCATGGAGCGCTTGCCGTCGACGCTCGGGAACTGCTGATTTGGCTTGAGGAAATCAGTTTCGTCTGCGCTACCGAATCCTTGCTCGGGCTCGAAGGTCACAATATTGGGGTCTTCGTCAATCAACATTGCAACAGCACCGGCACCCTGTGTTGCCTCGCCGGGGTCGTCACGAGCATAGAGTGCCGTGTCAGTCGCGATAATGATGGCTTTCCGGCCCTGGTTTCTACCGGCACGAATCCAATTAAACGCATCATCGAGTGCCTGTGTGCCGGCAACGCAGGCGAATTTCCGCTCCCCTTTGTTCGCGTGCAGGAAATTGCCGTCGAAGACCTGTTCGAGACAGCCAGCGACGTACGTCGAGACGGGCTTGGAATTGTCGAAGGCGCTCTCGGTCGCCACGTCGATACGGCCGATATCTTCCGGCTCCAGTCCCTTCCGTTTCATTAGCCGGTGTGAGGCGTTTGCGGCCATCGTCACGATATCCTCGTAGGTATCCGGCAGCGACGATGCATCGAGGCCAAGGCCTTTGGTGTACTTTCCGGGGTCTTCGCCCTGTGCTGGTGCGAACGTCTCCGCAAGGTCGAGTTTGAGCTTCCCTGTCTCTATCTCGATTGCGTCAATTCCTACTTCTGTCATAGCTGGTACTCCTGCAACGACGTATAAGTCTTTGTCGACTCTATTTTCGTCGATTGTCGAAAAGCAGCTGTTTCACCGCCAGAGTGGGTCGGCATCCAAACGAATACAGATTCACGTCTGACAGTAACCGCACAGACTTATTACCCCGGAGATACCGACGTTCATGTGTGTCTACGGAGAGCAAACCAACTGTACTCGTTGTCGACGACGAACCGGAAGTTGCAGATGTCTATTCGCTCCGGTTACAAAACGAGTACGAGACGCGTGTTGCCTACGGTGGGGAGGAAGCACTCGATACGCTCGATATCGACGTCGATATCGTTTTGCTCGACCGCCGCATGCCGGATATTTCGGGAGACGATGTCCTCGAACAGATTCGAGAGAAAGGATACGATTGCCGAGTTATCATGCTCACTGCGGTGGACCCCGGCCTCGATATCGTCGAGATGCCATTCGACGATTACCTCTGTAAACCGGTGGAAAAAACCGACCTCGTTGCGGCCATCAACCAGCAACTCACTATCAAAGAGTATGACAAACAGCTTTCGGAGTATCTTGAGACGACATCGAAACTCACGCTCCTTGAGGCCGAACTCAGCGAGGAAGAACAGGCGGAAAGCGACGAACTCGAACGGCTCCGATCGCGTTCCGCGGACCTGAAAGAAGAAATTGATGGGGTGCTTGAGGAGTTCGATGATATCGAGACTGCGTTCAAACAGATTAGCCGGTCGCCTGGATAATTTCGGCCCTACTTCACCCGGTTAATCTCGGTCCTATTTCGCCTGGGCTAGCACTGTCAGTCGTCGGTCGGTGTCTCTGTTGCTCGAACGTTTGCTTCCGTCGCTTTTGTCTCCGTTTCGCCGAAATATCGTTCCCAGAGCAACAGCGTCGGCGGAAGGACGATAACTGCTCCGAGATACGAGTAAATAACGCTGATTGACATCAGGATGCCGAACTCGGCCAGCATCGGCGTGACTGAAAGCACCAGCGCACCGACGCCGCCAGCGGTCGTAATCATGCTGCCAGTAATGCCGCCACCGGTTCCCTGCAGAGTCACAATCAGCGACTCGTAGGCATCCAGTCGCTCGTTGTACTCGTCGATAAACCGGTGGGTGATATGGACGGAATAGGCCACCCCGATGCCGATGGTAATCGACAACACCGTTGCTGTGAGTGCGTTGAAGGGGATATCGAGCACGGCCATCGTCGCGGCGAGGAAGGCAACGGTCGTCACGATTGGGACGAGGTTGGCAACACCGAGCATTGCCCGCCGTTCGAGCAGATAGTAAATAATGACCAGAAAGACGCCCGTGAGTGCAAGTGCTGCGCCGAGACTCACCAGCGCTGATTCGAACAGCAACTCCGTCACTGTCTGGAAGACGATGATATCGCCGGTTGCGGTGGCATCGAGCCAGTTTCGGTCGGCAAGCGTCCGTGCGTCGACCGTTATCTCTTCCTGTGTCGCCTCTGCATCAACCGAATAAATAACCCGCATCGATTGGAGGTCCTCGTCGATATATTCAAGGGCTTCATCCTCGAACTCCGAGTTCAACAACTCGGTATAAATTCGCTCCAGATTCCGGTCAGGGACGCCATTTGCAGAGTAATCATTTGCCGCAACCAGCGCCGCAAACTCCTCATCCTCTGCGGCGTACTGGTCTATCACGTCGAGAATGCTCTCGGAATCCGCCTGTCCATCGCTGTCCCTGACGATTTCCGAAGGTGGGTCCTCACCCGCGCGTTCAACCGATTCGAGGACGTACCCCTCATAGATTGGCCCCTCTAGATAGACCGTTATCTCATCATCCTCGCCAGTTTCGAAGTTATCACCGAGGAACGTGACGATTCCTCTGACCTGATACTCACCCGGGCCAAACGGTTCGGGCACAACCTCGATATGTGGCGGCAACTCCTCGTAGGGGAGGAACTCCTCATCGTCGAATCGGGTATCCACGTCAGTCGCCACGTAACCGGCTCCCGCCGTCGCAATCAACAGCACGGCCAGCATAACAGCAGGCCCACGATTTGCGAGTTTTGCACCGAGTGGGAGTATTTTCCCCATCAGAGAATCTTTCGAGCCAAGCGGCTGCGTTCCAAACTCCGGAATTCGGGTTCCCTCTCGCAGGTCATCCAGCCAGACCTTCGTCGCTGGCATGAAAATCCCGAAAATGAGGAAAGTGAAGATGATGCCAAGCGACGCGACGAACCCGAAATCGAAGATTGGTTCGAGGTCGCTGGTCATGTTCGCCCCGAAGCCGATAGCCGTCGTTCCGGTGACGATGAAAAAGGCAACGAGCAACTGGTTGTTTGCCGCGGTCATGCCGTCGAAAATTCCTTTCCCGGTGATTCGTTCCTCGCGATACCGATTCACCGCGTGAATCCCGAAATCGATACCGACGGCTAACAATAGTGGCGGGACGGCCACCATCATCTGGTTGAACGGAATCCGGGCGTGCCCGACGAAGCCGAACGTCCAGATGACGGCCATAAACAGCGTAAAGAGACCAAGCACGAGGTCGATGGGGTCACGGTAGGCAAACAACAGAAAGCCGAGAATTAGCAGTATCACGGCCGGAACCATCAACCCCATCGAGTCAACCAGCGCCTGCTCGAACTCATTCTCGAAAATCGCACCACCGAAGGCGATAATGTCTGCATTCGAGGCGTCAGCGGTATCCGCAATCTGATTCTGTATCGTCTCGATTGTCGCGTCTTCCTCTTCGTCAGGTATCTCGTGTTCGACGATATTGATTGAAGCCGACGCGAACACGGTCTCCTCGTTAAAATCGTCGGAGAGCGATTGCGTGATGGCCGGCTCCTCATCGACGAGGGTTCGCACCGCCTCACGGACTTCTACTTCGCTGACATCCTCGACAGCCCGAATCTGTTCGTCTCTCGTCTCTGCAGTCGGGTCAATTATCTGGGCAACGGCTTCTGCGGGAGCACTCGTTTCGTCAACCCTGAAATCCGGATTCTCCTCGACGGTTTCGAGCAGTCGTAACATATCGAGAATCCCATCCCGAGAGAGAACGTTATCGCCACGGTGGATGAGCTGTGTCGACTGGTCATCCTCCGCAAAGGGCTGTTCAAACTCCTCATCAACGGCATCGAGTGCTTCTTGCTCGGGAGTCCCTTCGGTGAATCCTTCCTCTCCGGGATCGACTTCGATGAACGGCAGTCCAAGCGAAAAGAGGGCTGTCAGGATGAGAAAGACGAGAATAATCGTCTTTGGGCGGCCGGTAATCCAGCTATTGAGGGTATCGAGTGCTGGCTGATACTGGAGCGGCCCTCGTGACATGGTCGTCAGTTCCCGTCCAATCGTCCGCGAAGCGTGCTTGCCTCGTCCGTGATGCGGCCGCGGAAGACAACGAGTGCGCCGCCGATGGCGACAAGTACGCCGCCGCTGATGAGCCAGACCGGAAGTCCATCATCGGTTGACTCGGTCACCGTTATCGGGAGCTGATAGGTCCCCGAAAGCTGTGAATCGCCCCGCTCGTCATCATAGCGGATATCGAGCGAGAGCGGATAGTCCTGTGGTGAGACGCCGCTATCAACGCCAACGTCGAAAATGACCGTTTCGGTCTCACCGGGTTCGATTTCAGTGACGAACGATTCGTCATCGTCGCTCGCAATCGGGGTATCAGGGAACACTTTGGCTCGGACGTCCGTGACTGTCTCATCGCGGTTGTTTTCGAGTTCGACTTCGATGATGTCGGATTCGCCAGGCTCGAACGTTGCGTTGACGACATCGACGTCGAAGGAATCACGGTCGGGTTCGACATCGACCATGATATCCTGCGAGCTATCGACGCGGATATCCCCATCCGACCGATAGCGGGTTTCGAACTCGAGCATCTGTGGGCCTGCCTCTGCTTCCTCGGTGATGCCGAGTCGGAAGTCGAACTCCGCTGTTTCGCCGGGTTCGAGGTCACCAATGGCGTACTCGTTGTTTCGGGGGAGGACGTTGGATGGCTCCGATGCCAGCTGGACAACGACGTTCTCTGCCGTATACTCGCCGTCGTTAGTCACTGAGCCAACGACGTCACCGTCTTCACCGACTCGCAGAGATGTGTCGGCGTTCTGGATATCGAATGTCTGCTCGGGAAGTGGTTCGAAACCGAACTCGCGGTCCCGGTCTTCGAGTTCGTTATCGTTTCTGTCAAGTGCGGTGATGGTTGCTTCTAGCGGATATTCGCGCTCGACAGCGTCGTCAGCAACTGCTGTCTGATACACGAGTGTTACCGTTTCGTCTGCCTCCCACTCACCCACGTATGCCGATGCAGTTGGTGAACCTGGACCACCGTCGTCATCTAGCCCATCAACGTCGAGCCCGAACTCCTCACCGGGTGGTGCACCACTCTCTTCGCCTGCGGAGCCAAACGCGATATCCCCGTCACCGGCGCTCAGTTCCACGACGGCATCGGTCACCGACTGTGGGCCGTGGTTTGTCACGTTGACCGCGACCAGTCCGTCATCCCCTATCTGGACCTCGTGGGAGACATCATCGACAGTATACTGTTGTCGGTCCGTTGGCTCCAGTGTCGCCTGACCGGTGTCCGCGTCGTCTTCGGTCTGTCTGTCGCCATCTTCGTCATCGTACTCGACGGTCACACCGATTGGGTAGGGTTCGATGAGCGCCTCATCCGTCGTTCCAGCACGGAAGGTCAGTTCTTTCGTTTCTCCAGCCGCCCACTCGCCCACTGTCCGGCTTGCGGTTGGCGAGTCAGAGCCGAAAAACACCTCACTGTCGCCTGACTCCGCGGTCACGACGACATCGGTTGCGTTCTCGCTTCCGGTGTTGTTCATTACCACTGTCCATTCGCCGCTGTCATCGACCTGTACGTCGGATTCCGTGTCGATGACGTCGAATCGAACTTCATCCTCGATGGAGACGGTATCGGTGAACGTGTCGGTCTCGTCGCTTTCAGCCTCGTTGCTGATACCGATAACATCACCATCAGCGTTGAGCGTATACTCGACGCGCTCGATATCAGTATAGCTCACTTCGATATCGAGGTCGAACTCCTCGCCGGGGTCGAACTCGTCTTCGTCAACGTATATTTCGAAAGGAACCGTCTCGCTTTCCCCATCTTCGAGGGTTCCGATTCGCTGGCTATCCGTACGGATATCGACGCCATCGGGTGCGTCCGTCAACTCGACTTCAGTGCCTTCGGCACGGAGTAACCGGGCTTCGACTTCCTGTGGTGGGTCATTTCCGAACGTTAACCCGATTTCGCCGTCATCGTTCGAAACCTCTACCTCGACGGTATCTTCGGTTCCTACCTCAATTTCGTCATCGTCAAATTCCGCATCGACTCCTGCTTCGCCATCCGCTGTACCACTCTCTGTCGTTGTCGTGTTTGCTGAAGCGACATCGACTGCGGGAAAACCGAATAAACCGATAACGAGGAGAGTACTCAGGACAGCAATAAGAAGCCACTGGGGAGAGATTGTAATATCTCCCTGCACCCGTCCGACAGCTCTGTTACTCGCGCTCATATGAGTTGTGTATAGGATAATACTAACAGCATACCATTAACGCTTTCGACCTCGGTAAGACCGCTCTACTTGGGATAGTCACCTATCGCTCAGCGGTTATACATTGCTTACTCTCGGCAGTGGAACCGACACAGCGCCAAACAAAATTGGAAGTAATCAAAACCAGATACAACGAGCGACAATCGGAAACTGAGTCAGTACGAGCGAACTTTCGGCTCGTACGTTTTCTCGTGGCCGTCGAGAATCACGGGCTTGTAATAGAGCTCCGGGTTCCCGCCGTTCCAGGCATAGAGCGTGTGTTTGAGGTATTCGTCGTCACGGCGCTCCTGGTACTGCTTGCGCCAGTGTGCGCCACGGAACTCCTCGCGTGCAAGTGCGCCAAGCGTAATTGCCTCGGCACAATCGATGACGTTGCGAGTTTCGATGGTGTGGACGAGGTCCGTGTTGTACGTTCGTGAGGGGTCTGCGACGGCGACGTTCTGATACTCCTCACGGGCCTTGCGGATGTCCTTGAGCGCCTGTTTCAGGTTGGATTCCTCGCGGAACACGTTGACGTTCTCGGTCATCGTCTTCTGCACCTTCGCTCGAACGTCGGCGTGGTTGATACCGTCGCGTTCCATGAGCGTCTCAACACGTTCGCGCTCAGTCTCGATAGCCTGTTCGAGAACCTCCTGTGGCGTTGCAACGGCACCGCCATCAGCGGCAACGGGATCGTTCGCATCGACTGCGCCCAGTTCGACTGGAGAGTCGTTCTCCCAGCCATCGGATTTTGCACCTGGTCCGGTCGGGATTTCCGCCTCCTCTTCGACGGCACCTGCAGCATGCCGACCTGCTCGCGCCCCGAAGACCATTAGTTCTGGCAGCGCGTTGCCACCGAGACGGTTTGCACCGTGGAGACTGTAACAGGCAGATTCACCGACAGAGTAGAGTCCATCGATACAGCTGTGGCCGTACTCGTCAACCTCGGTGCCACCCATCTGGTAATGTTGCCCAGGTTTCACTGGCATCGGCTCTTCGAGACCATCGACGCCTTCGAAATCCTCCGCAAGGTGGAGGATGTTTTCGAGGCGGTCGATAATGCGGTCTGCGCCGAGATGGCGCATATCGAGATGGACGTACTCATCTTCGATACCGCGTCCCTCGTTCACTTCGGTGAGTTCGGCACGAGAGACAACGTCACGGGAGGCGAGTTCGCCGTCGTTGTTCGCATAGCCGTATTCGTACATTAGCCGCTCTTCGTTGTCGTTGTAGAGGATTCCACCCTCGCCACGGACACCCTCGGAGATGAGGACACCGGTCGATGGGAGCGTCGTTGGGTGGAACTGGACGAACTCCATATCCTCCATCGGTGCACCGGCGCGGAACGCCATTGCCGGTCCGTCGCCGGTACAGGCAATCGCGTTCGTCGTGTGGTCGAACGCCTGGCCGAGTCCGCCCGTTGCAAGGATGACGCCGTTGCGCGCGTAGAAGCCGGAGAGTTCACCGGTTGCAATCTCATAGCCGACACAGCCATAACAGCGCCGGTCTTCCGGATTTGGTTCGTCCGTCACGGCCAGTCGGGTGACGAACCACTCGTCGTAGACCTCGATTCCGCGTTTGACGACCTGCTCGTACATTGTATGCAGCAGGTGGTGACCGGTTTCGGCCCCGGCGTAGGTCGTTCGTGGGTGTGAGAGTCCACCGAACGGCCGCTGGGAAACCGTGCCGTCTTCCTCGCGGGAGAACGGCATCCCCCAGTGTTCGAGTTGGATAACTTCGTGTGGGGCCTCCTTTGCGAACGCGTCGATTGCCGGTGCGTCGCCCAGATAGTCCGACCCTTTCATCGTGTCGTACGCGTGGAGGTCCCAGGAGTCCTCCTCGTGGAGGGCAGCGTTGATGCCGCCTTCCGCCGCACCGGTGTGACTTCGCACCGGATGGAGTTTGGTCACGAGGGCAACGTCTGCCCCCTCTTCGTGCGCTTCGATTGCCGCCCGGAGGCCAGCGCCGCCAGCGCCGACCACAATGACATCGTGTTCGTACATAGTTACCAGAATTTGAGGTTGCTTTTGACCGCTTCGCGTTTCAGCTCCTGAATGTGTTCAGTGAGCGGGATGTCCTTCGGACAGACCTCCGTACAGGAAAACTGTGTCTGACAGCGCCAGACGCCATGTTCCTGTTCGACGATTCGGAGGCGTTCCTGTTTCCGGTCCTCGCCTTCGCGTTCGTCCATCGCAAACCGGTAGGCCTTGTTGATGGCTGCCGGCCCGAGATACTCGTTGTCTCCTGCTGCGATGTTACACGAGGACATACAGGCACCACACCAGATACAGCGCGTGGAGAGTTTGACCTTCTCGCGATTTTCGGGAGACTGTCGCTGCTCTTCGAGTTCGCCGTCAGGCGTTTCGTCGGGGTCGAAAAACGGCTCGACAGCGTGCATCTGTTCGTAGAAATGCTCCATATCCACGACGAGGTCTTTGACGACGTCCTGGTGTGGGAGCGGTTCGATGCGAATCGGCCATTCGAGGTCGCTCACTTGCGTCTTGCAGGCAAGGCGCTGGCGGCCGTTGATAAAGAGCGCATCGGAGCCACAGACGGCCTGCCGACAGGAGTGGCGGAAGGTAAGCGATGAGTCGTAGGTGTCTCGTGCATATACGAGCGCATCGAGCACCGACATCCCACGGAAGAAGGGGACGGTAAAGGAGTCAAACCGTGGCTCCTCTTTGTCAGCGACTTCCGGGTCAAAGCGGAAGACCTTGATGCCAACTGTCTTTTCGGCTTCAGCGAGTTCTTCCTGTATCTGTTGTTCACGCTCGGCGGCCCGCTCGCGTTTGAGTTCGCGGCGCTGCTCGCCGGGTGACGTCTGTTCGTCGGCTTCGGTTTCCGTTTCGGGTTTTTCTTCGATTTTCGTACTCATGTGTATCAGAACATCGGACTCATTGCGACGGCAACGCGCGTTCCCTGAACGATCAGCGCAACACCGGCCACGACGAGGATGGCGGCGACCACCTTCTTCTGTGTTCCTTTGAGCCCCATGTTAATGAGGGCGTTGTACACGCCGTTGATGCCATGGAAGGCCGCCGTGACGAGGAACGTCATCATCAGGGTGAAATACAGAATGCCACCCATCCGTGCCTCGGTTCCGGCGAAGGTGATGCTTGCCGCGTGGTTGACGAAGTGCAACATGACGAAGTGGAACGCGAGCGCGCCGATGAGAAAGACGGCGGTCACGCGCTGGAGGAACCAGCGCCACGTTCCGCGGTTGAACGAAGAGTAGTGTTCTGCCATGTTAGAGCACCCCCGCGAGGAATGTTGGAATACTGGCCACGGTAATCGCACCAGTTAGTACGAGTGAGGCGTAAAAACTCTTATCCTGCGACGTAAGTCCGATGCCGAGGTCGACAAAGAGCAGGCGGATGCCGTTCATGATGTGAAAGACCGCAACCGCCAGCAACCCGACTTCGAGGAATCGCACAATCAACAGCTCTTCAAGCCCTTGCAGGGTCGACGTGTAAAAATCGGTCCCGTCCGCGACAGCAGCGCTTCCCGGGTCAACGCCGATAGCGGTACTCAGTACTGCGATGTGCGTAAAGAGGTAACCAACGAGAATCCAGCCGGTCAGTTTGTGGAAAATCCAGGCCCACATCCCGGCAGAGAACTCTCGCCAGCGGCCGAAGCTTTCGACGGTACCCCGGTCGTACGATTGGCTCATGATTGAAGCGAAGGAATGCAAGCAGATAGTAGTTACTACACGCGTGTGAGAATCACCCCCTCGGTTTCGGTTCGCTCACGATCTCACCGCTGTCTTTTCTCAAAACAGAGACACGGTGCAGAAATAGCATGGCAAATGCTATCACGTAATATAAATGATTAATACAAACATACTTCTGAAAGCTTAAAGACCTGGCAATAGGTGTAGTAGTCACGGGGGATTATGTCCACTGATTACAAGTTGATAACAGAACGGGTTGGACTGTGGGGGGCAGTCGGCCTGTTGGTTGGAACGTCTATCGGCATGTCGTTTTTCATCGTGCCGACACAAATGATGGCGGAAGCGGGGCCGAGTATCACAATCGCCATACTCATATCGGTCTTCCCGATGATTCTTGCCGTGCTGGGATTGCTTCAGTTAGGGGGGGCAATCCCAGTCGCCGGTGGGGCCTACGTCTATTCATCGAGACTTGTCGGGCCATTTTTTGGCATGTTGGGGGTGACCGTTCCGGTACTCGCTATCTGGGCGTATCTGCTCTTTGCAGCGCTTGGGTTTGCTGAGTATCTGGATTTCTTCGCAAACGAGTTCGGTGCTGTTCCCGAATTCCCAACGCTGGCTGTTGTTTGGGGGTTATTGGTAGTTTTCCTGTTGTTGAACTATATCGGCATCCAGTTCGTGGTGGCGGTTCAACTACTGATGGTCGGCATTCTCGTGACTGGATTATTGCTGTTCGTCACGACAGGGCTCCCGCTCATTGAGACAGATAACTACACACCGCTGTTCCCGACTGAGGGGGAGGGTGCACCGTTCGCTGAGGGATATGTCCCGTTTATTATCGCCGTCGTGACGCTGTATATCCCGTTTCAGGGGTTTACCATCATCGTCGAGATTGGCGAGGAACTGGATAACCCAATCAAAAACATCCCGCGCGTGCTCGCAATCGGGATGACACTCGTGACGCTCATCACGCTGTCAGTTGTTTTCGTCCTTGTCGGTATTCTCAGTTGGCAGGATGCACCGGAGGTCGTCGAAACAGGTGGCGGATTGGCAACCGTTCTGGCCGGTGTCGCACCCACCGGGACCGGCGTTGTCGTCGCGATTGCTGCGCTTATCGGTGCCGCAACGACGATGAATACGTTGTTTACATCCTACTCGCGGACTATCATGCGCGCCGCGCGTGATGACGTCCTTCCGGGGACCCTTGCAACGATTCACGGCCGATTTGGGACGCCACACCGGGCAATCGTCGCGCTCGGAATTCCGCCGCTGGCGGTCGCACCGCTTGCAATCTACCTTGATGGTGTCTTTGCGGTCGATGCACTCGATTGGCTGGTCGTGGTCGTCGTCACCGGCATCTTCGTCGTATTCGCGTTCCTCGGCATCGGACTGTGGCGGCTCCCGCAGATCTTTCCCAAGCGGTACGAGCATTCGTTCTACAAACTGCCGCTTCCGGTGTTGAAGTTCGTCGCTGTCGGAAATACCGTTGTTTCGCTGGTGTTCATGCTGCTCGTTGCAGTCAGCCAGCCCACGGCGTTCGTGCTCGTGGTTGTCTGGATTGTGCTGTCGTACGCCGTCTACCGCTACCGGCTCCAGACGTTTGCCGGCGACGAGGACGACCTGAAAAAGCGGATGAAAGGACTCGACGCACACGAGTGAGCAGGCTTTCGATGCTGTCACTCGTCTGATTACGGCGGTGACAAGGCAACGTGTGGAAGATGTCAACCTTGACCATCTGTGAGCGTACCGACTGCTCTGACGAACAACTCATAGCACTCGAAACAAGGTGGCTGAGGGGAGTAAGCCCCCTTCTGTTCGGTCCGGCATTCGGCTAAGCGTCCGCCCCGTTGTCCGAGCTACCTTGCCGGGTCGGACTTGCACCGGTGGGGATTCGCCGTTCCATCCGTTCTTCCCGGTCACGGCGTTTGCACGCCAGCCCTCGGTGGGTTTACTGTCCCTTGCTTCGCCATGTGGCTCGCGCAGGAGTCGCACACCTCATCGGTCGCGGGAAGGGGTCTCGTTTCTGTTCCAGAGCCGA
>LKMJ01001114.1_pt1 | contig 23021 bp, 21 predicted proteins | sample 643391 | NCBI WGS metagenome assembly LKMJ01 (sample SAMN04112250, study PRJNA286221) | soda lake metagenome | biome: soda lake; feature: Kulunda Steppe; material: water; isolation source: sample PL-Br10 brine of Picturesque Lake | place: Russia: Kulunda steppe | collected 2010-07
CTTCTCTATCTTTATCTTCCCTCTCTCTCTCTCTCTCTCTCTCTCTCTCTCTCTCTCTCTCTCCCTCTCTCTCTCTCTCTCTCTGTGCGTGCGCGTCTCACGCACATACACATACACACACATGCTTAATCTATCTGCCTTGCACACCATAGCCCATGCACTTTTACATAGCACAGCTGGAATAAGGCAAACTGCTGAAAATGTGAACCATGCCAGCTTGAACGATTGGCTGCATTACTGCTCCCAGACGTTGCTCAAGGTGCGCTTCTTAGTCCTGGAAGTCTTGAACCAAAAACCTTAACACACTGTTTGGGACCTAAGAAAGTCTGGAGCAGAATGGATGTTCATGTAGCAGGAATGGGCTTGCCCTGAGACTGGGCCGCCTTAACAGCTTTGATGTAGTCACGTATTCTTTCATGTCCTGCATACAAGAATGATCCACATTGCTGAAAGAAGTTGATGCCATGAAAGCAGCAAGGTGAATTGTAAGGGTGCGACAGTCTGGCTGTTTAAGCAGGAGGAAGCAGCATAGCTCCCCTGCTTTGCCATCTCCACTGAAGGCTGAAAACACATGCACATGCGTGTGGGTCAATGGACTGACAGGAGGCATCCTACTTTGAAATCTACACCTGATCTTGCCAGTGCAATGATACACAATAGAGAGGGAGAGGTGTGTTGCTGAAAAGCATTTAGAAAGTTCTAGTCTGTTGTCAGTGGAATAATTTCACCCGGTATGAAGCATACATTCTAGCACTATATCTTTATTTCATTGCAAATGCCCAGGTGACAGGGCTCAGACAGTTCACTGTGCAAAGGTCACACTGACAAGGCAATTGTTTGCAGCTGCGTTACCATGCGGCAGCAGATTGTCAGAATTGGGGTTGAATGGGCCCTTGGTAAAACCATTCCTCTCAAGAGCACTTGTGAGTATGCTAGAGCAATGACCAGAGCACAAAGGGCAGAGCGCAGGCAATGTTTCTTATTAACATGTCCAGAGCACTGCCACATTTCCATTTGCGTGTACCGGGTAAAATAGTGCAAGCTCTGGTGTTGGTTGTCATGCAGACAGGAGCAACAGAAGATGTAGCTGAAGCTGTTGACATGCGCAATAAATCCCCACCTGATTGGGTTGCAGTGAAAGCATGTAGTTGGTCACTCGACCACAACAAAAATCCATGCTTTTTGGCGAAGGCTACGCTTGCGTCATATAGCTCTAGGTTCTCGAAGGATTCATAATGAACAGCCGCATCTGCATTTACAACCATTTATGAGGTGTCAGCATGCTGGAATTGGCGAGCTGGGCGAGCAGCAGCGATGTATAGTTTATGAAGCTGTGCCAACAGCTCCTACTGACTGGTCAGGCTTGTGCTTTTTGATGGGACCCAGCATACAATTGACTTGCTCTCCCTCCCACACAGCAGCTATGTGACAAGCATGGCACACACAGCTGTGCAAAGCTAGGAAACCATTGTACCTGCTTTCAACCGCTGAGCTTCTGACTGCCAAAGCCGTACTTGATCAGAGACATTCTGCGTTTTAGGATGCAGTGGCAGCATGGATGGATCATTCACTCAAAAAGGAAGTGTCTAAAAGACACAATTTGCAGCGCCCTGCAAAAAGGCAGCCAAATTAATAGGGCCAAGAGACAGCGACAGGTGCAGTTTAGTCAGCAGGCCAAGCAAAGGCTCATCGTTTGCCTTAAAGATACCTTGCTCTCAGCGTTGAGAAAAAAAGGCTTTATCCCAATTTATGAACGCACCTCAGGTATTACCGGCTTTTGGAGGGCAATGTGAGGGTGGGCGTAAGCCTGTGAAGCAAAACGGACACTGGAGCATTCTTCTACAAGCTGGTAATGTTGAGTGTACCAGATATGCATATTGTATCCGTGCATTGCCCTGCCTCTGCAAAGCTTTTCACAATCGCATCCGTTGCACTGATCCTCAAGAGCCTTCAAACTGGGCTGCTGTGTATTGCAAAGTAAGTCTGGCTGCATGGAGCCAAAACATTCTTGATCTTGACAAGAAATGACATCACACAACAAAGTGGCACTGAAAGTCTATTGCTATCAGTAAAATGCATGTCAGTTCCTTCCTTTAATCGGGCAAAGGGGAACAGAGACGTGAAAGGTATAAGTGACCAATTCTTAACCAGACGCCCAACATACTTTGCTGTTCCTCTTCATGACGGAAGCAGGGAAAAGCAAAGAAACAGCTTTGGATGGGGCACAATAGCTTAGGCATGACCTGCTGCTGACAAGGCTCAAAATGCCAATGCCAAAAGCTATGCTGCCAGCCTAGTTACGCATAAACAGATTTCAGTAAGAATTTGGTAGTGAAGCAAAGATACAAGTGTAAGAGCATGAGTATGGTGTTTCACTTGAAGATCCATCAAATTTGAGTACCCAGGGGGCTCAAAAAGTCCGTCACCACTGATTTTGACAGGAAGCCCGCAATTGTTTGAGTGGACAAAATGAACATGCACATTTTAATGCTGGAAAGGCTGCAAACCTACCTCCAGGTAGGATATGATCTCTTCAGCATTGATGCCAGTTTCAAGGGCAGAATTCACGCTGTCGTGGGTAAGAGAGCCGACCCAAAAATTGGGCAGGACCGCTTCTTGCCTGCAGAACAGGCTGAGCAGGGAGCGCTGTACCCTGGACGTTGTCCATGCGTTCACCTGCAAAAGGGCAGTTATAACAAACAGGAAGAAATCTTTACGATTCATACAATATGAGCCCTCCCCTGCAAGCTGATCATAACCAGCATGCACGCATTGCTCATCATGCATCATTACAACACATGATGGTAAGCTATGAAGGAACAATAAAAGTATCCAGCAAGTATGGACTGCCGTTGTCAGCCAAACACTATCACCTTAAAATTTGACTCCACGATGATGTGTCCCCCAGCAATATCAACATTGGCTGTGGACTGAGTACCACCATCAGTTATATCTCCACACAATGAGCTTGCAAGCCTTGTGGGTGAGAAGTAGACGCCACTGAGAGCCTGAAAGGACGCACCATGCATAAAGTGCGTGCCATGCAAAGTGGGCAAACTGCTAGGTGTCCCTATACGCCAAGCATGAGTACACCCTGCTCCTAAGGAGCAAGCGCTTGAAGCCTAGCACAATGTGCCATCTTCAATGAAAGCCTCCTTGGAATCAAATTTCAGCCATATATGCTTCTGGGTGAGCGCACAGATTGGCTGTGCTGCAAAAACATTCATTGTATCCCATAGAAGGCTGCCATTCAAGCTTCTGGGCAGCTTCTTCTCTGAAACCCGGGGAGGTCACTCAGACATGCAGACCATCTGACCACCATATTCTGTACTCCTGGAAGCACAAGATGCATGCGTCCACGGTGAACGCTTGGGTAGTACTTAAATGTAAACTTTGAGACCCATCATCTGTCTCCCACTGTCGTCCCTGAACCTAGGATGCATACCGTCTGACTTCCAACTTATCCCTGGCATTTGCCTTGCCCCCCCGGGTGCTTCCTGCTCCTTTATCCCCCAACCACCTTTTCTCTCTCAACATCTGACGCAAGCCACAAAATTGAAGTCAGCACCAGTTGTAAAGCTGACTGTGACCAGTGACACGTTCTTCAGGGAAATGTCACTAGTGTGTCACACTTTTGCGCACTTTGGGGCAGATTCATTGGTGAGACGCAGAATCTCGGGCACACTATTGGTATAAATTTCAGTACTTTGCCATCTGGGTCTCGCTAACAAAAGCGCGTTATGTGGAGTTGGAGTTAGGCAGTGAATCCAATAAATATCGACATTGTTGGTCACACAGAAACACAGAACATGAAACTATGTCTGTTTTCTAAGCGCTTAATCATTCACATAAAACACTGAATAAACAATGGGACAAAAGATTCAGGAGCTGAGGAGGTGTGTGCTTTGGCCATGTACATTGGGCGAAAATTGGTCAGGGAGTGAGTAAAATTGGACCCTCCCAGTCCCGGATTTCTTCATCCGTAACCTACTTGGAGTTGCAAAGGGATCCACAATGATGCAAAATTCCCCCAAACGACAGCCTATACAGCCTATTGACATCCTAGCATGGTCTAAAAACCACCCCATGCATTTGCACGCAGTTAGTGTGTTTTTGTGCTCAGCATCCTTCTTAAGTTTCGAGGTCCAAGTTGTGCCCTTTGCCATGCTGTCAAGGCTTGAAATATTAGCAAGGTCTCCCCTACGTAGATCAATATACCTGGGATAGCTCACTTCACTTCTGCATGCCCTTGTAGTTTCACCTCATAACAAATGCTTTTTCACAAGAATGCTCAAAGTTTGACCCTAGAAAAAGTGAGTGGGCATGGCTTTGGCATACAGTTGCCCAGATTATGGCAAGCATCTGACAACGCACACCCACACACCTTGAAGGGGAGCAGTAGGCCAAGCTGCATCATGTGGCCCGCCACAATGGCCTCTGTGACGTTTAAGCTGCTAAGTGCGTAGGGCCTGCCCACGTGCATGAATCCCAGCTGCATAAGGAAGGACACCAAGGATGGTAAGTCGGCTGCCAACTTCTCTGCAGGCAAAAGAAACAAGGTTAATGAGCGCAACAGGGCAGGCTCCCTGGAGTATGGGCATCATACCACATCAAACAAACACAATGCATAAGATGCGAGCCATACCAGAAAATCATAGCTGTTCAAGCAATATGCTTAAAACGTATCATTCTCAGCCAGTTTAGTGCTCGCATGGCACGTTGAGTGCATGACATGCTGAATGGAGCTTATACATCCACTTACATCAAATGTAAGGAGAGATGACAGTTTGCCATGTTTCCCAACATGAAACTTTTAGGCTTCCCTTCTCATCACAGTTGTATTGATTGTATTTCATACATGCAAGGCTCTAGGATGTGTAGAATGTTTTGATTGGAAGGCTTACTGATAGATGCCATTTAATTCAGATGACATAATCTCAATGATCTCAATAACTGCTGACCTATGGATGCAGTTGAGCATTCCATAGCAGCAGGTGCAAGGGGATTCACTACATCAGTCACTCCAGCAGCTTTTGCTGACCCCTACTGTGCGTCTTGCGCATCGATGCAAGACACATACATCAGACTAGTGCATTGCATTTGTGTGACCAGACCTGAGCCAAGCCTGCTTCCTCTTATCTTGCTTTAGCCAAAATTGGTTCCAGAGCATGCACACATGACTGAGTAACTGAAAGTGCTCATCTACTGTAAAGCAACAGGGCAAATGAAAAAGTGGTTGGCCCTACTTGTATCCTCCTGCTTCACAGCACTGCTGGCCGCCGCCGTCTCCGTGATGTACTGCCCCAAAAACGTCCATAACTGACGGTGGCTGTCGCACATCAGGAACTGGAAGCCTGTGTCAGTGATGGTGCGGGCATCCCTGGGTGGACAAACATGGAGATTGTACTTAGTTAGAGTGACCTGCATTCTGGCTTTAACAATTATGCCATGGCCCTATCATTGAGGTTGGATGCAACCTTGCAACTAGCTTCAAAGATGGAGCACGCTACCTTGAGGCTGCGACAAGAGCAGCTCTGCGCTCTTGATACGCAAAACACTGCAGGAAAAAAGGCAGTCGCAAGCCTTGCCTCACGGCACTCTTTTGACTCACGGGGACCCCTGAAGCAGGTTTGCACTTTGCAGCACAAAGTGGAAATCGAGAGCTTCGGTAGTGATTGTTGGAGGCATTTGAGGCCCAGCATAGTGGCTGTCCAGGATGTACATTTGCATGGCCTGAAAGCAGGCAGCAGGGGGCACTTCCTTAATGAGCCAAAAGGCAGGCCATGCGCAAGAGCAAAACTGGCAGGGTGTGTAAAATAGCAGCAGGACGTAAGTTGTTTGTACTCGTGCATGCGCGTCTGTTTTTGTTGCCTGCTTGTTCCCCAATGCAATTTTTGTTGATTGCACAATTTTGCAAATAATCATCGTTGTATGAATGGGCCTGAGGATGACGCAATGGGATAGTATTAACCCAATCTGGCTGATCATTGTTGAACAGGATGCCCTGTTCATTTTCAACAGCTTTTCCACATAATCTTTTTAGGACTTATTCAAAAATGCTTTTCTCTGTTTGCTTTTTACTTCTGTGTGGATGGGCATGATTCATTGGTGCAAGTGTGCGAAATGGCCTGCTACAAATATTTGAAGAACATGCAGCGGTATCGCTGCCCATTGGTCATCTGCGGTTCACCCAAACCCTGTGTTAACACCTTGAACAGTCATGGGTGCACCGTTTACGTATATAAGGGAAACTGTCAAGTCACACCTGCCATTGCGTGCTGATCTGAGCATGTTTTAGGGGACAATCCTATCCTTTTTCCTTAGGAGCACACATTACCTCCCATTGCGCATGTGCGTAACTATCCAGCTGCCCTTGGGTAGGGGCTACCTCCAGCACATGCAAGGGGAGCTCTTGTAGCATCTGGCCCCTGCGCCATGAGAGAAATGCCGTTCCTCTAGGTTCATTTCCACTAGCAGCAAAGGGAGACCAGGGTGCAGAGCAGGGATGAAATTGATATAGGGTGCAATGGCATCATTTGATATTGGGTAGATTTTTCAGTGTTGCAAAAGTGTTTAGGAGAACAACACTCAAGCATGCATTTAAAACTTAAGTGGCTACTACTACAATTGCAGTGACATATGAGACTAAATGTCGGCAATTGTGCTATAGCCCTTAAATATTGCAGTGGGTATTTAGACTCACCCTGCACACATCGAGCATTGGAGCTGCTTTTGGAAGGTGGGATGCAGCTGAAAGGTTGCCCTACCTGCCCTGCAATTGTTTGGCACAAGGAGACCACGTAGTGTTTATAGTAGCAATGCTATTGCCAATGGCGGCTGCCAGCTGAAGATTCTTGGTAAGTAAGGGTCCCCGATGCCTAAGCATAGCGTATGCCACTCATGCTAGATTGATCACAGTCAGTAAAGGGGGCTCTTCCCTATTCGGCATCTTTTGATGGACACCTCTTCCTCGCTAATGTGAATGAGAGCTACATACAATGTTTGTTGGGCATAACTAGAGCGGTGTTCATGCTTTATCACTCTCTCTGTCATCAGTGGGCTGCACAACCACACCTTACTTTTGTCATACATGTGTGGCATGTACACACAAGTGTATGCTTACTTACTCGTTCCCTTTCACAAACACATTGAGTGAAAGCAAGCGCTTCAATGCCGCCCTGTGGAAGGACCCATATTGCCTCATATCCATGAGCCATGCGTCTGCCACTTCTGCATGGCAGATACGAACAAGGTCGATGGGGATGAGCAACCAATGCCCAAATAAATACATGCTTGAAGTCTAGACAGGGTAACATACATTCAAATGTGACGGGATGGGTGTGTTGGGCCATGGACATAGGCAGACAAGTGGGCCATACACTAAGATAATCAAGAGGAAACAAGACAGACAATAGACAGCTTCACAATGGTATTGGACGAGGAGGACATGCTGTGCCTGAGTCATGAAGAAAGTTCAAGGCAAATGCTTGAATACTGAGATCCAATTAATCAAGCAATCATAGACACCATGCTCAGCATCAAGGCTTGAAGCTAATTTGGAAAGCACGAAAACTTGCGAAGTGTGTTTTTGCGCGGCTATAGGATGCTGCGTACACACACACGCGCGCGCATGCACACACACACACACACACACACACACACACACACAAACGCACACACAAATCTGCATCTTCCAAAAATTACCGTATCTGACCATTTTAGTTCTGCGACACCCATGACACCAGTTTAGTAATTAGCTCAAAATAGAAGAGTTGCCAGAAGGTGTGTTTGAATTTAAGGTAGCTCTGCAATTTTCATCCTGACCTTGGGGCACTGGCTCTTCGACAAGCAGCAGTCGCAGCACATAGTTTTTTGCCAAAGAAGGCAAGCTCCTGCGGCCCAAAGAAGCAGGCATCATGTGGATAAGTACCAGTAGATAACTATCTCACTCTTTGAAAGAACAAATTGTGAGATTGCAGCCAGTACTCCTGTGTTTCTACTCAAGAATGCGAGTGACACAAAAAATCAGTCGATAGTTGTTCTGTTGCCCAACAGGTGGCATCAAGTCCGCCAAAGGCGGGATTAAATTTGACAGGTGCCTTCACCACCTTCAAGGCAAGTGGATTCAAGAAGGCTGGTGAGTTCAAGCCCAACTCGTACTCTTTGGTAGGAAAACAATAGTTTCATGTTTATGACTCTGCTAATTTCAAAAAGGATTCAATAAGCTTGGCATGTGGGTCTGACATGAGATGAGCAAAGTCGATTTAACAGGGCAAATGAGCGTGCTCCCTGGTTCAGTACATGTATTCTTGCAAATGGGATCTCGCCTTCCTCTCTGAAAAGATAAATGACAAGCCACACTTACATGCAACCTCGCAAATTCACCTGAGCGTGTGCGTGCGTGAGTAATTTCCTCAGGCAAGCAATGCCTGATTGCAGACGCAACAAGTCAAACCTGAAAACAGCCTGACAAGTCCACGGACTCTGGTAAAGCAAGGCGCGTTGCTCAGCAGAAAGATTACAAAGGAAGGTGGTGATGTTGCCCACTGACTGCATGCTGCAAGTCTACAGCCTGCAATGGGATGTGACCAATATCTTCAGTCCAAAACCTGCTGGTGAACCAAGTTTGCGCTGCTTGTATAGAGGAAAGGCAAGTATGATCATGTGCAATGTGTGTGAACGTGTGCGTGTGTGCGTGTGCGTGCATGTGTGTGATTGTGTGGGCATGCATGCATGCACGCATTTTCAAACCTGTGAATCTGTCTTAGTTTGCTCAAGCTGCTCAAGCCAGTGCAAGGGTTAGAGAGACTGCACCTGATTGATCTGAACATTGGCACCGATACTTAAAAGACAATTCTATGTAATCCAGCATTTGATTTGATCAAGCTAAGCAGCGCTAAGCACATATGCCCCACCATACGCATGCTGCTACCATCCATACGCGACTTATATAGAGCAAGATTATCTCAGAAATTTATTTTCAACAAGAATTTTATTGTGAATCTAGAACAGCTTGATCCTTGAAACTGGCATTGACAATGCATGTATTGTAATGCCCATTTTAACTGAAAGAAAATTATGACTTGGTCGCTGAGTACTCAGCAGCGCGAGGAGACGGCGCAGCGCGTGGCTGCCAACCTGTTCAGCCTCACCTTCACCAAAGGGATTCCTATCACTGATGAGACTGCATCAAATGCAGCAAGTACTTTCGAAAAGAGGGCGTACACTGCAGGTCAGAGGCAACAGCTGCTGCATGATGGGTTTAACAGAATGATGTATTTGAAACACACTGCTGTAGGTTGCCACACGCACCTTAATTTTGTGTGTGCCTTTTTGATGCATCTGCAGCCGCTGTGTCTAGCAGTGTGACAACCGGCTCTCGTCCTGAGGCGGAGTGCCTGCAGGGCTATGCGAGGTAAGAACAATGCACAGTACAGCAGAGATGCGCAGAATTTGAAATGTGTCATGCTCAACAGCAAGTGCGGTTCCCAGTTTCAGGTGTAGATGTGGAGTGCAATGCAAATCTGCCACTTACCAGGAGGCTGGTGATTCCTTTGTTGACTTCATCGAATACGTGGTCAACAAAGGCATCACCAACCTCCTGGTGAGTGGCAGATTTGACTTGCAATCCTTTGCAACATTACCCAGGTCTGTCGTCCTTGACATTGGATGCTCTATGAATGAAACAGCCCCTGTAATTCAGGCTTGACATAGGCATTGCTCTGCCCTTATATCCATGTGTTACGGTGGCAATATGCATGCCGCATAATAGTTAAGAAGGGAAAGGCACACATTATTGAGAACACACTTTCTGCTGTGCAAATTTCACTGGAAATGAAAGCATGCTCTAAAGATAAACGAGCAAGATAAGACTACAGAGGCCTCAAAGAGAGGTTTCAGCTCTGGGTCCCTGTAGCCCCGAGCTACGTTGGCATTGCATGTGTGCGCAATCACAAATGCTCCCTGGAAGCTTTGATCAACATCCGGCCTTGTTGCGTTGCTATGTCTGCTTGGCAGGAAGCTCTCTGAGCTCATGCTCGACATGGTCAAAAAGGGGGGCGCTTACGAACCTGATGTCTCGGCCGCAATTTCAGGAGCCGGAGCAGAGGTGGGAGGGGGATTTGTGAAGCTGAAGAGAACAATTCTTTGCTTGCATGTGTGTATCATTTCACTTGGGCATACTGGACAGCCTTGCTAGCAAAATGTTCATGCGTGATGCCAGTGGGCAAGCCTACTATGTTTCGTGTGCGCATATGTATAACAGCATGTCCTGCACGTTTGTGTGATACACTTGCTTCAATCTTGCGATCGAATTTGCTTCTATGTTTTTGTTTGTGCAAATTATTTGCTGCCAAGTTGCATGCAAAAACAGGCATCTTTAACACGCATGCCACAGTTTGCGGAGCCCTGTGCCATTCCACCGCTTGATGTATTGTGCACCCTCTCTGGGACTTGTCCTGAGATGCTGCAACACACTTCTCCCGTTCTTTGAAATACCGCAAAGACCATGCAACCTCTCTGAACCTGCACCAAACCTCCGCAGGCCGTTGACCTGTTTGGGAGCCGAGACTTCTTGACGAGTGAGAGTGCCGAGGCAGCGCTGCGCACAATGCTTGCCCCTGGATCCCAAGTCAGCAAGGTGGGCCCCAGCTTGTCCTGCGTCATTTGGCTTAAGCAGGGCCTCTGTGTGCCCTAGGTCGGCAGAGTGAGCCAGAGGAAGCAGCAGGGACAAGGGTCGGGGACAAGGCCAAGGACTCCTGGAAAGGGCTCTACCACCTTTCCAGCACCGGAGCTACAAAAAAGCCTCAGGTGTACATACCCCCTAGCACTGGAGGTCGTGTGCATAGGCTAGTCTGCATTCTAGTCCAAGTGGAGTTCTTGTGCGCAGAAAGATTGCGAGCGTTGTACAGCCATACCACACAGTCAGTGAATTCTTGGCACTTCTGAACAGCCCAACTCTTGCCTACCCATACTGCCTCACTTAAACGCGCGCTTTATTTTATAAGATATCGCTGCTTGATGCTTTGACTTAAAAGTTGCAAAGTTCGGAGTACTGGCTGGCCTCTTGCGCACAAACCTCCAAATCGGGCACTCTGGCCTAAAAACTGTAGTCAAGCAAGGACAGTAGGTTTCATCTGGGCAAGGAAGCAAGGGAGGCCCACAGAGGGACGAGATGACCTGAGGGCGGACTCAAAAATAGCTGTGCCAAAATGTTTAAAGGCTATCAATTGGCCTTATTATTTCCTAGTTAGAGTGATTGCCCGAACGCAAAACGCAGCTCATTTGACTTTGCGGTTGAGCTGGGGTTGGGCTTTGGCGACTGAGTGTACTCGCAGAGCGTCCAGCAGGGTCGGTCATTTGCACTGTGAGCAGGCTATCAGACTTCCTCTTGTGCAGCAGCCTTGTCTCAAAAAAGACAATCTTTATTTGACACAGTGTTCGCGACCATACACGAGCATCTGTCAGCGGACAATTTGCCTTGCTTTGCACTCCCAAGGCCAGCTGTGCCTCGTGGTAACTTTTTTGTGCGAGCATACGCAAAATATCAAAGTTCCAATGGAGGCCAACTGATCCATCCACCATCGACCATCGAAAGCTGTTGAAGGTCCAGTGGATGCCCTACATATATCTAGATCTCCTAAGCTGAGGTTCTCTCGTGTGGGCAAAAACCGCAGCAAAGTCCAGAATCCCCAAAATATCGGAGGGCAAGCTGGCAGCAGCGGGCTGGGACCCGCGCCCCTGGGATAGCCCTCTTGGGTGGCTTCCTCCCCGCTGGCTGCTCAGAACATGAGGAGAGGTGCTTAAAAAAGCTTGATGATATGGTTGGGGAGAGGTGCTTAAAATAGCTTATTGATATGGTTAGGGAGGGAGTGCAAATGGGGATGACCTTTGCTGTTTGAGCTCAAACATGATTTGCTAAGCATATGGCTTTGCTGCAGGCTCATCCAATGGTCTACTAAATTTTCGATTTGTTCTCACAGTTGAGTCTAAAGTAAAATTGTAAATTAGCTCTCCGTTTGGATATGATTGTTGAAAAGCTTCCATTATCTTGACTTGGCGTTAATCAAGACTCAATTCCTGCCTGCTGACGCAGCACGGGTTGCAAATTCGCACGTATCTGCACTTCCTTCATGTATAATTTCCCTTGGGAGAGCTTAGGGTCTCACAAACCTGCTTGACCAAACAAAGGGATAGCATTGCTCATGCCAATCTTGCAGATCCGCTTCAGCACTAAGAGCTTTGGCCGCGATGCTGCTGGCGTGGCTGCTAGGGCCATCACTAACATCTCCAACACTATCAGTATTGCGGATATAAGCGATATCATTGCAGGTGCGCCAAGAGATCTATATGATTCCAGTGGCCTTTGGTGGGTATGAATGAGCCGCTCATAAAGCACTTGAGCTAATTGCATTTGAGCTCTATGGAAGCTTTGCCTGTGAAGGTTGGCTCCAAATTCAAGATTGGTTTTTCAAAAAAAGCCTGCTTGGGGCTTTGATGCACCTTCAACTCAAACTCAGGCACCTCTATTGACAAAAGAAGATAATGACATCTGCAACATAAGCATTTGTTCTGGCCACTTGTTGAATGTTTGGGCATGCCAAGAATATGCTTTGCCAAGTTGCATTTTGGCTCAGAAGCAGCTCCACGACTAGGGTAGCTTTGAGGCGTCCCTCAGACTTATGGAGGTACCTTGCATAGGCTCGTGTTTTCGCTGTGGTGTGTATTGCCTGAGTATGTTCATGAGCCTAGTCAGCTAGCCCTGCACGACTCCGGGGAGAAAGAAAGGTGGCAGGGCCGCATGCACCCTGAAGCGGCATGCCTTGTGTCCTTGGCAGGCCGTCCGGAGGATGAGGCCTTGGACACACTACGCATTGTGAGCGCTGCCCTAGCCACGGCAGCCCACTTGAAGGAACTGAATCTCAGCGACAACGCACTGGGAGAGAAGGGTGTCCGCGCCTGCTCTGAGGTCTTTGCCAAGCAGGTGTGCCGCGAGCCGTGCTCTGAAGAGCCTCTTGTGTTGATCAGGCAGGCCACGCGCTGAGGTGCGTGTTGAGGTGAGTGTATGCAGTATGAACGGGCTGCCTCTGATGGCATGCGCTGCCCCAGCTTGAACGCAGCAGCTCTTGATAAAGACCGCTACGCGCCTTGCCTGTGCATCATCCCGTTGCTCCTCTGAGGAGCCATATTTTAAGTGGCCACGGCAAAGCATCATTTGCTGGTTGGGTGGTGCCTGCTCCTAGTCCTGAACGACCCAGGTGGCCACTGACGGCGGTCCTTTGTAATACAGGTGGCCTATGCTCGTTCTTCTTAGTGTGCCTGGGGGCCGCTGCCTGCAGACTCGCCTTGAAGCCCTGGCCCTGCAAAACGTGGGCTGCTCCATCTTTGCCTGCAAAGCGGTCGCGGAGCTCGTCTCGTCAAGCCAACACTTGCGGCAACTGCACCTGTATAACAATATGAGTGACAACGAGGTGTGGGAATTGAATCCTTGGTCTCCCTGTGAGGCTTGTCCATGCCCAGGGTCATCAGCAGGCGCCACAACAGCATTTCAGCCTTTTGATCCTGTGCTGCTGCGCTGCCCTTTAAAGACTCTACCCACAGGGGATGTGATACCTACCCTCCATGCCTTCTGGCCGGCACCCAGGCATGCCTGTGCTCTAGGCAGCATGCTGCTCTCACCTCATGCTCTCACCTCATGCTCTAGGCAGCATGCTGCTCTCACCTCATGCTCTAGGCAGCATGCTGCTCTCACCTCATGCTCGGTTCAGGCACATCCTTGGCTCATGTGGATCGTTCTCTGGAGTAGTCCCTTTTTGATAAGCCCATGCACTTGTGCGCGCGCGCGCGCGCGTATGTGTGTGTGTGTGTGTGTGTGTGTGTGTGTGTGTGTGTGTGCACGAGCCCAAGTGCTTGCAGGGCCTCGCTGGATGCAATTGTTTTTTTGTGCATGTGCGCGTGTGTGCGTGTGTGCGCGCGCGGGCGCCCGTGTGCACAAGCATGACGTTTGATTTGCCATATGTACCCATATCTGTGCGGTGAATGTGTGTGCAGTGCTTGCTGGAGGGGCAGGGCCTCAGCAGTCTTGCTGTGTGGCTAAACACGCGCAACTCACTGCAGCTGCGCCTGTTCACACGTCCTCCAGCTGCATTCAGGCATGACCCTGTGTGGCGCATTCAGTCAAGACCCCCTGTAGCTGCATTCAAACATGACCCTGTCTGGCCGCACTTCCTTGCAGGGTGCCCAGCATATTGCCAGCATCCTTGCACGTGCCCCATCCATGCAAGACTTCCGGATGGCTTCCTCCAGGGTGGGGCCACAGGGAGGGGCTGCACTTGCTCAGGCGCTGAGCGCTGCAGGTACGCAGGCAGTGACATCAACAGAGTGGAAGGCCTAGGGGCTGCTGCATGGAGTTGAACATGTCCATGCACCCTCCTTGGTTGGCAAGCGTGATACTTGAGCTGGTGCTCTTCTGGGGGTGCGGGTGCCTGTTCCCTTCGCAATGTATGACGCATGTGCGCATTGCCCCAAACTGCCCTGCCGCTTAGCATTCATAGATTTACATCTTGCCTACACTTTGGGCTCCAATGTTCCGCCCTGGAGCCATGTCAGCCTGCAGCTCCATCATAGCCAGCAATCGTGCGCCATGACGCTGCGCACTCTTTTTTACCATTGCTCACATCTGCACCTTTGCCTGGCACATTATTTGCACCTGTGCCTGACACATGGCTTGCACTGCACCTTGAGCTTTCCTTTCACTTGCACCTATGCCTTAAACATTGTTTGTGCTCTGTACCTGTGCCTTCCCTGGTGCTTGCACCTGTGTCCGCCCCATGGCTTGAGCCTGTGCCGTGACGGCACTACCGTCCACTCCATGGTGTGATGCAACCCCTTTGCCTATGTATTTGTGGTGTCAAACACACCAGTAGTCCCTCCTTGCATTCTGCCCTGCCTCAGCAGCAGCGGTCTGAGTGCACACTTGCTTGCATGCCTGGGCTATCAAGCTGAGCAGCATCACCTCGCAGAGCAGTTTGTTTGTCTGGTGTCTGCGGCACGCATCTGGGGCTCGTTCTGCTCCAGCCTGGCGCTGGTGTGTCACTGGATGCATCTGCATGCTTGTGGCATGAAGAGGGCAGTTTGCAACTGGTGCAAAGCCAGGCTTGCACCTGTTTGTGCGCCATGGTAACCAACTTGCTTACTGCGCATCTTGCACAGCGTGGCAGAGCGTGCTCCCTCTGTTGCCGCAGGCAACAATCTTGTCCGCCTGGACATCAGCGACAACCCCATGACTGCTGCTGTAGCTCCTGCTCTGGCTGCTCTTGTCCAATCTCAGCCCCAGATCAAGGTGCGGGCAGCCCCTGGCTAGCAGTGCTGTGCAGTGCTGTGGCTGACCTGTCAATTTTGCTCGTACCGTACAGACTTGGGTTCAAGCCGCACCCCCCCAAAAAATATTTTGTTTTTGCATTACCGCGTCGACGCCGCAACCTGGAAATATTTATTTGACACCAACCCTGCAGGATTTTTGCACCACAAAGCCCCCAAACGTGCATGGTTATCATCTGCAAGGTTCTCTGCAGTACAATGAACAATTCTGGGTCCATTCAGCTCAAGCTCAGTCACTAAGTCACTTGGGAGTCATGTCCACTGGTCCCCTCTGTATTCCCTCCCCCTTCCCCCATCCCCTTGCTCATTCATCATCACTGCTGCCCTCCCCGCTGCACTCCTTTTTGCTGCCCTCCCCGCTGCTGCCCTCCCTGCTGCTGCCCTCCCCGCTGCTCTCCTCCTCGCTATCCTCCTCTTTGCTGCTCTCTTCCTCGCTGCCAGTGATGGCCCTGCTTGAGGGGGTCGGAGGGGGGTGCTGGGGACCCCTGACCACTCATTGCCTTGACTGACCCAAAATCAACCAAAAGTAGTTATCTTTCACAACGCCGCACCTCCAGAATAAACATTGTTTCATCATGCCCGCAGTCAATCCGCAGGGCAAAAAACCTTATCTAAGCGGCGTGATGCACAGTCAGTACGGTACTCTTGCCAAGCATGTTTTCCCAACTTGCAATTCACAAATGTGTCCCATTGCATGGCATGGTCTTAAACAAGGGTTTCTCTTGTCAAGAAAGGTCTGCTTGTGTGTTTGTGCAGGCTTTGAACTTAAATGATACAAGCTTGACAGATAAGGGTGTCACAGCTGTGGCCGTTGCCATCGCGCAATCTGCACCTCACTTGGAAGAGCTGGAGCTGGCCTTGAATGAAATCACACCACAAGGTACACCTTAGTTTGACGGCAGCTGCTGCAGTTGTTTTATTTCAACCATTGTGGAATGCTTATTGACATGAGATTCGTATTAGAATTTGGAATGGGACTTCTACTATTGCATTTGCATCTCATCAAGGAATGAAGCACAGCACAGGTGCTGTTGTGTACAGCTAGAGTTAACAGCCTTTCCACCTTTGCCGTATGCTCAAGTCCTATGGTGCAGTGCGGAAAAATAACATAGCATATACACAAGGCACAAGTTTTGGAAATATTTGTGCAAGTGTTGCTGAGACAGGCTAATGCACACAGCCTGTGCACTCTTGTATGTGTGCGTCTGCTGCTGCCATACCTTCCTGCAAAAGGGTACGTGCTGCTGCCATACCTTTTGCAAAAGGGCATGTGAAGCAGCTTAGGGGGGATGGGATTAGTGCTCAAGCTCAACGCAGCTGATGCGATCGTCCCCGAGACAACCAAGACAAGGTCAGTGTCCCTCACGTACCTGGTTGCAATGCAGGTGCCCGGGCTGTGGCAGCAGCTGTGGCTGACAAGCAGCACCTGTGGAAATTGAATCTGCGCGAGAATGAGCTGGAAGACGTGGGGACAGTCATCATCAGCAAGGGCATGGCCAAGGTGGGTCTGGGTGTATGGTGATGGGGATGGCGTTAACCAAGGTAAGGCAGGGATCACGCAGCTGGCGTTGGCGGCAGAGCTTGCCGATGCTGGTTTAGAAGGAGCCCATGTTGTGGCTTGTACAGCTGGCCTGCATAGGTATGCTGCATGACTTGCACAAAGGCTGGCAGACACTATTGAAACGGCAGTGTGCTGAGATTGGGTATGAGGCTGAGGTTGCACTGAGATCCTAGGTGGCGCAGGATGAGGTCGCGCTGAGATGCTTGGTGGTATAAGTATAGGTGCTCAGGTCATGGGTAGCCCAGGCGGGTTTGGTCTGCGTTTCCATGCAAAAATCTCTGCTCACTGCCCATCCTTGTGGAGTCCTTGTGGTTGAGCATGCCCCCCGAATCCACTCATAGGCTGCTTGCACTTTTTGTGCTGCATAGCCATTTACGGAGCAACTGCAGCTTGGAGGGCACCCTGACCTTGCAGTTGCGACCTTGAAGCCCAGGCTCCGTATGTGTGCGTATGTGTGTGCATGGATGCAGGCGTCTGCACTACGCAGCATCGACCTCTGTGGCAACCAGATGAAACGAGTAGGGGCTGTGGCTGCGGCCAAAGCTGCAGCAAGCTTAGCACGATTAGAGCTACTGGCTCTGGACGAGAATGCAGTGTCGGAGGCTGGCTTGGATGAGGTGAGGGCTGTGTACTTGATAATGACTGTGTCTTGTTGATTATGCAGTCTTGCGTGACTGCACTGTAGCCTGTGTTTTGCATGGGCAGCGCTTTTCCAGGGGTACCTTTCTACTCTTGTCCTTGGTTGCCGTAAGCCAGACAAGGTTTTGACTTTGTACTGAACGGCCCAAACTACTAACATTGATGCTGGCTGCCGCCATGCCCCAATGCTTTTTGCACGCTGCGTTGCTGGCGGCAGTAATACACTTGTGAGCAGGGATTGCACATGGAGGCCAGTGTGCCTGGAATGACTGCATACATGCATGCATGCATGTATGGCAGGTGCGGCAAGTCATGGAACTTGCTGGCAAAGCTGCAGCGCTTGGGCCTTTGGATGAGAACGTTGAAGAGTCAGATGAGGACCTGGATGAAGACGCATTGGGGGATCAGGACGATATGGGTCTGTCTGCGCTGTTAGCAAAGGAGAGGCTGTGAAGAAGAGCACCACAGGCTGTAGTCCGGTATGTGGGTGTGAGAGCAGAACACGGCATGTGCCCTGCTTGATCCAGCACACTATGCTGGGAAAATTATTCATTGTTCCGACCCAGACTGCGTAATAATGATTGACAGGTGCGGTTGGATGAGCGAGTGAATTTGCCAAGTATCATGGCCCTCAGCCAAACTGTTGCCTTGTCTTTATAAGGAACTTTCTTCATCACCTCAAACCTGGAGCTGAACAGACATATCAATATTATATCCAGCACTGTCACTAGAATCTCACACTTTCAGACGACCACGGATCTGGAGCAGTAGGTTTGGGACGGTTAATGCTGACACTCTTGAAGCATGGTTCATCAAGTGCAGATGTCGTTACACTTACTAGAAGTGTGCCCTTCGGAGATCATAGATTTGAATCCCCAAGAGGGTGTAGCTAGTAGCAGTAGTGCCCCACAGGAAATTGAAGCACTGAATTCCGAAGAATCCTTTTTCGAAATCAATGTAGGCAGTGAAACACTTCCTACATCAATCAAGGAAGATGGGCTACCTTGGGCCTGGGCACCATACGACTGTCATAGTCACCCGAGGGCCCCTCCAACAGCAGAACAGTGTCAAAATATATTGTGTCTTTGCCAAATTGGTGTCTGAGACTGTTTTCTGGCTTTAATTGTGGAACACTCGATAACCTTATTGAAGAACCAAGGTCAATGCTGCAGGATGGCAGCGCAAGCTTGGAGGCTCTGGGGGGTGGAACGGGGTGGCAGCCAAACCATTCGTGTGAGTGATGGGGAGCAAAAGGGTTACGTTTTGAAGACAAGCTACAGCGTAAGGAATGATGCAGCTCATCATAAGCTGATGATGATGGTCTGTGCATGCACTGCGCAGTCGATTGCCCTCTGTCGCATGGCTTTTGCGCACTGGGCGAGCTGGGGAAGGTAAGGCCCCACGCTCAACCTCGCTTCTCAATAACTCAATTTTGTTGCGCAGACGTGTGGCTGCCAGCAGTGCACAAAAGCACAGGAGCAGGCGTTTGTCAAGCAGGCCACTCGACAGATACACCAACCAGAAGGATGGACGCGATTAGTCAAAGTGCTGCGTGTTTGCCATGTTTTTGCGTACGCAGATGAGGTATTCGGGCCGAGGGTGGCCCTATATTGCTGTGAGTGCAAGGAGATGCACCCTGAGTCGTAAGATGAGTGATAACAGTGACCTAGCATGACAACAGAAACAAAAGGAGTCAATAGGGATCAGGAGGATGACTGGCAGTAACCACTGAATGGCATTCAATACCCATTTAAGGGAAGCTCCTGACCTTGGCACATACGTTTTGCGTTGGAAATGTTTGGACCATTGAATTGCAATTTTTCAATCATTTTTGGGTTGAAACAAGCCAGTTGAATCAATACGGGCAGAAATACTGTTTTTGGTTGACTAAACTGCTGTTGATTTAACAATAAATCAATTGTTAAACGCTGGCTGTTTCAATTGTGGTCGATTGGATGGTTGAATCAAATGCAAAGTAACTGCAGGTAAATCAACTGGGAAATCAATCGTTATGATGGCTGACATACTGTTTTTGGATGTTTCAACTGTGGTTAATTGGATGGTTGATTCAACTGCAAAACAGCTACAGTTGAATCAACTGGGAGGATAACCGATTTGGTTGAATCAACATTGGCTGGCATACTGTTTTCGGTTGAATCAACTGCAGTTGAATCAAAAACACGCAACGTCATTTCCCAAATTCATCAGAGCCATCCCAATGAACAAGGCCTTACTTCAAGGAGTGGAAGGAGGGTGGTTTTGGGTGGGGGGCAGGGTTCTTTAGCGGCAACCACCGCAGCTGGGGGCAGACCTCCAGCACCAACTACAGCTTACCAGCCCAGACAGACTCGCCCTGAGAACCTCCCTTGGCATCGTACCTCCCATCTCATTGAGATTAAGTACGTGAAAACACTCGCCCTGAGCAGCAGCTCTAAGCTGCCCATGCTCAGCACAGTAGCCTTAGAAACAGCATTGCAGGAGACCATGTTCTTTATGTTTATGTTTTATGTTAACATGAAGGGGTGTTATTTACATTCCTCACACTTTGGTTCCTCTGAAGAGTCTCGGCCTTGCAAAGAGTAAAAAAACTCACTCTCAAGCTTCATGCTCATTTTGTGCACTATACCGTTTGGCTCCTTTGATCTTGCGACTCCTTAATCTTGCGAGGTCCTCAAATAATTACATTAATTCATTTGCGAGTATCGCGGGCTTGCGAGGCCTCAACATTGAAGCCATTATTTGCGAATTCAGTGTCATGTGGTTACCTTCTGAGGTGCAACATGCTCACTCAGACAATGCTCTCGTTCCCCCTTCTCAAGTTCTGCATTTCAGGGCTATTCCTTTCAACTCCTCTAGGCTTGTGCTGCTTCTCTGTACAGCACATGTGCGCTCTTGCAAGCTCGCATGCATATTTGTACGACCACCATGCATGTACAAAAGTGGGGCACTCTCCCATAGCACTTTCCTGGGGAATGAAGCCCCTCTAGCCTAAGACAGACTGCCCATTGGCTAAAGTAGTGCAGGAGAGGTCTGGCAGCAATGGTATGGTAGCAGCGCTTGCACCACCCTGGTAGAGCCTGCCTGATTCAGGGCCTTGCTTACCTCTTGTGCACTTCTGCTTGGTCCAATTTACAAAGAAATGAGCATCCCGCTCCCACGAGGCATGCCGGTTAACTTGGGGAGCCCGGGATGGGCAGGAACTAAACTGGTACACTTTGCGAGCTCCAGAAAATAGTAATTTATTTTGCTACTTATAAGTTGCGAGCGGTGACGGAATTAATTCATTATTCGCAAGATTTCTAGGAGTCAAACGGTAGTCATAAGCCTGGTGCAGATAAGACGTTATCTTGAGCATTCTCCTCACTGTCGAACTAATCAGGAGAGGTCAGCCAGCTTGTCTACCCGCAACCCTCCTGATCCTCACTGACCGCCCTTTTCTATTTTGGTAACTTCAACACCCTTTGAAAGTGGCTCTTCTTCGCTAGTGGCCCCTTTTTCCTTAATTGATGTGATGAGCTTTTTTGCTGCTTGCATAGCTTTCTTTCGAAGAATTCTTTCTTCTTCTTCTTCTTCTTCTTCTTCTTCTTCTTCTTCTTCTTCTTCTTCTTCTTCTTCTTCTTCTTCTTCTTCTTCTTCTTCTTCTTCTACTTCTTCTTCTTGTTGTTCCTCTTCTTCTCTTTCTTTTTAGCCAATTGTTGAACTTAGGCTGAAATGGACCTTAGAGGGCTGGGTGCTTGCACTGCCTGTGTTATCATTATCATAATAATAATGATAATAATTATTATCATTATCAGTATTATCACTATTAGAAACAGCTAACATAACGCATCTGACTGAGCCAGACCAATGAACAATAGCCTTTTCAATCTTAAAACAACAACAGCACGATTGTTTACGATATGAGACAATCCTGGGATGCTGAAAATCGTATTGAAAGATGTTCAAAATTTGCAAGATTTGACACCAATAAAATGGCTGAGTATGCACACCTCACTACCACCACGCCATCTCACTCCATAATTTTTGCAATGATGATAGTTTATCAGAAGAGCACCTTTGCACCAAAAAGCATATAATGTGATATAATGTGGTGTATTGTGTGATCTGTTGAGGAGATCTGAGGTTCAAAAGAACAGGTCACTTTACTTGCATAGTATGGCTGACCAGGCTGGTGCGCCATGGTTAGCAGTGTTCCAAGGTAGCATTTCTAAAATACCCTGGAAATAGGGCTACATCATGATGCCAGTGCCACTACCAGTGGTAAGCTTTTAAATTTCGAGCCGTGGCACACATATCCCAGGAACATTTTAAGAGCATACTCATTCTGGGCCTTAGTTGCCCCTCAACTCGGGGTGTGGTAACACCTTTTTGTTAGAAGGTGTGTAGGAGCTGAGGTCATGGTGACCAGATTTGTTGGTTTTGATCCTAAAGGCAGTACATATAATGGGAATACACACACCACCCTACTGCCTTATCCGTGTTCCAGCAAGTTACTAGGATAGTGACTATGGTGTTTATTATTCAGGTGCACGATAGGTAAGGTAAGGTCTCAAGGCTTTATCCGCCGAACAAGGGCAGCTTAGCCGGTTGTGGCCTCCAGTGAGGTTCGAACCCCGAACCCACAGGTTGCGAGGGTGGATAATCGACTTTCCATCTCAGGTGCCCCGCCGCCTGCGGATGAGGTCCCCGCCTGTGTAATAGGGTGGCCCTGAAGTACTACATACAGTACATGGTCATCATGGCAGGGTAACCTGCTCATAAGTGGGATTTAAGCTTTGCAGAGATTATTAGAAACATCGACATCGCGCATCACATAAGAGCACAAAACCATCAAGTATCTTCCTTCCCCCTGAGAACTTTGGAGATAGATCCATTTTCTACTAGTATGCAGCTCTTCATTCACACAAGATGGATCTTGATGTTGTCCTCCAATCCTCCTGTAATGAACAATCTTACCCTCTTAACCAGTTGAAGATTGCCTGCAGGAAATATCGGTTGATGCTCACACTGGAATTCCCTCCCTACCCTTAAATCAGGCCACCATATTCATTCTTGGACACCATATGCGTTTCTCTTTCTTTCTCTTGACAGATGTTGCTGGCAGAGTCTTCATTTTCACTCATGGCCTTTGAGTGGGCCTAGATATAATATGGAAAAAATCAGAGGGGGTTATCTGAGGCCTAAATTGGGTATGGTTTTGGCATGCTCCCAGGGCATGGGCCCCCCGACGGGCAGTTTTCGAGCTTAGTGTTGAATAGTAGCCCTGGTTGCAAGCTTTTCATAGCACTGGAGCTTGAAAACTGCCTGTCAGGGGGGCCATGCGCAATGGGCCGCGGCGTGAACCCTACTTTTCACAGCCAGATGTCCACACCAGATCAGCCACTGTACCAAATTACATGATTTTTGGTGTTTTGGTGCTCTTGTAATAAACAAACATCATTGC
>LKMJ01001115.1_pt1 | contig 23017 bp, 22 predicted proteins | sample 643391 | NCBI WGS metagenome assembly LKMJ01 (sample SAMN04112250, study PRJNA286221) | soda lake metagenome | biome: soda lake; feature: Kulunda Steppe; material: water; isolation source: sample PL-Br10 brine of Picturesque Lake | place: Russia: Kulunda steppe | collected 2010-07
CGGGCGATACAGAGCCGCTGTTGTTGGCCACCCGAGAGATCCAGCCCCGAGGAGTCGAGCTGATCCTTCACCTCCTCCCACAGCGCCGCCCCCCGCAGCGACTCCTCGACACGGGCGTCGATATCGCCGTCGTACCCCTGGATCTTCAGGCCGTAGGCGACGTTGTCGAAGATACTCTTCGGGAACGGGTTCGGCTTCTGGAACACCATCCCGACACGACGGCGGAGCGCGACCGGGTCGACGTCGTCGTCGTAGACGTTCTTGTCGTACAGCCGGAGTTCGCCGTCGACGCGGCAGCTGTCGATGAGGTCGTTCATCCGGTTGATACACCGGAGGAACGTCGACTTTCCGCAACCCGAGGGCCCGATCAGCGCCGTCACTTCCCCTTCGGGGATCGACATCGAGATGTTCGAAAGCGCCTGTGTCTCGCCGTAATGAACGTTGATGTTCCGGGATTCGATGACTGTTCGCCCCGTTCCCCGGCGGCCGGACGTATCGTCTAATCCGGCGACCGGCGAGTCCGCGATCGATTCGTTCGCGGCCGTCGGGTCAGTGTTTTCGTCTGAGCTCATAGTTATTTGGTGTCGTATTTGTTCCGAATGAGGATCGCCGTCGCGTTCATCAACAGCAGCACCGAAAGCAGGACGATACTCCCGGCGGCGGCGATATGCTGGAACTCGGCCTGCGGGAGCCGGGCCCAGTCGAAGATCTGCATCGGCATCGCCGCGAAGGGGCTCGAAAGCGAGTCCGGCGGGACGAACATCGACGTCGCCGCCCCGACCATCAGGATGGGCGCCGTCTCGCCGATCGCCCGCGAGAGCGAGAGGATCGTCCCGGTCATGATGCCGGGAAGCGCCGAGGGTAACACGACGTCCCGCGTCACCTCCCACTTCGTCGCGCCGATGCCGTAGGCGGCCTGTCGCCGCGAGTCCGGAACCGCACGGATCGCCTCCTGTGCGGAGACGATGACGATCGGGAGGATGAGAAGCGTCAGCGTCAACGCCCCGGCTATCAGACTCGATCCCATCCCGGCCGCACGGACGAAGATCGCGAGCCCGAGCAGTCCGTAGACGATCGAGGGGACACCGGCGAGGTTCGCGATGTTTGCCTCGATGAAGCTCGTCAGCCGGTTGTCGGGGGCGTACTCCTCGAGATAGATCGCCGCGCCGACGCCCAGGAAGACGGTAAAGACGGCCGTCAGGGCGATCAGGAAGATCGATCCGACGAGCGCCGGATAGATCCCGGCTCCACGCCCCCCCGGGAGGTAGTTCTCCGGGAACCGGGAGGGCGGATACGTGAGGAAATCCAGCGTGATCCAGCCCCACGCTTCGTACATCAAGTCGGCGATCAAAACGAACAGGGCGACGACGCCAACGAGCGTCGAGAGGATACAGATACCGACGAAAACCCGGCCGTAGAAGCGTTTTCGGTCGAGATCCTCGCCGGCCTCGAACCCATCGAACGGTTCGGCCGCCATCACTCGTACACCTCCCGATACTGTCCGCGGACGTACTGACTGAGGAGGTTCATCGCGAGCGTCATGACGAACAACAGGAGGCCCACGGCAAACAGGGACTGATAGCCGATCGAACCGACCGAGACGTCACTGATCCCGACCTGCACCATGTAGGCGGTCATCGTCTGGATCTCCTCGAAGGGGTTGAACGTGACGTTGGGCTGCATCCCGGCGGCGAGCGTGACGGCCATCGTCTCACCGATCGCCCGCGAGATGGCGAGCACGAAGGAGGCGAGGATGCCGGAGATCGCCGCCGGAAGGACGATCCGGATGGATACCTCGAACTTCGTCGCGCCGAGTCCGTAGCCGGCGTTGCGGAGCGAGTCGGGGACGGCCGTCATGGCGTCCTCCGAAAGCGAAGAAACCATCGGGATGATCATGATCCCGACGACGATCGCACCCGCCAGCGCGTTGAACGTTCCCGTATCGGGATAGACACGCTGGATCTGTGGTGTGATAAACGAGATCGCGAAAAAGCCGTAGACGATCGTCGGGACGCCCGCGAGGATCTCGAGTGTCGGCTTCATAACGCGGCGGACCCGCTTGTCGGCGTATTCGGAGAGATAGATCGCTGTCAGAACGCCGACCGGGAGCGCGATGGCGGCGCTTCCGACCACGATCATGAGGGTCCCCCACACCAGCGGCAGGATGCCGTAACTCCGTGGTCGGATTATTGGCGACCATTCGGCCGTGGTGAAGAACTCGACGATCGAGACGGCCCGGAAGAACGGCACCGAGCCGGTTATCAACACGATGACGATCCCGAACGTCGTCAGGACGGTGAGGAGAGCGCACGAAAAGAAGACGATCCGTGCGATCTTCGTTCCCCGATCCGAGACGGCGCCGTTCGTGATATCGACCGCGCTCATTCGGCCACCTCCGCGATCGCTGCCTCGAGATCGTCACGGCTTTCCTCGACAACTTCGTCGGAGGCGGCGTAATACCCGACCTTCCGGGCGGCCCACTGAGTCCACGTGAGCCGTTCGTCGGGCTCAGCGATTTCTTCCTCGACGGCTGCGTCGTGCGTCTCGTCGTCGATCTCTTCGAAATAGAAACGGGCGAACCGCCGAACCGTCTCCCGCTGTAGTCCGGCCGTACTTATGTACACGTACATCGCCCGCGTCAGCGGCGTGTATTCGTTCGTCTCGATCGTCTCGCGGTTCGGTTCGATACAGCCGTCGCCGTCGTCGACGGCGAGCAGTTTCAACTCGTCCTCGTTCTCGTAATAATACCCGGCGCCGCCGAATCCGATCGCGTGTCGGTTCCCCCTGACGCCGCGGACGATGACGTTCGTGTCCGAACTGGCCGAGTAGTCGTTACGGATGTTCCCGACCTCGCCGTTGATGGCCTGAGTGAAATAATCGAAGGTTCCGGAGGCGGCGTCCCGACCGTACAGGGCGATTTCTTCGTCGGGGAAGTCGGGATCGTCGGGTCGGAGGTCGCGCCACGTCTGAATTTCGTCTTCTGCCCCCGCCCGCCACAGCCGGTGGATCTCCTCTGTGGTGAGACAGTCCACCCAGTCGTTTTCGGGGTGAACCCACAGCGCGAGGCCGTCGAGCAACGCCTCGAGCTCGATGTATCCGACCCCGTTGTCGGCACACTGCTCGATCTCGCTGTCGTGGATCGCCCGGCTCGCGTTCTGGATGTCGGTCGTTCCCTCACAGAACCGCTGGAAACCGGCGCCGGTTCCGGAGCCTCGAACGGGGACCTGAACCCGGTTGTTCCGCCAGAGGAACTCCTCGGCCACGGCCGCCCCGTGGGGAAGGACCGTGTTACTGCCGTCCATGACTACTTCGCCCCGAAGGCCGCTGTCCTCGCCGTGGACGAGACACCCGGAAAGCGCCGAAACGGCTGCGCCGGTAGCGGCGAGAAACCCCCGACGCGACGACGATAACCCACCGTCGGTTGCTACACTGTCGTTTGACCCGCGAGGCTCCCGACCTGCCGTCATTGGTTGCAGTGGTCCATGTAGGCCTAAATACCCCACTATGTTGTCTATATATACCTATGTTTGACAACAGTTTTCTCACTGAATCTCGGGCAACCCGAACCGATTATACCGACAAAAAACTCGAAATAACGGCGAGTATAGCGATTTTTGGTGACCTATATATCTCAACATTCATTTATACGTGGGGTGCGTATGAGACTCCATGGAGACGCGTAAGGTCCAGGTCACGGGCGGTTCTACGTACACGGTTTCGCTCCCGAAAGACTGGGCGACGGAGAACGAGGTGTCCGGGGGAAGTCTCGTCGAGTTCCATCCGGAGGACGACGCGCTGCTTTTGACACCACAGAGCGACTCCGAGAAGATCGAAGGCACGCTCGATATCACGGGGTTAGCGGGGGACGAACTCATGCGCGCCGTCGTCACGATGTACGTCAGCGGCTTCGACATCATCACGCTCGAGACGGCGCAGGTCACCGCTGCCCAGAGACGGAGCATCCGCGACGCGACACAGGGGCTGGTCGGCCTCGAGGTCATCGGCGAGACGTCGGGTCGGGTCCGACTCCAGGACCTCCTCGACTCGTCGGAGCTTTCGATGCACAGCGCCATCACGCGGATGCAGCTCGTTTCGACTACGATGTTGGCCGACGCTGTCACCGCGCTCATCGAGGACGACGACGGGCTCGCGGCCGACGTCGTCCAGCGCGACGACGACGTCGATCGGTTGTGGTCGATGGTCTCCCGCGTCTTTCGGTCCGTGTTGCGCGATCCGTCGACCGCGGCCGAGATCGGTCTCGATCGCGAGACCTGTTTCGATTACCACTCCAGCGCCCGACAGCTGGAACGGGTCGGCGACCACGCCGCGAAGATCGCGACACAGGCCCAGACACTCGGAGCGCCGCCGGAAGACGCCGTCGAGGCGATTCAGGCGCTCCACGACGAGGCCACCGAGGTGATCGAGATGGGGATGAACGCGCTCTTAGAGGACGACTCCGACCGGGCAACCCAGCTCGCGAACGACGCCAGACGGGAACTCGATCGGATCGACGAACTCGCCCGGGATGTCGACGACCGGATCAGGGGCCTGGAGTCACAGGAAGCCCAATCGCTCGGATTGATCGTTGACTCGCTCTCTCGGAGCGCGGATTACGGGGGAAACGTCGCCGAAACGGCCCTCCAGAAGGCGGCCCCGAAACCGTGACGGTCCCGAGCGGTTTTCCCCGTTCCTCCCCGAACGGGGGCATGCCGACGCGACTCCGCGAGGGGGTGTGGTGGATCGACGCGACGGGAGTCAACGCCTACCTTCTGGAACACGGGGGGACGGTATCGTTGATCGATACCGGAACGCCCCTCGATTTCGGACGCGTCCGGACGGCGATCGAGGCGATCGGATGTTCGGTCGACGATCTCGATCGGATTCTCTTGACGCACTACGATATCGATCACGTCGGGTCACTCGGAAAGTTTCAAACCGACGTTCCGATCTACATCGGGCGAGAGGACGCGGCGCTTTTGACCGGAGAAAAACGGCCGCCGTGGCGATCGATAAAGGGGCTCACACAGCGGGTCGCCCATCCCTTCGTGCCTGATATTTCGACGGAGCGACTGGTTCCCGCCGGTGATGGGGAGACGATAGGCGAGTTTACGGCGTATCACACTCCCGGCCACACGCCGGGACACACCGTCTACGTACACGAAGCGCGATCCGTCGCTTTCCTCGGCGATCTGGTCATCGAACTGGCTGGCTCGCTCCGCCCGGCACCGTGGGTCCTCTGTTACGATACCGAGACGCTCCGGGAAAGTGTCCTGAATCTGGCGTCCCGCTCGTCACCCTTCGAGGTGGCGGCGATGGGACACGGAACGCCGATTTCACGGCACGGCGACGAACTGCTGGCCGCGCTTGCGCGGTCCGCTTGAGACTATCGGAGGAGTTCCTCAGCGACGGTATCGGCGTCGAGAAGCGACGGATCGACGATGTGGCCGGCCTGCCCTCTGATGAACTCCGGGACCGAGTCCCGGGCGTAGAACACGATCCGGAGTTCGGGGTTGCAGTCCAGCGCGACAGTGACGGAGGTCGCAAGACCCACGTCAGTCACCACGAGCAGATCGGCCTCGAGGATCCCGGCCTCCTCCAGGGCGGGTCGGTTCGCCGTTCCTTCCGCGGACGTGACCGTCGCACCGTGCCGTTCGAGCGCCGATCCCAGACCGTCCGGATCGTCGCCGGCGATGACGACCTTACTCATATTCGATCGTTGCGGGCGGTTTGTGTGTCACGTCGTAGACGACGCGGGCGACGTCCTCGTTTTCTCCGGTGATACGCGATTGGATCCGCTGGAGCGTCTCCCAGTCGAGTTCCTGAGCCCGGGCGGTCATCCCGTCGCGGGACTCGACGGACCGGACCGAGACGACCCAGCCGTGAACCCGGTTGTCGCCCTTGACACCGGTCGCCTTCCCGAGGACGGCCGCGAGCGCCTGCCACGGTTCGTACTCCTCGAGTTCCTCCTCGACGACGTAGTTGGCCTCCCGGGCGACGGCGAGTTTCTCCTCGGTGACCTCCCCGAGAACGCGGATCGCCAGCCCCGGCCCGGGGAACGGCATCCGTTCGGAGATGATCTCCTCCAGTTCGAGCGCGCGGGCGACCTCCCTGACCTCGTCCTTGTAGAGATCGCGCATCGGTTCGACGATCCCCTCGAAATCGACGACGTCGGGAAGCCCGCCGACGTTGTGGTGGGATTTGATCGTCCCTTCCGACTCGATCCGATCGGGATAGATCGTCCCCTGAACGAGATACTCGGCGTCGACCTCCCGGGCGACGGTCTCGAACTCGCGGATGAACCCCTCGCCGATCGCGTGGCGTTTCTCTTCGGGATCGGTTATCCCGGCGAGTGCATCGAGAAACCGCTCGCGAGCGTCAACGATCCGGAGACTCTCCATATACGAGAACGTCTCCCGGATCTGCTCCGTCTCGCCCTTCCGCATCAGTCCGGTGTCGACGTAGACCGGCGTGAGCTGGTCGCCGACCGCCTCGTAGGCCAGCGCCGCCGCAGTCGAGGAATCGACGCCGCCCGAGAGCGCGATGACGGCGTTCTCGTCCCCGATGGCGTCACCGATCTCCTCGATCTTCTCGTCGATGAACGACTCGGCGTCCACCATCAGGCGGTCACCCCCTCGGCGTCGACGTCGGCCCGTTCGAGTACCGTCTCGACGAGTTCGACGAACGGCGGCGAGGCACGCCCCGGCCGAGAGCGGAACTCGGGATGGAACTGCGTCCCGAAAAAGAACGGGTGGTCCGGCAGTTCGAGGATCTCCATCCGGTTGCCGGCCCGCCCCGAAAAGACCAGCCCGGCCTCCTCGAGTCGGTCGATGTACTCCGGATTGACCTCGTACCGGTGGCGGTGACGCTCCGTACAGGAAGTGTCGTTGTAGACGTCGTGAGCGAGCGTCCCGGCCTCGATCTCCGTCTCGTGGGCGCCGAGCCGCATCGTCCCGCCCATGTCCTCGATCTCGTACTGTTCGGGGAGGATATCGATCACCGGATGCGGCGTCGACTCCTCGACCTCCGCGGAGTGGGCACCCTCGAGCCCACAGACGTTCCGGGCGAACTCGATGACGCCCATCTGGAAGCCGAGACAGAGCCCGAGGAACGGAACGTTGTTTTCACGCGCATACCGGACGGCGTCGATCTTTCCGTCCGTCCCGCGGGCACCGAACCCGCCGGGGACGATGATTCCCTCGGCGCGTTCGAGCCGTTCGGCGTGGGCGTCGTCCATCTCGTCGGCGTCGACCCACAGCACGTTGATCTCGGTGTTCGTCTCGAAGCCGGCGTGTTTCAGCGCCTCGTGGATCGAGAGGTAGGCGTCCTCCAGTGCGTACTTGCCGACGAGCGCGATGTCGACCTCGTTCGTCTTCTCCTTTGTGACGATTTCGCGCCATCCGTTTCGTCGCTCGTTTTCCGGGATCGCCTCCTCAGCGAGGCCGAGTTCGGACATGACGTACTCGTCGAGTCCCTCGTCTTCGACCATCAGGGGAACGTGATAGATGTCCTCGACGTCGGGGTTCGAAAAGACGGCGTCGGTCGGAACGTCACAGAACAGCGCGATCTTCTCTTTGGTCTCGGGATCGAGTCTGTCGTCACAGCGCCCCACGAGGATGTCGGGCTGGAGGCCGATCGAGCGGAGTTCCTTGACGGAGTGCTGTGTGGGTTTGGTCTTCTGTTCGCCGTTCTTCGAGTAGGGCACCAGCGTCACGTGCGTAAAGAGAATATCCTCGTCGTCCTCCTCGTGGGCGAACTGTCTGAGCGCCTCCAGGTAGGGCATCCCCTCGATGTCACCGACCGTTCCGCCCACTTCGATGAGACAGACGTCGTGGCCCTCCGCGGCCTCGCGGATCCGTCGCTTGATGTCGTCCGTGATGTGTGGGATGATCTGGACGGTTTTGCCGAGATAATCGCCGGCCCGCTCGTTTTCGATCACGTGTCTGTAGGTCTTGCCGGTCGTGATGTTGTGATCGAAGGTCATGTCGATATCGAGGAACCGCTCGTAGTTCCCGAGATCGAGGTCGACCTCGCCGCCGTCTTTCAGGACGTACACTTCACCGTGCTGGTAGGGGTTCATCGTCCCCGCGTCGACGTTGAGATACGGGTCGATCTTGACGGCCGTCACGTCGAAGCCGGCGTTGGCGAGCAGTCGGCCCGTGCTCGCGGCTGTGATACCCTTGCCGAGCCCGGACATCACGCCGCCGGTTACGAAAATGAACTTGTTCCCCATCGAGGGGTCGTATTCAGTGAGTTCCGTCGGCATACTGACGGTGCGCAAGCGGCGAACTAAACCGTTTCGACCGACCGGTTCCGTGAGGGGTGTTGTGACGGCTATGGGCAGTTTCGAACAGTGACAGATCCGCTCGGGTATCGCTTCCGACCGCCGGCGAATCCAACGCCTGAGGCGAACCCGGTCTTATATAAACAGTTTACGACTGGAGGTGTGAAATAGACCGAGAGCGATCGATAGCGATCGGTAAAACAGGGCAAACTGAGATCAGTCGATGTCGATCCGGTGACCCGTCGACTCCGCTTCGGATTCGGTCGGGACGCTTATCTCGAGAACGCCGTTGTGGTAGCTCGCCTCGATGTTCTCGACGTCGACCTCACCGGGGATCCGAAGCGACTCGTTGACCCTACGGGTCCATTGCTCGCTGTCGTCGCTACCCTCGTGTCGGGCATCGATCGTCAGCAGTCCGTCATCGAAACGAAGGTCGATCTCCTCGGTTTCGAAGCCCGGCAGGTCGGCGTGAACGAGATAGCCGCCGTCGTCGGCCTCCATGCGGACCGGGACTCCGATACCGTAGCCGACGTCGAGGTCGGAGCGGTTCTCCGCCATCGCGTGTCGCATTTCTTCGAACAGGCGGTTCATCTCGTCGAATACGGTTGTTCGTTTCATGATTCCTCGGTAATACAGAGGCGCTATGAGGTATTAAAGACCGCAGGAACAGTGATAACAGCCGTCCGGACGTCTCACAATCGTTTATAAATCCCCCCGAACCGATATTGGGGGCGGACCACAACGACCTTGCCGGTCGGGACGCTGGAGTCGGGTATGCCGCTTTCGATCCCTCTCCTCGGGTCGCTACCGGCCGTCGCGCCGGGCGCGTGGCGGTACGCTCGCCTCCCGCTGGCGGCGGCACTGCCGTTCGCATTTATCAGTCCCCCTGTCGCTGTCGGCTGTCTCTTCGCCGCGATCGGCGTCCTGTGGTTCCACCGTGATCCGGAGCGCTCCCCGCCGCCGTCGGGCGTCGTCGCGCCGGCGGACGGCCGGGTATCGGTGCTCCGGACCGAGGGCGATCGAGTTCGAGTTGGCGTGTTCATGAACGTCACCGACGTCCACGTGAACCGCGCGCCCAGCGGGGGAACAGTCGAGGCGGTCGAACACACGCCGGGAAAACACCTGCCGGCGTTCACCAAGGAGTCCGAACGGAACGAGCGGGTTCGGATCGACTGCGGCGATACCGAAGTGACGCTCATCGCGGGCGCGGTCGCCCGACGGATCCACCCCTACGTCGAGGTCGGCGACGATCTCGCGACCGGCGATCGGATCGGGCATATCTCCTTCGGCTCTCGCGCCGACGTGTTGCTCCCACCGCGCTACGACGAGGAGGACGTCCGCGTTGCGGTCGGCCAGCGCGTCCGGGCTGGCGAGACCGTCGTCGCCGCCCGTTCGTCCCCGTAACCGGCTTCCTTTTCAATACGGCCGACCAACGGCCGACAATGGCCGACCGAAGCGATATCGCACCACAGACGCTCGGCGTCTCGCTCGAACCCGAGGGCGTCGAAGTGGAGTATCTCGACGGCCGATCGGTGTTCTATCACGGTGTCCCACAGAAACGCGAGGGTAACGTCGTCTGTCCGCCGGGCCGGGACGTCCACGTTCTCGTCACGTCGGCGAACGGAACCGAGGGCGTGATGGTGTACGTCAACGACCGGAGCACCCACGACGACATCCTCGAATCGACCGGCGTCGGGCGCGTGATCCTCGAACGCGGCGAGGCGACGTCGCTTTTTCCGGGCGTCGAGGCCGAAAACCACGGCTATCGGGTCGAAGTGACGGCGGATCCGGAGACAAGCCGGGGACGGGTGTTCGTCTTCGCCGAGGATCAGACCGGGGAAGCGGCGTACGAACTCGTCGATGCGGTCGAAACCGACGAAGCGACCGACGGGGCCGAACAGACGGAGGTCGAGTGATGCCGCTGAAAAAGGGCTGGGAGTCGCTCGACCGATCGACGATCCGGTCGGTTCCGGACCGATACGGGATCTACGAACTCGGTGACACCGACGGGACCGTCCTCGCGATCGATCACGGCCCCCTGCGGAGCGAACTCAAGGAAGCGCTCGCCTACGGCGACGGGGCCAGCGTCCGGTGGCGAACGACACAGAACCGTGCGGAGGCCGAGCGGCTGGTCGAAGACCACCGCCAGCGGCTCCTCGAGTGACAGTCACTGGATGTAGCTCGGTTCCTCGGCGTCGCAGTTTTCCTCGTGTTGGTCGGCGTCGCTACGGTCGTCGAACAGCAAGCCGCATTTTTCACATTCGTACCAGGTCGTCCCGTCCCGATCTGTGGTCGCGACCATACAGACTGTGGGATATGCCAGCGTATAACAGTTACCCCGGTCGCCGTCAGCGGAACCGTAAAGCCGCCGGCGAACCGACGACGTTCCATGCCTCGGCAGGTCACGCTGACGGTAAAGGGCGCGGAGAAACGGGATGCAGGCCGCGGTGTCGCCCGCCTGCCCGAATCCGCACGCCGAGCGCTCGGCGTCCTGAGCGGCGACACCGTCGCTATCGAGGGCGAACGGCCGACCGTCGCGAAGGTCTGGCCCGCAGGTGGCTCCGAAGGGATCGTCCGGATCGACGCCGAAACCCGCGCCAACGCCGGGGTCAACATCGGCGAAACCGTTACTGTCACCCCGATCTCGATCGCCGAGGCAGAACGCGTCGTCGTCGAGATCCCGGTCCGTGCGGACGACGAACTGCTCGAGGCGATCGCGGCCGACCTCAGGGACCGACCCCTCCGGACCGGCGAGACGATCCGGCTGGAACGGCCCGGCGTCCGGGCGACGGTCGCCGAGACGGCTCCGGACGGGACGGTCCGTGTCAGCGGGAAGACGACCGTACGGGTCCGGGAACGTGACGACGAGCGAGCCGACGAACGGTCGGAGCCGCAGGCCACCTCGACGGAAGCCGGCGATCCGGCCACCGAGACGGCCTCGGACGTGACTTACGAGGACATCGGCGGGCTCGACGAGGAACTCGAGCAGGTACGAGAGATGATCGAGCTCCCCCTTTCCGAGCCCGAACTGTTCAGAAAGCTGGGGATCGATCCGCCCTCGGGCGTCCTGTTGTACGGTCCGCCCGGGACCGGGAAGACGCTCATCGCCAAGGCTGTCGCCAACGAAGTCGACGCCCACTTCGAGGTGATCGACGGCCCAGAGATCGTCTCGAAATACAAAGGCGAAAGCGAAGAGCGGCTCAGAGAGACGTTCGAGCGGGCGATCGACAATCAGCCGGCGGTGATCTTCATCGACGAGATCGACTCGATCGCCTCGACGCGCGACGAGGACGCCGACATGGAAAACCGGGTCGTCGCACAGCTTCTGACGCTCATGGACGGCCTCGAATCGCGGGGGCAGGTGATCGTCGTCGGCGCGACGAACCGGGTCGACGCGCTGGATCCGGCGCTTCGCCGTGGTGGCCGCTTCGATCGCGAGATCGAGATCGGGGCCCCCGACGAGACGGGTCGCCGAGAGATCCTCGACGTCCACACCCGCGGGATGCCGCTGGCCGAGGACGTCGACCTCGACTATCTCGCCGCCCGGACGCACGGCTTCGTCGGCGCCGACATCCATTCGCTCGCGACCGAGGCGGCGATGCGGTCGCTCCGGGATCGGGAGAACCGCGAGGGATTGACGGTGTCGAAAGCCGACTTCGAGGCGGCGCTGACTGCCGTCGACCCCTCCGCGATGCGAGAGTACGTCGCCGAGACGCCGCACGCCACGTTCGACGACGTCGGCGGTCTCGAGGCGGCCAAACGGACACTCGTCGAGGCAGTCGAGTGGCCGCTTTCCTACGGCGCGCTCTTCGAGGAGACGAACACCGATCCGCCGAGCGGCATCCTCCTCTATGGACCGCCCGGGACCGGCAAGACACTCCTGGCGAGGGCGCTGGCCGGCGAAAGCGACGTCAACTTCGTCTCCGTGGCCGGCCCCGAGTTGATCGACAAGTACGTCGGCGAATCCGAGAAGGCCGTCAGGGAGGTCTTCGATCGGGCCAGACAGGCCGCCCCGGCGATCGTCTTCTTCGACGAGATCGACGCCATCGTCGGGACTCGGGGGGAGACGAGCGAGGCGACCGAACGCGTCGTTTCACAGCTGCTCTCCGAACTCGACGGGCTCTCGGAAAACCCCAACCTGATCGTGCTGGCGGCGACGAACCGCCGGGAAGCGATCGACCCGGCTTTGCTCCGCCCGGGGCGGCTCGAATCGCACGTCCAGGTTCCGCTCCCCGACACGGCGGCCAGACGTGCAATACTCGCCGTCCACGCCGAGGGTAAGCCGATCGCCGATGACGTTGACCTCGGGTCGGTCGCCGCGGAGACGGACGGGCGCTCCGGCGCACAGCTGGAGGCCATCGTCCGGGACGCCTCGATGCGAGCGATCCGGGAGCTCGCGGAGGACATCGGTCCCGATGAGGCGACGTTGCGGGCCGACGAGGTCGTCATCGGTCGGGAACATTTCGATGCGGCGATCGAGGCGCTGGATGCTGCCCCGTCACAGTGAGACCCGTTGCAGTCAGAACCGCTCCCGGATGTACCGACAGATACGATCCGTCAGATCGTGATCGTACGTCCAGAGGCTCCGCCAGACGTTCGGGCCGATCTCGAGTGCGATTAGCGCGACGTGATCCCCGTCGTCCGTCCCGGGCCTGAAGACGACGACCCACGAGCGACGGTACTCCGCGCTCGTGCCGCCGTGGACCGTCAGATCGAGGCCATCGACCACGTTCGGATCGTCCCGAACCCCGTAAACGTGCGTATCGACGCCGCTATCGGCGAGTTTTTCGTACATTTTTCGGGTGCCGTACTCGTCGTCGAGCCGCGAGAGTCGCTGGAACGTGCTATGACGCTCCCCGGTTCCGTTGGTGAGTGCCCTGTATTCGATGAATCGAGAGATTACGATCAACAGCAGCTTCTCCTTGACGGATTTCGGGAAGCCGGCAACGACGAACTCGACGTCCGAAAGGCCGGTCAAAACGGCCGGAAACGTGCCGAGATCCGGCTGTCGCGTGCCGGTTCGGTACCGATCGACGTTCACCAGTAGAAAGGCCTCGGCGAGTTCCGAAAGCGGGGTCGTCGCCGTGACCTCGCCATTTTCAACCAGACAGACGACGTTGTCCGGGGCCTCGGGAACGTGCCGTTCGGTGACCGTCACCGACTGGTTCGCGAACGCCTCCGAGAGCAGATCGGCGAACGGCTTCGGCTCCGTCCGGTTCACCAAAAGCAGCGTCTTCTCGGCGGTGTCGACCTCGTCGATGAATCCCGAAAGCGAGGACGGGAGCCTACTCATCAAAAAAACGGGCGTCTCAGAGGGACTAAGCGGTTACGGTTGCCGGCATTGTCCCGCCAATCGTAACGGCGACGGTCGGTTCAGTCCCAGAAGGATTTCGTCCGGGCGTACTGCCGTTCGCGTTCGATGATATCCCGGTAGAAATCCATCTCGTCCTCCCGGTGGTTGTTGATGACATACGCGGCGTTTCGCGGGCCGACGCCACGGGCCGCAAGCGCGATGACGGCCTGTTTGCCGTGGCTCTGGACGAGGCTTGCAGCCCTGTACGCCCGTTCGGTCTGTTTTTGCTGTTCGTCGTCCTTCTCGTCGGCCCGGACCGCCTCGAGCACTTCGCCGGCCCAGGGGTTCAACGCCGCGACCCGCGTCGAACCGCAGTTCGGACATTCCGGCTGCTCAGGGACGCGTTCGACCGTCTGTCTACGGTCCCACTCCAGACAGTGCAGACAGGCGAGCAGGACCCGATCCTCCATGATCCGTTCTTTGACCGTCTCGACGACGGAGGCGTCGGCGTTCTCCGGCGAGAGCAGTTCCCGACCGGACGACCGACCCGATCGACCGAGTGCGGTCCGGCCGCTCGTCGTTTCGAGTTCGAGATCACCGGACTGCAGCCGGGCCAACAGCTCGCTGGCTCCCTCGGCGTCGAGCTGTTCGTGGAGCACGACCCGGACGGCCTCGTCGTAGATCGGGGTGTCTTCGAGCGCCTGCAGCAGTCGATCCTTGCCGAACCTGTTCTGGCTCGACCCGGCACCTTTCCAGCGTTTGAGCGCGCCGAACTTCGCGGCGACCTGCGCCAGCGTGAATTTGAGCGTGTCGGCGTTCTTCAGGCTCAACTCGATGAGTTCGGCGACGTGGTCGGGGTCGGTCGTCTCCAGGATTTCGACGACGTCACCGATCGTGACCCCCGACGGGACTTCGAGTTCGATCCGGTAGGGGTCGACCTCCATCGCCACGGACGACCCCGTCCGCTGGCCGATGAGCGCCGACAAGAGCCGTCCGAGCGTTTCGTTCACCGTGTGACCGAACGCGGCGTTGAGGACGATCTCCCGACCGAACCCCTCGACGACGATCCGTCCGTCGGAGGGGATCGGCCCTTCGTGGCGTTCGACCGGTTCGAGCGCCTCGCTCGCGGTGTGTTCGTCGACCGCGAACCGATCGGCGAACCCCCGTGCCAGGAGTCGGCGGCTCGCTCCCTCGCGGAACCGAGAACAGGCCTCGGCCCGCGTCCGACCGACGTGCTGGGCGACGTCGTACGGGACCGGGATCTCCTGACCGACCCACGACGGCACCTCACCGGTCGGGTCCTCGATCGGCGAAACGAGGACGGTCTCCTCTTCGTCGTCGATCTCGGTGATCCGCCACATCTCCCCGCGTTGGACGAACGTCTCGCCCGGCTGTGCGAAGGTGACGACGAACCGCTCGGCGAGCGTGCCGACGGTGTTTCCCGACGCCATGTCCTCGACGGTGTAGTTCGCCTCGTCGGGAATCATCGAGAGGTTCGCATAGAAATACTGCCAGGTGCCGCCGGATTTCTCGAGCCGATCCTCATCCTCGTCGAGCCACAGAACACGGCTCCCCGATAGCTCCCTGACGACGGCCTTGAAATCGGCCTCCGAGAGGTTCCGGAACGGGTACGCCCGGATCACGATCGCGTAGGCTCTGGCCGCCGACAGCTCGCCGAAGCCCATGAGCAGTCCCGGGATCTGGTTCGCGACGGTGTCGAGGCTGGCGTGGTGGATGCCGGCGGCCTCGACGGCGCCGCGTTCGGCCCGGTCGACGATCGCCATCGCCTCGAAGGTGTCGTCGGGCGTCGTCGTGACGATGGTCCCCGAGGAAACCTCGTCGCGGCGGTGGCCGGCCCTGCCGACTCGCTGAAGCAACCGTCTGACCTCCCGGGGGCTGGCGTACTGGACCACGTGATCGATCCGGCCGACGTCGATCCCGAGCTCCATCGACGAGGTGCACAACAGGGCATCGATCTCGCCGGCCTTGAATCGATCCTCAACCTCGATTCGGGCCGACTTCGACAGCGAACCGTGATGAATACCGATATCCGTCCCGTAGGATTTCAGCCGTGACCCGAGCCCCTCGGCGGTCTGGCGGGTGTTGACGAAGACGAGCGTCGAGTCGTGCGCGTCGACGATCTCGTCGATCACCCTGACGTGACTCGCGATCTCGGCGTCGGTCAGGAGCTCGCCGGCGGCCGTCTCGTCGGCCGGCCCGATCTCTGGTGTCCGGATCCGGACGTCGATGTTCGATCCCGCCTCGACCTCGATCACCGCACAGCCGCGGTCGCCGGTCAGGAACTTCCCGACCTCCGTCGGATCGCCGACGGTCGCCGAGAGCCCGATCCGCTGGAAGGCCCCGGCGTGCTCCCGGAGGTGTTCGAGCCCGATCGTCAACTGCGCGCCCCGCTTGGAGGCGGCGAGTTCGTGTACCTCGTCGACCACGACGTGCTCGACGTCCTCGATCGCCCGTCTGAGCTTCTTCCCGGTGAACATCGCCTGCAGGGTCTCCGGCGTGGTCACCAGAACGTCCGGCGGGTCCTCGGCCTGTTTCTGTCGCTGGTAGTCCGTCGTATCGCCGTGTCTGACCGCGACGTCGATCCCGAGCGTCTCGCCCCACCAGTCGAGCCGCTGGCGCATATCGCGGTTCAGCGCCCGCAACGGTGTGATATAGAGCGCCTGAACGCCGTGACGTGGCTCGCGTTCGGCGATCGCCGAGAGAACGGGTAACATCGCCGTCTCGGTCTTTCCCGATCCGGTCGGCGCGACGACGAGGCCGTGTTCGCCCGCCGAAAGCGGTGGGATGGCCTTCCGCTGTGGCTCCGTTGGCGTCGTGAACCCCCGTTCGGACAGCGCCGACCGGACGTCCCCGTGCAGGGCGGCGAAGGCGTCCATCCCTCCCTCCGTCGCTGCCCTGTCTGTCATGGGATCTACCTAGCGATCCCAGCGGAATAAGCGCCGCGTTCGGGGACAGCCCTGGGTTGATCTGTCGGTGTGTGTCCCGTCCCCTACCGAAGGCATATGCCGACGCCCGACGACAATCCTCACATGATCGATAAAACCGTCGAGGAGATCCGCGAGATGCAGACTCACTCCTCGTCAGTCGTCGCCGTGAAGGCGGCCGACGCGCTCCGGGAACTCCTCGACCGCGAGTTCGAAACCGTCGACGGCTACGTCAGATCTGTCGAACGGAACAGCAGCGCCCTCCAGCGGGCCCAGCCCTCACACGCCTCGCTGTACAACACTCAACGGGAGATCGTCACGAGGGTGCAGTCGAACGAGTTCGAAACGATCGAAGCGGCGAAGGCCGAAACCGAGGCGGCGATCGACGACGTCATCGCGTCCGTCGAGAACGCGAAACACGAGGCCGCCGCCAACGCCGTGGAGTTGCTTCCCGACGGCGCGACCGTGTTGACTCACGATTACTCCTCGACGGTCGTCGAGGCGATCGAACTCGCAGCGGGCGATGGCAATCACCTCAACGTGTACGTCACGGAAGCCAGACCTCGGTTTCTCGGTCGCAAGACCGCACGGACTCTCGCGGGGATCGACCGCGTCGACACGACGCTCATCGTCGACAGCGCGGCCGGTCATTTCCTCGATGACTGCGATCACGTCCTCGTGGGGATGTCAGCGATCGTTGAGGGAGCGCTCTACAACCGGGTCGGCACGTTCTCGCTCGCCGCGACCGCCGCCGAACTCGACGTCCCGGTCTCGGTCGTCGGTGCGAGCGAAAAGCTGATCGACGGCGGGTTCGTCTTCGAAAACGAGTTCCGGTCGCCGGTAGAAGTGATGCGCGAGCCCGCGGAGGGCTTTACCGTCTCGAATCCCGCCTACGACGCGACGCCGACGCATCTCCTCGAAAGCGTCGTCACGGAGAACGGCATCGAAACGTTCGACCGATAATCGGCTCAGCAGGTCAGGCCAAAAGCGGCCGACGCCGATCGGAATCGAACCGCGGCTGGCTGACGAGAACGGTCTCACAGGTCGGACAGGCAATCTCCCGGCGGTCCCCCTGACGGGTGAGCGACCACCCCTCGTCGATCGGTGCCGAACGGTCACAGTCCGGACAGAACAGCGAGGCCTTGCGGCCGGCATCCCGCTTGATATCGTTTTTCTTGAAACTCATTGTTGTAACCTCGTTACTGGATGGATATATGTTTGATGGATCGGTCGAAATCCGAAATATAACGAAAAATACCGGTTATTACCGTTCGTCAGTGACGGTTACTGGAACGTCCGGCTGATCTCGGGTTCGTCGGTCTCGCGGTTGGGGTTGAACTCCTCTTCGAGCTTCTCGTACCGTTCGCGGGCCTCGTCGTCGACGCTCGGGCCGACCTCCTCGAGGGCCTCGTCGAAGTGTTCGCGAGTGACGCGGACGTTCCCGACGCTCTTGGCGGCTTCCTCGGCGGAGACGCTGTGGATGAACTCCCGCGTCGCGGCCATCGAGGCCTCACGGCAGACGGCCTCGATGTCCGCCCCGACGTAGCCCTCGGTCTCTTCGGCCAGCTCGTCGAGGTCTACGTCGTCGGCCAGCGGCTTGTTCCGGGTGTGGACCCCGAAGATGGCCCGGCGCGCGTCCAGATCGGGGACCGGAACGTGGACGTGTCGGTCGAGTCGCCCGGGGCGCAAAAGCGCCGTATCGATGAGGTCCGGTCGGTTCGTGGTGGCGATCACCACGACGTCCTCCAGCGACTCGAGGCCGTCGAGCTCCGTCAGGAGCTGGGAGACGACGCGCTCGCCGACTCCGCTATCGCCCATCCGGGCGCCACGTTCGCCCGCGATCGAGTCGATCTCGTCGAAGAAGACGACCGTCGGGGCGTTCGATCGGGCCTTCTCGAAGACCTCGCGGATACCCTTCTCGGACTCACCGACGTACTTGTTCAGTAGTTCGGGGCCCTTGATCGAGATGAAGTTCGATTTGGCCTCGTTGGCGACGGCCTTGGCCATGAGCGTCTTGCCGGTCCCGGGCGGACCGTACAGCAGCACGCCCTTGGCGGCCTGCATGTCCATCTGTTTGAACACTTCGGGGTAATCGAGCGGCCACTGGATCGTCTCTCTGAGCCGTTCTTTGGTGTCCTCGAGGCCGCCGACCGAGTCCCAGGTGACGTCCGGGACTTCGACGAAGACCTCCCGCATCGCGCTCGGGGAGATGCCCTTCAGCGCGTCCTTGAAATCGGCCTCGGTGACCTGCATCGACTCGAGGATCTCGGCGTCGATCTCGTCTGCTTCGAGATCGAGCTCTGGGCGGATCCGACGGAGGGCGTTCATCGCCGCTTCCTTCGTCAGACTTTCGAGGTCCGCGCCGACGAACCCGTGGGTGTTCTCGGCGTACTGGTCGATATCGATTCCCTCGGTCAGCGGCATCCCGCGGGTGTGGACCTGCAGGATCTCGCGTCGGCCGTCCTTGTCCGGGACGCCGATCTCGATCTCTCTGTCGAAGCGGCCACCACGGCGAAGCGCCGGGTCGAGCGCGTCGACCCGGTTCGTCGCGCCGATGACGATGACGTCGCCCCGCTCGTCGAGCCCGTCCATCAGGCTGAGCAGCTGGGCGACCACACGGCGTTCGACGTCGCCGCTCGTCTCGCCGCGTTTGGGGGCGATCGAATCGATCTCGTCGATGAAGACGATCGCCGGAGCGTTCTCCTCGGCCTCCTCGAACACCTCACGGAGCTGTTCTTCGCTCTCCCCGTAGTATTTCGACATGATCTCCGGACCGGAGATGTTCGAGAAGTGTGCGTCGATCTCGCTGGCGACGGCCTTGGCCATGAGCGTCTTGCCGGTCCCCGGCGGGCCGTGCAAAAGCACCCCTTTCGGCGGTTCGATGCCGAGCTGCTGGAACAGTTCGGGGTGACGCATCGGCAGCTCGATCATCTCTCTGACCTGATCGAGCTCCTCGTCGAGCCCGCCGATGTCCTCGTAGGACACGGTAGGGGAGCTGGCCGCCGCCGCGGCGCCGGCCTCGGCGTCGGAGTGAGCGATCTGCTCGGCGGGCTTTTCGCTGACCTGGATCTCGGTCGAGTCGGTGATGACGACCGTTCCCTCGGGATCGGTGTCGGCGATTCGGAGCGGGATCCGCTGGCCGCTCTGGGTCGAAAGCGGGCCGAGACCGAGCGAGAACGGGACGTTCTGGCCGGTCGTGACCGCCTGACCGCTCAGCTTGTCACGGATGTGGGGACCGATGTTGCCGCGGATACGGAGGTTCTGCGGCAGCGCGACGGTTACCTGTTTGGCGGGACTGACGTCGGCCGGCTCGATACTGACTTTGTCGTCGATCCCGACGTTGGCCTCTCCCCGGAGTCGACCGTCGATACGGACGACGCCTCGTCCCTCGTCTTCGGGGTAGCCCGGCCAGACGCGGGCGACAGCTCGGGACTCGCCGCCATCGATGACGATGTAATCACCGTTTTCGAGGCCAAGCTCGTCCATTGCGCTTCGTTCGACGGCGGCCAGTCCGCGGCCGGCGTCCTTCTGTTTGAGAGGTTTGACAGTCAGCCTCATGGTTATCGTTCCACCTCGATAGTGACGACTCCGTTGTTTATATTCGCATTGCCCGTCCCGGCCGGGACCGGGAACTCGTATTGCTCGTCGTCGACGATGACGATGGCCGTACCGTCGACGATGTCAACGCTGCCCTCGACTGGACCGAAGTCCGCGGCGAGGACGGCTCCGTCGTCGTACTCGTACTGTCGAACCGGGCCGTCGATATCGGCGCGGACCGACTGGGTGTAGTCGTTCATACTAACTCAGAGTTAGTCTCCAAACTATATAAATATATCGGACAAAACCGCACGACGTGAGAGATATATGCGGTACCGGTGGAATTGCGGTTCGGACCCTGATACGGGCTCCTGATGGGGGTTTTTGTGACGATCCACCGGTCGGGGTTCGTACGTTCCTCCTCGGTGATCGATACACCACGACAACAGTCGCTGTTGAGAAACATGAACGCCCGATCGGTCGTTGACACGCCGGACGCCAACCGAACGAGACACTCGCCCGTATTTATAAGACATCGGAGCGACGGTCCTGTATGAAACATATCGCCCACGACGGTCGCGAAACCGCCTACCGGAAGGGAACCGGCGGAGACGAGCCGACGATCTGTTACATACACGGTGCGGGTGCGAGTCACCGCGTCTGGGTCCGACAGTACGGGGACCCAGACGGCCCGTCCGCCGTCGCGCTCGATCTCTCGGGGCACGGCGACAGCGAGGACGTCTCGACTGAAGCGGGAACGGAAACGCTCGACGCATACGCAGATGACGTCGTCGCTGTGTGTGAGGAGACGGGTGCCTCGGTGCTCTGCGGAAACTCGATGGGCGGAGCGATCGCGCTGTGGATCGCCCTCGAACGGGCGTTCGAGCCCGAGGCCCTGATCCTCGCCGACAGCGGCGCGAAACTCGCCGTCGATCCGACGTTTCTGGGGACGCTTTCGGACGATTTCGACGCCGCGATCGATTCGCTTCACTCACCGGGGGTGCTCTTTTCGGAGCCGACGACCGAACTGCTGCGGCGATCGGCCGAGGGACTTCGGGCCACCGGACAGGCGGTCACGCTCCGGGATTTCCAGACGTGTGACGCCTTCGACGTCCGGAATCGGCTCGGCGGGATCGAACCCCCGACGCTCGCGATCTGTGGCGAGCACGATCCGCTGACACCGCCGGAGTTCCACGAGTATCTCGCCGAGGAACTCCCGAACGGACGGTTCAAGGAGATCGCCGGGGCGGCACATACACCGATGCTCGAACAGCCTCGAGCGTTCAACGGCGCGATCCGGGTGTTCCTCGCTGACGTGATCGACTCCGGGAACTCAACATGAACGTCCCGATCGCGGGAAGCACGATCGAAATCGATGAGACCGCGATCGAACAGTCGATCGAGGAGATCCGAACACAGGTCTCCGAGTACGAACGCGGCGAGCGGCGGGCGTTCGATCTGGACGTCGGCTTCCCGGACGGACTGACCGGCGACGTCATGCGTGAGATGACTGAAATCCCCTACGGAGAGACGCGTTCGTACGGCGAACTCGCGGCGAGCCTCGATACTGCCCCGGTAGCCGTCGGCGGGGCCTGCGGGCGGAATCCGGTCCCGATCGTCGTTCCCTGTCATCGCGTCGTCGGCAGCAACGGCGAGCTCAGGGGATACTCGGGGGCCGACGGGATCGAAACGAAACGGCGACTGCTGGCGTTCGAAGCCGAACAGAACGGGGACGGATCGACGCAGACGCAGCTACCGATCGAGTAGCGAGACCGGGCTACTGCAGTCGCTCGGCCGCGTCTTTCTCAACGAGGACGTCCGCGTTCGGCGAGGGAAGCGTCACGACGTCCTCGCTCCCGAGATCGTAATCGCGGTCGTCGGCGCCGACGATCTCGCCGATGTCGGCGGTGATCCGGACCGTCGTTCGGGGGATGCCGGGGATCCGGTCTTCGTCCCTCCCGTCCCGTTCGGACGGTGTGTTCGGCGCTCCCTCGGACGGTTTTTCCGTAATGCTATCCACATCTCGGCCGGTATCCCCGCCCGAGCGCTGGCGGGGATCGCTCGTCGACACGTCAGACTCCGCCGTCTCCGGAGCGGTCTCGGCCGGTTCGGTCGGTCGACCCGCCTCCGGAGGTGTCGGTTCGGCCCCCGGTTCTTTCGCGACCGCGTCCGGCTGTGTCGACTGATCGGCCGTCCCGGAACCGTTACCCATCAGATCTGCGGCGCTGACAGCGTCGCCTGCCGTCGATCCGGGGTCGGGGGCTGAGTCGGCATCCGGTTCGACGGGAGGGGCAGTTCCGTCCGGATTGGCTCCGACCCCGTCACGATCGGTTTCGGAGGCCGCCTCGTCGATCGTACACGAGACGGTCGGTGCCTCGCCGTCGAGCACGGAGAGCACCGTCTCGCGATTCGACTCGATCCGGTCGACCAGATCCGAAAAGAGCGCCTCCTCCTCGGCGGTGAGCCCGTCGTCATCGATCGGCATCCCCGCGGCGGCGATGGAGGCCTTCTTGACGACTTTCCCGACCCGACGCTCGTAGATCGCCTCGACGGTCGATTCCGCCGTCTCGATGTCGTCAGTGAGACGCCGGACGTCGGGTTCGGAGAAAGGGTCCTCGGCGGCCTCGACGACGCGGGCGCGCTCCTCGTTGAGCTCATTGATGAACTCGCCGACCTCCCTGTAGAACGACGACCGCAGGTGCTGGAGGTCGCTAGACTGGCGTTCGCGCGCCTGTACGGACTGTAGTTCGTCGAGGTTCATTCTCCTGCTTTCCGTGCGTGGCCGCGTGCCATCGCGAACACGCCCACGTACTCCTGAACGGAAGACACTCCCTCGGGGAGCCTAAATCTTTCCCCCCGAAGTTCGACCGTCGTCGGTTCGGGTGCGAACACCGTGATCTCGTTCCCGATGAACGTTTCGGGGACTGGATCGGAAAGCGGATCGAACGACGCAACGTCGTC
>LKMJ01001116.1_pt1 | contig 22979 bp, 20 predicted proteins | sample 643391 | NCBI WGS metagenome assembly LKMJ01 (sample SAMN04112250, study PRJNA286221) | soda lake metagenome | biome: soda lake; feature: Kulunda Steppe; material: water; isolation source: sample PL-Br10 brine of Picturesque Lake | place: Russia: Kulunda steppe | collected 2010-07
CGTTCTCATCACCATCGTCCGCATCGCTCTCATCTGAATCACTTTCCTCCTCATCCGCATCGTCGGGTAGTGATTCGACGATAATGTTCGACATCTCGCTACTCGTCGATCCGTTTTCATCGGTCACCGTGAGTTCGATTTCGTACTCACCGGCGTTCTCGTAAGCGTGGTCGACGGTGGTACCATTGGCGCTCGTGCCATCGCCAAGCGTCCACTCGTACGCAACGATGTCGCCAGTCGAGTCGCTGCCATCGAACGTGACGGTCTCGTTCTCGGTCACGGATGATGGAGCCGAGATAACGGCCGTCGGCTCCGCTGAATCCACCACTTCGATGGCTGTCGTGGTCGAATTTTCGTTACCTGATGCGTCGATAACCGTGAGTTCGACGGTGAAATCGCCAGCCTCGTCGTAGCTGTGTTCGACCGTCTGGCCGGTTTCGCCGACGCCGTCACCGAACCGCCATTCGTACCCGTCGATGCGGTGGTTGTCGGTCGAGGCGGCTCCAGAGAGTTCTATGGTCTCGCCGGCGGTCGCCTCCCCGGGAGCGTCGATACGCGCCGTCGGTGCGGTCTCATCGACCACCGTCACCGTCTCCGACGCCGTATCGCTCCCGCCGGTCGTGCTTACGACCGTCACGGAAACCTCGCGCTCGCCGACGTCATCGAAGGTGTACTCGGTGATCGACTCATCGGTGGTTCGGTCGACGTCACCGTCGCCCGTGAAGTCCCAGCGGTACTCGTCGATACCGTCCGTCGCCGTCGAACCGCTCGCATCTACGGTCACGGTCTCCGTACCGACTTCGGGCATCGAGTCGTTCACGGAGAGCGAGGCGTTCGGTTCGAGAACGTCGGAAGCGTCCGCGCTCCGTTTGACCGTCACCGGTTCACTCAGACTATCGAGTGAAACCCGCTCGAAGCCGTCATCCGACGCGGAAACGACTTGCCAGTCGGTGATGTCCCCGTCGTACGCCGGATGGTCGATTCGCAGGTTCGAATCCTCGTTAAACGCAGGCTCGATACGAACCGCGAAATCGCCGTCGAGGCCACGGTATGCGGCCCCATCAGTACGACCGGTTTGCCACACCCAGTTCATCTCGCTCCACGTCTCGCCGAAGGAGAACTCGTCGTCGGTTCCCGGGTAGTCGTCGTCGACGACTGCCCACTCGCCCGCCGGCGGGAGATCGGTGATGTCGAACGTGGCAGACCCACCTGCTGTCGCCTCGTCGGTGTTATCGAGCTTGTCGTGAACCATGACGAGGCTCAACCCTTCGGGGCCGTCGTACAGAATGAGGATACTCGTATCGTGTTCTTGATACTCGACGGTTCCGTGCGAACTGTACGTGAACTGGCCGTCGTGCGTGTACGGCGTTCGGTAGTCGTAGAACTCCTCGACGGTTCGGTTTTCGTCGACGATCGGCGTGACCGGAATACGCTGGTCGTCTTGAACGACGACGTACTCTTCGTTTTCGTCCGAATCGGCAACCACGGGTGCGGCGGATACACAGAGAACGACGCCGAGCAAGACAACGGCCGTGACGTACAGCCCCGGTCGCAAACGGCGGGTCATTCGACGCCCTCTATTGCTCCGGCTGCCGACGGCAGTTCACACACCGTCCGAGAAACCGGTGTCGTCTCAGTTAGCCGCGGTACGATCGGAGCGAACTCGTCGATGTGCGTGTACACGAGCTGGGGCGTCATCACCCAAATGGGGGCCGCTTACCGTCTTTGTTATAAATCACGAAGTAACTGGGAACAACGAGTACGAATCGTTTTCTCGGCGTGAATCGACCAGTGGGCCGGCGTTCTGTGCTGAAACGGCGAAACGGCGAAATCGGCGTCCTTTGGTTGGTTTCTAATACTTTACGTCCGATTAAGCTTGTCTTACCCCTCATTTCGTTCAGCGTATCATCGTCAGGATCGGATTCGTTTCGCCCGCTGAAACACCTCCCAGTCGGTCGGGTCGAGTCAGCCGACTCAGGTCAGATCAATCGCTGGTAGAGTGATTTGAACACACCGACTATCTGCCCGTTCGCCTCGAGGCTGTAGTGCGTGCGAACCTTCGGATTGAACTTCGATTTGTACTGACAGAGCCGTGGGTTGTTCGCCCCGATGAGATCGACGCGCTCGATTCCACGCGATTTCGCCCGTTGCATCGTTTCCCAGTCGATCAGGTCGGTGACGGGGACGTCGCTGTCCAGATCGGCGACGGTCTGCCAGGAGTACAGCGTTCTGTCGTCTTCGAGCGTGATCTGACCGCCGAGGAACCGACCCTCGCTTTCGCAGGTGTAGACGCGAATGCAGCCGTCCGGTAACGACCGATAGAGATCTCTCGCGAATCCGGGGGTGACGTTGTACGACACGTTTTGTTCGTCGTGGCGGGCTTTGACGCGGGAGATGACCTGCTCGACTTCGGTCGGCCCACCTTCTTCGATTTCGTAGTCGAGCTCATCGTCCGCCTGACGAACGTTTCGGCGGATATCACTGCTGAACGACATGAACACGTCGTCGATATCAGGGGTGAGGTCGACGACGTACGTGTAACTCGGCGTGGGGGTAAGGCCGTTCCAAATGAGCGGTCGCGGATCCGAGTAGCCGGTGCTCGTTCGCACGTGCGTGTAGTGTGGACTGATCTCTTCGTCCATCTGCTCGGCAACGGCTTCGATGAAATCGCTGTGACGGCGCTCGGATTTACGTTGTTTCACCTGCCCGTTCGACAGCTGCGCCGGGCCGAGATACGGGATCTTCAGATCCGGTGGCGGGGAGAACGATGTCCGAAACGGCCATTTGGACACCGAAAACAGCGGGAACACGCCGACCGGCTCCTGTCCTTTGTACCCGACGAACGGATACAGCGTCGCGTCAGCGTGGTTTGCCATCACTTCCAGCGCCTCGTACCGGTGAAACGGTGTCGTCTGCTTCGAGCGTTCGACGAGCTCGTTCCACTCCTCACCGTCGACGAGTAGGGAGGCTTCGACACTCATCGTTCGAGATAGCCGAGGTCGGCCAGCCGGTCTTCGACGGCCGAATCATCGGTTTCGACGTCATCGCCCCGGTACGGCGGGTACTCCTCGACACCGACGTCGTCGACGAGCGGTAACAACAACCCGTCCATTCTGTCGGAGGCGGGGATATCGAGCGTCGCCAGTACCGTCGGTGCGACGTCGAGTAGATGTGCTCCCGTGAGATCGCACGAGGTATCGACGTCACCGGCGGCGGCGATGAAGCCGAAGCGTTTGTGATTCCACGGCTCGGGAGGCGCGCCGAACTGCGATGGTCGAACCGTCGCGGAGACGAACTGGTCGAACTCGTTCGGGACGAGAACGATGTCCGGGGCGTCTTCCAGATACGGCCCCGAGAACACTTCTTCGCGCCTGAACACCGATTCGAACACCGGCGTCCCATCGGGTGTGCGAATCGCGGTGAACGCGTCGATGAGCTCCGCTCGCAACGAAGCGTACTCCGATTCGGAGACGAGTCCGTTCGGTTCCCGCCCGTCGAGGTTTATGCGTATTCCGAGTTCGATACGGTCGCGCATGTACGCTCGCGAGCGCTCGAAATCAACGCGCTCGGTCGCGGCTCTGATGGCATCGGTCGGCACTACACGGAGGACGACGTCTTCGAGGCCAAGCCGTCGGACGATGCGCGCCATCCGTTGGCTGGTGAGACCGACTTTCGCTGCCACCGACAGCGCGCGTTCGAGCGGGGTCGGTGACCGGTCGTCGCCTGCGCTCTCGTTTCGCAACTGATTCCGGGAGATCGACGTCCACGACGGCATCCCCCCTTCTCCGGCGGTCGTCACGACGTCGCCACGGTCGCGCAGAAACGAGTTGACGCGGAACTCATCGCCACCGTACTCCCCGAGCCCGTGGTCGCTGACCAAGAAAACGACATCGGGGTCGCAGGCGTCGAGCGTCGCCGTGATTTCACGGTCGACCGCGGCGAACACGCCGTCGACGATGGTGTCGTTCGTCGGATGCTCGTGGAACACGGTGTCGGTCTGTTGGAACTGCAGGAATCCGAACTCGGGGTCGAACCTATCGACGAGGTACCGAAACGCTTCCCCCCGCATCTCGATGAGTTCGGTGTAGTCGGCGATCCACTCGCGGTCGGTCGCACCGTCGTCGGGACCGTCCGTGTACACCCGGTACTCGCCGAGTTCGGCTTGCAGCTCCGAGAGCAACCCCTTTGGGTGACAGGTCGGATTCTCGGGGGCGATGTATCCGGGAACAAGCGCGCCGTTGAACGACTTGGGCGGGTGCGTCACCGGCGCGTTGACGACGACGCTTGTCATCCCATACTCGCTCAACAGTTCCCAGAGCGTGTGCTCTTTTACGTCGGTGTAATTGACGAGGTCCCAGTCGTAGCCATCGAAGCGGAGAAATCCGTATACGCCGTGTTTACCCGGGTTGACCCCCGTATACATCGACGGCCACGCGCTCGGTGTCCACGGCGGAAGCTGTGATTCGAGCGCCCCCGAGACGCCCTCCTCGAAGAGTTCCGTTATCCGTGGTATGACTTCCTCGCCACGCGCCGCGAGCACCTCTAACGAGGCTCCGTCGACACCGATGACGAGGGTTCGAACGCCTGCTGCGTCAGTTCGTCCCATATAGCCCTCAGCAGGAGTGTTCCATGCTTTGTTATGGTCGTAGTACCGACCACACCCGTCGCCGATTTCCGTTGTTCCGGACATCGTGACTCGACCACGTACTCGGAGGTCACCTCGGCCGAGAGATGCGAACCGATTCGCTCACGTATCCGATTTCGGTGAAGCGTGTGAACGGAGAGACGGCTCCGAACGGTTCTTCGATAGCACCGCACACGCGGTGTCGTTCATCGTCACGACGTCGAGACCGGTTTCTCTTCTGCGAACGTCGAGATACGAGCAGACGGATTCAACGCGTCGGATGTCGTAGTTCGTAACGACGTCCCGTGGGCGAACGGTCAGATGAAAAACCCCGTCTTCGCGCGCAGCTCGGTCGATACCACGGCGAATCCGCTGAACGGCCGGGTCGATCCACGCGTCGGCTTCTGCTCGCCGCTCCGCCGGTACCGGCTCGCACAGCGACATCGATCCTGGAACGTTCACCAGTCCGTACTCGTCGATATACGGTTCGGAGAGGGGTGGTTCAGGTCGCTCATCACCCAAAGAGACGTCGGTCGAAGGGTGTGCCGGCCGCCCACGATAGCAGATGAATCCCCAGTCGAACAGCGTTTCGAGGTGACCGACGCTGTCGCGTGGAAACGTTATCGAAGTCAGCGCACACGGGAGCTCGGAGGCGGCTTCGATCGAGGCGACGAGTTCGGCGGTCGCGAGCTCGCGGTCGACCCACGGCTCACTGAACGGAACGGAAGAGAACGTGTGCGAGGCGACTTCATGGTCGAGTGACGAGCTCGCGATCTCTCGAAGTAATCCAGACGCCGTCCGAGCGGGTCGTCGGGCGAGCCCTCCGTCGCGGTCGTGGCCGTAGTCGAGCCAGTCGTCGAGGGTGGAATGGCTCGCGAGACCACGGTCGTGATTCGAATGGAACAGCCGGCCGACGACGGCCCACGTCGCTGGCAGCCGGTACTGGTTGAGAACCGAAAGCAACTCCCGCCAGCCTTCGAGAGCCCTATAAATCCGCCGTTTCGACGTGTTGTCTCGGCCGTACACACCCACTCCGAGGGCGATATCGACCGAGATGACGACCCGTCCACCATCGAACGATTCGTTCGGCATCATTGGTATTTCACCCCCAGCTATCGGCTATTGTTATAGACCGACAAACGGGCTTCTGCAGGTGGTTACTCCTCGAATTCGAGGCCGTCACGGTACTCGAAACCGGAGCCCGAACGCTTCCGACCACGATGGGAGCGGCGCGGAAGGTATCGCATAACAAAGAGTGACCGTTGGGAGATGACCGGTAACCCGACTCGGACGGCCGGGGAACCCATTTATGAACGCAGCACCACGCGACAGACCAGGAAGACGAGACGAGGCGGACAGCGAAACGACACACCGAGGTGGTGACCGATGACTGCCGAAGGTGAGTTCGGCGACGGAGCCGAAGTCCACCCGGAAGCGGTCGTCTTTCCACCGGAGACGACAGGTGAACCGCCGGTGGTCGGCGACGACGCGAAGATCCGCTCGGGAACCGTTATCTACCCGGACGTGACCGTCGGCAATCGGTTGACGACGGGTCACGACGCCGTCGTTCGCGAACACACAACTATCGGCGACGACTGCACGATCGGAACGAAGACGGTCATCGATGGCCACACCGTCGTCGGCGACCGTGTCAGTATGCAGACGGGCGTGTACGTGCCGTCGTACACCCAGATCGGCTCGGACGTCTTTCTCGGCCCGAACGCCGTGTTGACGAACGACCCGTATCCGGTTCGCGCGGACGGCGATCTCGTGGGCCCGACGGTCGAGTCGCACGTTTCTATCGGCGCGAACGCGACGATTATGCCCGGCGTGACGCTGGGCGCGAAGTCGTTCGTCGCCGCTGGTGCCGTCGTTCTCGACGACGTGCCGGCGGGAACGCTCGCCGTTGGAGTTCCCGCGAAACACCGACCGCTTCCGAACCACCTCGATCGGGGGAACGAGATTCGATGACTGAATCACTGGATAAACCACAGCTGTACGGTTCGCCGGCGGATGCGACGCGTGTCCGAGCAGGGTTTCGCTCTGGCGAGCTCCCCGTTGCCGTGTACGGTCTCGGGAAAATGGGACTGCCACTGGCGGCGGTGTTCGCCGACGTGAGCGGGAACGTCATCGGAGCCGACATCGACCGCTCGGTCGTCGAGTCGGTCAACGACGGCGATTGCCACGTTGTCGGCGAGCCAGGGCTTTCGGAACTCGTCGATAAGACCGTCGAACGCGGCGCGCTTCGCGCCGTGTCGGATCCGCGCGAAGCGGCCGCCGAAGCGGCGATGCACGTCATCATCGTCCCGACGCTGCTCACCGAACACAACCAGCCCGACCTTTCGACGGTGCTCGCCGTCGTCGATGACATCGCGGCCGGACTCACACCTGGCGACCTCGTCGTCGTCGAGTCGACCGTTCCCCCTCGAACCTGTGCCGACGTCATCGCGCCACAGCTCGCTGATAAGAGCGGGCTCGACCCCGGCGAGTTCGGCGTCGCGTTCTGTCCGGAACGAACCGCAAGCGGACGTGCACTCGTCGATATCCGCGAGTCGTATCCGAAAATCGTCGGCGGGGTCGATGAGGCAAGCACACGTGCCGCCGAAGCGGTGTACAGCGAAGTGACCGAAAACGACGTAATCGCGATGTCGGATGCGACGACCGCCGAGGCGGTCAAAGTGTTCGGTGGCGTGTATCGGGACGTCAACATCGCGCTTGCCAACGAGTTCGCCACGTACGCCGACGAGCTCGGCATCGATGTCAGGGAGGCGATTCACGCCTCCAACAGCCAGCCGAACAGCCACATCCTGGAGCCGGGGCCCGGTGTCGGCGGCCACTGTATCCCGGTGTATCCGTACTTTCTGCTCAATCGCTTCGACGTGTACAGCCCGGTGATACGAATGGCGCGAGCCGTCAACGACAACATGGCGACGTTCACGGTTCGCCGTCTCCGAGAGGCACTCGAGGCCGGCGGCAGAGAGCTCCACGAATCGACCGTGCTCGTCCTCGGCGTCACGTACCGCGCTGGCGTCGCCGAAACCCGCAACAGCCCGGCGATTCGAATCATCCAGCTTCTCTCGGATCTCGGCGCGACGGTGTACGCCGTCGACCCGCTCGTCGACGACCTCGATGGCGTCGAGCTGGTCGCACAGGATGAGGCGACGGCTCTCGACCTCGACGGCGTGGTTCTCGTCACCGACCACGAGGCGTTCGAGACGTTCGAGTGGGCATCGTTCGATGGGCTCGAAGTCGTCGATACACGGGGCGTGCTCGACCTCTCGGGGACGACACACCGACTGCACACACTCGGTCGGCCGCTCAACACCGGACGTGGCGACCGGTGCACGGAGTCATAACATGCGTGCGCTGTTCGACCTCACTCATCCGGCACACGTCCACCTGTTCAAACACGCGATACTCGAACTCGCGAGAGACGGGCACGCGGTTCGAGTGACGTCTCGCGAAAAGGACGTGACGACGCGGTTGCTCGACGCGTACGGCATCGAGCACACGGTGTTGTCATCGATGGGTGATCGAAAGTTCGACCTCGCGGGTGAGTGGGCGCTTCGCGAGGTGAAAACGGCCCGGTTCGCCAACGCGTTCGATCCCGACGTCGTCGTTAGTCACCTCAATCCGGCGGCCGTTCACGCCGCCGCAATCACCGGCGCCGACAGCATCGTGTTCAATGACCAGGAAGCGTCAGCCCTGCTTGCGAGGCTGACCGCGCCGTTGACGACCGCGTACTGTACACCCTCGTCATACCGCGCTGCCCGCGGGAAACCCCATCGTCGCTACGACGGCTTTCACGAACTCGCGTACCTACATCCGAACCGGTTCACGCCCGACCCGAACGCGCTCGTCGAGCACGGTGTCGACCCTGACGACCACTACGCGGTGCTTCGGTTCGTCTCGTGGGGAGCCCATCACGACGTGAAGCAAAACGGGCTGTCGATACAGGCGAAACGGGAACTCATCGAGCAGTTAGCACAGCAAGGTGACGTGTACATCACCGCCGAGCGCGACCTCCCGGCCGAGTTCGACCCGTACAGACTTCCCGTTCCCCCGGAGCTCGTCCACCAGCTCTTATATCACGCGAACCTGTACGTCGGCGATTCACAGACGATGGCGACGGAAGCGGCCGTGCTCGGGACGCCGGCCGTCCGTTCGAACAGCTTCGCTGGCAACGGCGACATGAGCAACTTCGTCGAGCTGGAACACCGGTACGGTCTCCTGTACTCGACGAGCGACGAAGCCGAGGCGCTGTCGCTCGTCCGAGAGCTGTTGGACGGGAATCGGATCGCCGACGAGTGGGCTGCGCGCCGGCAGCGGCTCACAGCCGAGACCGTCGACGTGACCGAGTTCATGCTCGACGTCATCCACGAGGTGGCTGCATGAAAGTCGTCAGCGTGGTCGGCGCCCGTCCGCAGTTCATCAAAGCGTTCGCCGTCTCCCGGGAGCTCCGACGTGCACACGATGAGGTGTTGGTTCACACCGGCCAACACTACGACGAAGAGATGTCCGACGTCTTCTTCGACGACCTCGGACTCGAAGAACCAGCGTACAACCTCGGCGTCGGTTCGGACAGTCACGGCCGTCAGACGGCACTCATGCTCGCCGGAATCGAGCGGGTGATACAAACGGAGCGCCCCGACGTCGTCGTGCTGTACGGCGACACCAACTCGACGCTTGCCGGGGCGATAGCCGCCTCGAAACTCGAACCGGTCGTCGCACACGTCGAGGCTGGCCTTCGAAGCGATAACCGCGAGATGCCCGAAGAGATAAACAGAGTTCTCACAGACCACGCCGCAGACCTGTGTTTTCCGCCGAGTGTAGCCGCCGCCGAGCGGCTCCGAGCCGAGGGAATCACCGAGGGCGTCCACGTCGTCGGTGACGTGATGTATGACGCGATACGCTGGGCGAGAGACGCCGCGGTACAAGAATCGACAGTGCTCGATCGACTCGGTCTCGAAGAAGAGTCGTTCGTGCTCGCGACCGTCCACCGCGCCGGCAACACCGACGACCCCGAGCGTCTCGAAGCGATACTCGACGGGCTTTCGAACGCCCCGCTGGACGTCGTGTTTCCGGTTCATCCTCGAACGGAAGTGCGGCTGGCCGAGTATGACCTGTACGAGCGAGCCGACGAGTTGCTCGAACTCACAGCACCGGTAGGGTATCTCGATTTCGTCCGGCTTATCGACGCGGCTGCGCAGGTGGCGACCGATTCCGGCGGTGTACAAAAAGAGGCGTTCTTTCTCGACACGCCGTGTGTGACGTTGCGCGAAGAGACCGAGTGGGTTGAGACGGTCGAATGCGGATGGAACGTCCTCGTCGGTGCTGATTCAGATCACATCACGCACGCGCTGAACACGAACCGAAGCCCAGGTCACAAACCGACGCCGTACGGGGACGGAAACGCTGCCGAACGGATAGTTTCGGCGCTCGAAACCCACATCGACCGCACCCGCTCTCTGGAGCCCCTCGAAGATGCTCAGTGAGTACTCGTTCGCGCTGTGTCTCACGCACGACATCGACCGCCCGTACAAACGGGTGACGGCGGCGTACAACACGCTCGTCGAGCGCGACGTCCGACAGCTGAAAGCGTTGCTCCCGGGCGTCGAGCCCTACTGGGCGTTCGAGGAGCTGATGGCGCTCGAAGCCGACCTCGGCGTCAGGTCAGCGTTCTACGTTCTCAACGAGCAACGGCTCGTCGACCGACCGATACGCGAGTGGCTGACGGCCGAGGGGTGGCGGCTCTACACCGACCGATACTCGCTTTCGGATCCGAAGATCGTCGATGTCATCGAGACGCTCCACGACGGTGGCTGGGAGATCGGCCTCCACGGATCGTACGAATCGTACCGGAATCCGCGACGGCTTCGAGCGGAAAAGCAGGCGCTTGAAGCGACGCTTGGCGAGCGCGTGACCGGGGTCAGACAGCACTATCTCAACCTCGATATCCCCGAAACCTGGCGAACCCAGGCCGACCTGGGGCTGAAGTACGACACCTCGCTCGGCTCGTCGACCGAGTTCGGGTTTCGACACGGCTACCACCCCTTCCGACCGTTCAACGACGAGTTCGTGGAGTTTCCGCTCACGTTAATGGAAGTGGCGCTCCCGGACGTCGAGCGGCGGCCGAACCGCGCGTGGCGTGAGTGCGAAGCGCTGTTGCAGGAAGCCGAATCGCACGGGGCGGTCATGACCGTCCTCTGGCATCCGCGGTACTTTTCCGACGACGAGTTCCCCAACTACGGCGCGTTGTACCGGCGGCTCATCGTGCGCGCTATCGAACTGGGAGCGTGGGTGGGCCCGCCCGGCGAACTGTACGAGCAGCTTCGGGACACGGACGAGATTCCGGTCGGTTACCCTGGGCCGACGGCACGCCCGTCGGTGCGTTCGGCGGGACGATAGCCCGCCGGAATCGACCGTAGGGTGGAGATAACAAAACGCCCAGCTGTCCAGCGACGGGTAATGCGACTCGAAGAAATCGATTTCTCTACGTGGGGGACAGCGCTCCCGAACACCGGATTCGAACCGTTCCATACGCCTGAGGCCCTCCGCGTCCTCGACGCGCACACGAGCGATGACCTCCGGTTGTATGCGGGGTTCAACGGCGACCGGCCGGTCGCGCTGCTGCCGCTTTTCGTTCGCTCGATGCGGGTCGGAACGGTACTGTCGTCCCCGCCACCGGAGATGGGTGTCAGCCGACTCGGCCCGCTCGTCATGCCCGCGAGCCCGAAACGGCGGAAACGCGAGAAACTGAACGGCGAGTTCGCCTCGCTCGTCCTCGATGAAACGGATGCGGACGCGAGGACGACACTGCTTCGCGTGCTCACCGGTTCGGGGTACGGAGACCCCCGACCGTTCGTCTGGAACGGCTTCGACGTCGAGACGTTCTGGACGTATCGGCTCGACACGGCAGAGACGACCGCGGACGCGCTGCTTACCGCGGCGAGCAAGAGCCTTCGACGGGAGATTCGTGACGCCAGCGAGCTCGATATCACCATCGACCGCGAAGGCGTGAAGGGCGCGAAAGCCGTTTACGACGAGACGCGAAGCCGCTATGCCGAACAGGGTCGCGAGCTCCCGATGTCGTGGCCGTACGTCCGCGACCTCGTCGAAGCGCTTTCCGACGTGGACAGAGCCAGAGTGTACGTCGCACGGGATTCGGAGGGCCGATTTCTCAGCGGAATCACGGTGTTGTATTCGAACGATGCGGGCTACTTCTGGCAAGGAGGAACTCGAAGCGTGTACGAGGGCGTCGCGGTCAACAGCTTACTACACTGGCGGGTTATCGAGGACATCGTCGACGACCCACCGCGTGAATCGGTCTCGGCGTACGACCTCCAGGGGGCGAACACCGAGCGGCTCTGCCAGTATAAAAGTAAGTTCGGAGCCGAACTCGTTCCGTACTATTTGGTCGAGACGAGCGGCGCGAGCATGACCGCCGCAAAACGAGCCTACGAGCTCGTCGCCCGGTGATCGTCGTGCGGGTACTGAGCCTCGTCACCACCGACCGAGCGCGGTTTTATCGCCAAGAGGTCGACGGGCTGAAAAAGCGAGGTGTGCGGATAGACACGCTTTCGGTTCCGGGTAGCTATCAGGACTCGGACGGCGCGGTCGACGCCCGCTCACCTCTCGACTACGTGCGGTTCTACGGCTCGGCCATCAGCGAGTCGTTCGGCGAGTACGACCTGGTTCATGCGAACTACGGTCTGACTGCGCCGCCGGCGGTCGTTCAGCCGAACCTGCCGACCGTGCTTACGCTGTGGGGGAGCGATCTCCTCGGCCGGTACGGACCGATGACGCGCTGGTGTGCACGCGCCGCCGATGCGGTCATCGTTATGTCACCAGAGATGGCCGAAGCCCTCGGCAGGCCGTGTCACATCATTCCACACGGCGTCGACACCGAACGGTTCCAGCCCGAGCCACAGCGGCCGGCACAGGAGACCGTCGGATGGCGTGCCGACCGATACCACGTCCTGTTTCCGTACTCACCGGAACGACCGGTGAAAAACTATCAGCGGGCGAAACGGGTGGTCGAACGTGCCGATCGACAGTTCGACCGGCGGGTCGAACTCCACAGCATCACCGGCGTTCCGCACCACCGCGTGTCGACGTATATGAACGCCGCGGATGCGCTGTTGTTGACCTCCGAGAGCGAAGGGTCACCGAACTCGGTGAAAGAGGCGCTCGCGTGTAACTTGCCGGTCGTTTCGGTCGACGTCGGCGACGTTTCGCTGCAGCTACGAGACGTGACGCCGTCGGTCGTCGCCTCGTCGGACGCCGAACTCGTTGATGGGCTCGTAGACGTTCTCGAACGTGGTGGCCGGTCGAACGGGCGGGTCATGGTCGAGGACATTCGGATGGACAACCAGATCCGGAAGGTACACGACGTGTATCGCGACGTGGTTCGTGCGAACGAGCGCTCACCTAAGCGAACCATAACAAAGCCGCTGTTTCGGTGATGAGTGTGGTATGAGTCGCACACAGAAAGAGCCCTCCCAGGAACCGGTATCGGTTCCCGACGGTCAACGCGCGCCGCCACGGTTCGACATGACGACGTACGAGGCGCAGCTTCAGAGACTGTTGGACGGGCGTTCGAACTTCCTCGGATTCGACGAGATAGATGCGAACGGGGAGACAGCGGTTGAAGGGACGGATGCGGGCGTCGTTCTGCTGCGCCACGACGTGTCGATTTCCCTGTCGAGGGCGCTCGTCATGGCACGACTCGAGGCGACGCTTCGGGTACGCTCGACGTACTGTGTGCTGGTCGATTCGCCGCTTTTCGACGGTACGCTCTCCGATACGGCTCGCACCATTCGAACCATGAGTCGTCTCGGTCACGACATCGGGCTCTTGTTCGACCCACATCGTTTCTGGGAGGCCGAGCCCGACGAAGCGGCTGTTCGGACGAAAATCGATGCCGAGCGAGACGTATTAGAGCGACTCCTCGGTGAACGTGTCGATGTCGTCGGCTTTCACGACCCACCAGAGTGGGTGCGCGATTTGACGCTGCCAACGCTGCGAAACGCCGAGGATTCGGTGTTCAGCGAACCGTCGTTCGTACGCCACGAGGACAGAAACTGGAGAACCGCCCGACCGTTCGCGGATGGCGTACCGACACGACTCCACCTCGAGATTCATCCCGGACTGTGGCACACGTCCGATACCGCCGAAGTGGCCGTTCTCGATAAGTCACGACGAACTGCACACCGACGAGTCGATAGCCACCTCGAAACATACGAGAAACGGAACACGACGCAAGAGAGCGCGTGAATGGATGGCTACGATCGTGATTGAAAAATCGCCACCGACCTTGAGATACAGTAAGCTGACTATTACAAAGAGGATTTCAGTGATGACTGGGCTTATGAGACGGAAGGTTTTTATTGGTTACCACAACGTTTGCAACCTCCGACGAGCGTTTTCGAACTCCAGGATAGATGGAATCGTCGGCTGCGTGCGCCGCCCGTTTCCGAGACGGCTCGCACAGGAAGAAAGCAGGTGACTGTGTGATGGGTGGTGTATCCTCACGAATTATCGGGGTTTGACCACGTGTTACGAGAGAATATCCCAAACGCGCCGCGATTTCGCCTCCGCTGGATGCTGTCGTCCGCCCAGGACTGGCCAGCGTGGGTCACCGACCCGACGTGGGTACCTGCGGGCGATAAAACAGTGTACACGCGCATAAAAAGCGGGTTTCGTGCGGTTCTCGAAGGCCTCGGCGGAAACGGGACGATACTGGTACCGTCGTACGTTCCCGGTGGGATGGTCTGGGCCGCGCTCGTCGCTGGCTTCGACGTTCGCTACTATCCAGTGAGTGCGGATCTCACACTTCCGTCTGCGGCGGTGCACGCGCGTATTCGAACGCTCGACCCGGATGTGGTTCTCTTTATTCACTACTTCGGGTTCGGCGATGAAGCGTACCCGGAGCTGTGCGAAGCGGCGAAGGACGCCGGCGCCGTCGTGGTCGAAGACTGCGCCAGAGGGCTGTTCAGTCGCGACGCGAACGGGGAGTTGCTCGGGGCGACCGGCGACGTCGCGCTGTACTGTCTTCACAAGACGCTCCCGACTCCCAACGGAGGGCTAATCGTCACACGGAACGTGCCACTTCCGACTCCGCATGGGGTGTTCTCGGAGAAGAGAGATCTCGTTCGACTCACGGGGGCGTCCGTTCTTTCGACGCTCGGCGTTCGCGCACAACGAACCCCTCCCGTGATCGAGCAATCGCTCAACGGAGAGCCGAGTGCGTTTTCCTCGCCCAACGGCCCACTCGAGCCGGGCGGACTGTCGCGCCGCGCACTCGATCAGAGCGATCCGCTGGCGGTTCAGAAAACGCGGCTTCGCCACTACCGAACGCTCCGAAGACGGCTCGAGGAAGTCGACAGCGTCGAGATTCTAACGCCGCCAGCTCCGGAGCGTGCCTCTCCCTACGGCATCGCGATGCTCGCCCCGGACAGCGCCGTCCGCGAGCGGTTGTATACCGAATTGTACCGACAGCGGCTTCCCAGCGAGGTGCTCACGTGGCCGGCGGTTCACCGACACGACGTCGTCGCAGATTACGACGGTGCACGGACACTCCGGCACCGCCTCCTCATCGTTCCGACACATCAGCAGTTGTCTGAAAACGCGGTTACACGGCTCGCAGACTGTATTGAAGAGTATTTCGACGAACACTGAGTGGCGTGTGAGTCGGCGAACCGTACGCTCTTATCGTGAGGACCGCAGGATACTCGAGCTCTCTAGGTATTTTATTCGACGGCCCGCTGCGAATCCCCCGCTCCGGCGGAACCGACTATCGACAACAAAATAACATACATCGTAGAAAACTTGTAATAATGTTGAACACACCGCTCACGGCTCGAAACGACGTGGAAAGAGAAGACTATCGCCCGACTGCGAGATGTTTTCGACTGGAGATTTAGAGATGGACGTTCGATTATTTCTCACCACTAAGTTCACCATAATCCAAATAAACGGTTCTAAACCAACGGTAGCTATTTATTATCTCTGCTGGTAGCAAGGTAGGCATACAACCGAAGTATGGGGTGAAAAAATGTCAACGCATATCGGCACAGTATGGGGGGAAACCGAACGTGGTGTGGTTCGGGTGGAGGTGAAAGCACGCTGCGAAGCAAATAAACTACCGCAGTAGTCAGCTGCGCCGACTGACGCATCGCTCAGTGGGCACCGTCCTACCGGTCGTCGTGGGGGAACGGAACCAACCGAACAACAGAACACAGACACAATAAATGAAAGCAACACAAACGCAACGTCAACAGTCCATAGAGTCAACAAGCGAGATACCGGTTGAGCCGTCGGAGTTCGAATCCGAACCGGAGCAACTTCCACTGGACGTCGTCTTCGAGATACTGAAAAACCGTCGTCGTCGCCTTGTGCTACAGTATCTCGACGAAGTGGACGCACAGACGTCGCTGAGCGATCTCGCAGAGCACATCGCGGCTATCGAAAACGATAAAACGACCATGGAGCTCGGCTCACAGGAACGAAAACGGGTGTACGTCGGGTTGTATCAGTGCCACCTTCCGCGCATGCACGACAGCGGCGCGATATCGTTCGACGACGACCGTGGAACCGTAGAAATCGGACCGAACGCAGAACAGCTGTACGAGTTTCTCGAAGAGGACGTCGAGACGGAGAACCCGTGGAGTTCGTACTATCTCGCGTACACAGGAGCTAGCGCAGCGGCACTGACCGGTGCTGTGGTGGCGTTTCAGGCGGCGATTACCCCGATTCTCGCCGTTGCATTCCTCGGGTTTTCCGCGATTGCAGTCGCCAACTGGGCGATAGAATCATCGTAGCGGCCGATTGCTTTTGCAGAGCGGGTACAAAAGTGCCGAGCAGAGAAACGATCCGTCCGAGATTTTCGAAAGACGGTAGTCGCGACTTACTGACACTGTACCGGTTCGGTGCGGGAAATATCAGTCAATAACAAAGCCGTCTGCACGAACGGTGAACGGTATGCATCGCCGAGAGCGCTCGGTAGTGAGGTGACGAGATAATGACAATATATCACGTGAACGATTCGAGCGGCGCAGTGGTATCCGGACAGATGACGACGAACGCCGGTTTCGGGGCCCCGTAGCGATGTGTGGAATCACCGCCCGTATAGGCACCGATGATGCGCTCGATGAGCTGCTGGTAAGCCTAACAAACCTCGAGTATCGGGGATACGACTCCGCAGGAGTCGCGCTGCTCGGTGACGACGGTATCGACGTCCGAAAACGGAAGGGCGAGACGGACGTTCTCGAGACGGCTATCGAAACGAACCGGCCGACCGGCTCGGTTGGGATCGGTCACACTCGATGGAGCACGCACGGTCCGCCGTCGGACGCGAACGCGCACCCGCACACGGACTGTACGGGCCGGGTCGCAGCCGTTCACAACGGCATAATCGAGAACTACGAGGCGCTACGAGCCGATCTCCAGGCCCGTGGTCACGAGTTCACAAGCCAGACGGACACCGAGGTGATCCCACATCTCGTCGAGGAGTTTCTCAGAGACGGTCGGTCGCCGGGCGAAGCGTTTCGGGCGGCTGTCGATAGACTCGAAGGGAGCTACGCCATCGCGGTGCTCATCGAGGGCGAAAACACCGTGTACGCGACTCGGCGCGGGTCACCGCTCGTCGTCGGGGTCGGTGCCGACGCACACTACCTCGCGAGCGACATACCCGCGTTTTTGGAGTTCACCGACTCTGTGATCTACCTCGAAGACGGGGACATCGCGATGATTTCGCCCGACGAGATTCGGCTTACCGATACCGACGGTTCACCGATTTCACGCGTGACGGAGACGGTCGATTGGGCCGCAGAGGACGCCGAGAAAAGCGGCTACAATCATTACATGCTCAAAGAGATCCACGAACAGCCCGTTGCGCTTCGTCAGGCGGTTCGTGGACGAACCGACCTCGAAACGAACGACGTCATTCTCGAGGAGTTCCCGCCGGGGGCATTCGAAGGCGTCGAACGGGTGCTGTTCCTCGCCTGCGGAACGTCGTATCACGCATCGATGTACGGTCGGACGCTGCTTCACAGACGAGGGATTCCGGCATCGGCGGTGCTTGCGAGCGAGTTCGCAAACGACCCGACGCCAGTCGACGAGCGAACCCTCGTCGTTGCGGTTACCCAAAGCGGTGAGACGGCCGATACGCTTTCGGCGCTGAAAAAAGTCGCAGATACCGGCGCGCGAACGCTTGCGGTGACAAACGTCGTCGGCTCGACGGTCGCTCGGACGGTCGACGATTCACTGTTTATTCGAGCCGGCCCGGAGATCGGCGTTGCGGCGACGAAAACGTTCTCTTCGCAGGTCGCGACGATCGCGCTGTTGTCGGAACGGATTCACCGGGACACCTCAGGTGACGTCTACGAGAGCTCTTCGGATCTCTTGGCCGGGCTCGAAACGCTCCCGGATGCGGTCGACACGATACTCGAAAGCGCTCACCCAGAGCGAGTGGCGGCGAGATATCTCGGCATGAAATCGTACTTTTTCATCGGCCGAGGTGTCGGCTACCCGGTTGCGCTCGAGGGAGCACTGAAGTTCAAAGAGATCACGTACGACCACGCAGAAGGGTTCGCTGCGGGCGAGCTAAAACACGGTCCGCTTGCGCTCGTGACGGATGAAACGGTCGTCATCGCCGTCTTCACCGGACAGGATGACGAGAAAACGCTCCACAACGTTCGGGAAGTGCAGAGCCGTGGCGCACCGATCCTCGCTATCGCCCCTTCGTCGACGGTGGCGCTTGACTCCGTCGTCGATGAGCTAATAGAGGTTCCAGACGCACCGCCGGAACTCGTTGGCGTGCTGGCGAACGTCGTCTTGCAACTCCTCTCGTATCACGCAGCCGAACTCCGTGGCCGTCCGATCGACAAGCCACGAAACCTCGCGAAAAGCGTCACTGTGGAGTAGCACTCGCGCCCGTTTGTCGAAGCAATAGCCCTCGTTCACGCGTGCGCGATAACAACGAGATTGTTCAGCACGGCGAACAACGCAATGATGATGTGTGGGCCGTACCCGATGTACCGGAGTCGAGCGGTGTCGACTCGGCTTCCGAAATAATGAATCATCGTCTCCGTACTCGCGATGACGAGCCCGAGCGTGAGCACGGTCAGGACGAAAAGACTGGTTGGTCGTCCGAACGAAGCCATCGCAGCGGCGACGAACGGATTGAGCTCGACAACACCAGGTATTGTCAGTCCGTAGAACGTTGTTGTGGCGTCAGCTGTTCGAGCGAACACGAGTGCGGGTACACACGACCGTCCGTTATCGAGCCAGTCGACGTCGAGTCGCATCTGACGTTCGGCTTCGAAGTACGCGACCGTTGTTACGAACTACTTAGGTCTCGATTCGATAGGTCGTCCGTACGGATGGGGAAGCTTATAACAAACGACTGTGAGAGAACGGATTCTTTCCAGACTAGTGAGGGCATGAAAAACGCAGGGGGTATCCGATTCATCGCTCTATAACAAAGACCTCTGACGGGTGGGAACCCGTATGGAGCGATACCAATTCAAGGAGGCGACGACCAACTGGGAGTGTGACCGGTGTGGGGCTTCGGTTTCCGCACGCTTCGTCCGTGTGTTCGGAAAAGACCGGAGCGTTTACGGCTGTCTCCAGTGTTTGCCATCGAAAGAGCTGTTCGCCGGAGAGGCATCCAGCCCGGAGAACTGATCGGGAGTCACGTGGACGTTCATACATCTTCAGCGAAGAAAAGAGAGATCGTACTCAGCCGGCGTTCTCATCCCGTCGAGCATCTGTTCGGTGAGTCGACGAACGCTTAGCCCGCCGCGTTTGAATCGACACGGTACGTTCTCCCAACCGTCCCGGAAAGTGCCAAATAACTAATAACGGAAGGGATGTACCACGACCTGCGGAGGCTCACTACAGCCACCGCATCCCCCACCCCCACCCACTCTGCGATTTTTTTGATACGATACTCCGATACACTGAGTCGCAGGCGCACAGAAAAAATATCTAGTTTTTGAGCAAATATAGCATTTCCTACCGTAACAGAACTATAGAGCCTTTCTGCCCAATAATTTATTTATCAGCAAAAAATAAAACTTCAGTTTTGGTATCGATTCTGTTCTCGATTTCGAAAAGACGATTTCCAGATACATAAACCCAACCAGACGTATCAAACGGGAAAATACGATTTTAACCGTTCCGGTCGCGGGGTGCTGTATGGTTAGAGAAAGCGTCTCGCGAAGAACGTTCTTCAGCACCGTTGCGGTTATTAGTGGCGTCGCCCTCGCAGGGTGTAATGGGCCGGACGACGACCCAGCAGAGCCGGACGACGATCCAGCACAGGAAGACGATGACCCGACGGAGCCGGATGATGATCCGGCGGAAGAGGACGACGACCCAACGGAGGCGGACGACGATCCGGCAGAAGAGGACGATGATGAGATGGAACCGGACGATGACCCTGCGGAAGAAGACGACGACCCAACGGAACCGGATGACGATCCGGATGAAGAAGAAGACGACGAAATGGATCCGGACGACGATCCGGATGAAGAGGACGATGCGATGGATCCGGACGACGATCCGGATGAAGAAGAAGACGACGAAATGGATCCGGACGACGATCCGGATGAGGAAGAAGACGACGAAATGGATCCGGACGATGATCCGGCAGAAGAGGACGATGACCCAACGGAGCCGGACGATGAAGAGAACGGCGACGATGATATGGATGCATAAAAAAAGCGTGGCGAGTACATAACAAACTGCAGCGTTTTCGAGCACCGGTTCCGGCCATCCCTCTCCCTGTCGTCTAAATTTCGAACGCAACCACACACGCTCTACTGGCTTATGACTGAGTTCCGTAGTCGCCTTCGACCTTCGGGCACGTCTTTTCGTTCCGTCAGGCTGCACGTAACTAAACGGGTGTGGTTTATTTGCTCACGCGAACGTACCATGATGGACGACTGGAACGATGGAATGTCGAAAACTCACCTGTGGGGTACACGCTGTGGGGGCCATACCGTTCCTCGATGAGGTCGATTGTGCTCTCGGTCGACGCCGAACTCGCCTGGGGATTTCACGACCTGCCACACCCGCCGACAGAACGCGTCGAGAACGCCCGAGACTCGTGGCGATATCTGCTCGATCTGTTCGACCGTGAGCACATCCCCGCGACGTGGGCTATCGTTGGACACCTGTTTCTCGATCGCTGCGACGGAATTCACTCGGACCACCCGCTCTCGAAAACGTGGTTCGAAAGAGATCCCGGTGGCGAGCGAAGCGGCGAATCGGTGTGGTTCGGCAGCGACCTGATAGAGCGCGTCGTCGAGAGCGATGTTGCACACGAAATCGGCTCGCACTCGTTCTCTCACGTCCCGTTCGGCCGCCCCGAAACCACCCGCACGGTCGCCGAGGCCGAGGTAGAACTCGCCGTCGAACTCGCGTCGGAGAGCGGGTTCACCTTCGACTCGTTCGTGTTTCCCAGAAACAGCATCGGACACCGCGAAGTACTCGCCGAAAACGGCTTTCAGTGCTATCGTGGCACCGCTCCTGAGCGGTGGTACGACGGGTCGGTACTGCGTCCGGTCGGGAAGCTCATCGACCATTCGGTCGGGGCGTCACATCCTCCGGTCGTCGAACCGTCCGTCGACGAGTTCGGACTGGTCGACGTTCCCGCCTCGATGCATCTGTACACGTTCGAAGGCGCTCCGCGCACGGCTATCGAAACGATGTTCAGTGCACCTATCGTCCAGCAGGTTCATCTCGGACTCGAAGCGCTCTCCGAACGTGACCGGGGCGTCTTCCATCTGTGGTTGCATCCCAACGACATCACCGACCCCAAGGACGCTCGACGGATGGAGTCGATTATCCGTCTGCTGGTCGAGTACCGAAAGCGACACGGTATCGAAATACGCACCATGGCGGACGTCGCCCGGCGGTGGACGTAGATGGACGAGGTCGCCGTCCGGTGGTACCGACCGGGGGATGAAACGGCGTACCTCGACCTGTATCGACGCGTGTTCGACGTCGAGCGCGGTGTCGACTGGTTCGATTGGAAATACGAACGAAACCCATACGTAGATCACGTTCCGATCGTGGTCGCAACGCACGGTGGAGAGCTTGTCGGCGCACGCTCGTTTTTCGCGCTCGAAGTGCGTCTCGGCGGGAGACGAACGCCAGTATTGCAGCCGTGCGATACGATGGTTCACCCTGAGTATCGGAGACGGGGACTTTTCGTCCGAATGACAGAACGGGCGATCGGACGCTACGAATCGGCTCAGAGCCCGCTATTTTTCAACTTTCCGAACGATAAGACCCTCCCCGGGAATCTGAAGCTCGGATGGCGTTCCGTCGGAACCGTTCCGACGTACTACCGTATCGAACGACCCGGGCGCGTTATTCGTTCGATGGTCGACGATAGGCTGGCACCCATCGCCACCCTGGTCGGTGAACCGCTCATTGCCGGCTACAACGCGCTTCGAAACCGCACGGGAAACGAACCGGCTGACGTCTCAGTCCGACGGTTCTCGACAGTTCCGTCGACTCGGCTAGCTTCGGTGTATCGAACAGCGATTCCGGACGCGATTCATGCAGTTCGTGACGAGACGTTCTACGACTGGCGGTTCGGCAATCCCTGCTGGAAGTACACGACGTACGTCGCGACGAACGGGACGACACCCGCCGCGGGAATCGTCGTCGGGGAATCCGTCGACACCGAGCCCAGGCTCGTACGACTCACTGACGTCGTTCCGTTGTGTTGCGACCGACGAACGGCGGAGACGGCCGCGCTGATCGCCCGAGTTCTCTCCGAACACTCGGACTGTGGGCTGTTTGCGGCGACAGAGTGCGGAATCGGGGCATCGACGCTCCGGTCGTTCGGATTTCACAGCGACGATTCACCACCGCTTTCGCTCCTTCACACGCCGACGAATCACGTGGTTCGCCCACAGACCGACGCATCCGGAAACGAGCTCGGTTTAACGCAGCCGGCGAACTGGTGTCTCACGTTCGCAGAACAGGACACGAGCTAGCTGGTGGCCGACGTCGATATCGTATGCGGCACCTAACTAAACGATGGCTTCACACAGCGTCTACCTGAAACCAATGTCTGACACTCCTGCGGAGAGAACGTTCGTGTTAGGTCTCGATGGCATTCCATGGAATCTCCTTTCTCGATGGGCGGCGGACGGTTCGCTTCCGAACTTCGCCCGGCTTATCGAAGAGGGTAGCTCCGGGCCACTCGAGAGTACGATGCCACCGACCACGGCATTGGCGTGGCCATCTATTGCGACCGGTGTTCGCCCCGATAAGAACGGTATCTACTCGTTCCGTCGGCTGACCGCAGACCATACACACGAAATATACACCA
>LKMJ01001117.1_pt1 | contig 22972 bp, 25 predicted proteins | sample 643391 | NCBI WGS metagenome assembly LKMJ01 (sample SAMN04112250, study PRJNA286221) | soda lake metagenome | biome: soda lake; feature: Kulunda Steppe; material: water; isolation source: sample PL-Br10 brine of Picturesque Lake | place: Russia: Kulunda steppe | collected 2010-07
CCACACACACACACACACACACACACACACACACACACACACACACACACACACACACGCACGCACGCACGCACGCACGCACGCACGCATGCACTGCCTTTCTTCCTCCCCTCCTTCCTCTCTTTCTTTCTCAAGAGCCTTCGAAGCCAACCCGTAGCCCCTAATCGTCTAGAGCGACCTTCTGAGATTTGCGCAGCGGGCAGACTTACAAGGTTTACAAGAATAAGGCCTTCAGTCAAGAAGTGCAACTGCTAGTTGTTTGCGCAGTGGGCAGACTTACTCTTAGGTTTAAGTTTTCAAGTCTGTATCTGCCGAACAAGGGCAGCTTAGCCGGTTTCGACAGCCTCCGTTGAGGTTTGAACCCCGAACCAACAGGTCGCGAGGGTGGATAGTCGACTTTCCATCGCAGGTGCCCCGCTGCCTGCTCTGAGCATCTGGAGCTTACTCTTAGCCGCGGCAGTCCCTAAGCATGACATGTGCTTTCAAGATTCTGATTGGCCATGCTGATTCGGTTGAAGCATTCTTTCAGCGTGATAACGCCAGCAGATGCAAGTACAATGATCTCTTGAGCTGTTCATGGCAGATGTTCTCACAAATGGTCCATTGCTGTGCAAGCCGCTTCCAAGCCCTCTGCCGCAGTTTTATTTAGTGGATCAATCTACAACGCCAGGTAGCAAGCAAAAGATGTCAGTCTGTCAGCAGCACAGGCACAAGCGCAGGTCACATGCAGCGCACTCTTTGATACGCAAACACCAGCGAGGCATGCATGAGTAAACCTCATAAGCAGCAGCCTGCGCACATGAGGAGAGCTCCACGCCAAGCATTATTGGGGAGCTCGACAATGACCCAGCTGTTGCCCATATAAGTCAAATGACACATGCGCGGTGCCAGAGCACCCTGGCTGGGCTGAAGCTGGGTGGCTCCAGGATATTGCTTGACGCACATGGGCGCTTAAGATCCAGAAGGCGGCTGAGGACACTGCCGCCTGCCCCCAGGGAAAGGATGAGTGCTTCTTGCCTGGTTTGAGTGAGCGTGATGGCCGCTTACCTGCCTACCTGCCTGCCTGCCTTGAGTGTGTGCACGAGTGCTGCCTGCCTATCTGCCTACGTGCCTGCCTGCCTACCTGCCTACCTGCCTTGAGTGTATGCAAAGGGCCGCCTGCCTGCCTGCCTGCCTGCCTGCCTGCCTGCTTGCCTGCCTGCCTTGAGGACAGGCACGAGCCCACCTTTCCTACCTACGGTCAAGGTGCGTAAGGAAGCTGCCTGCCTGCCCTGAAAATGAGCCTGAAGCAAACATGGGTGCCGCCTGCCTGCCCTGAGGGTGCGCACGAGAGGGCTGCCTACCTTGAGGGCAGCTGCAAAGGCGGCTGCAGCTTCCTCAGCCCTCCCCGAACCCATGGCCAACAGGGCCGTGCCCCTGCGCGCATGGGCCTTGGCGTTGCACGGCTCCAGACGTACCACCACATCTGCACGTACGTGCACGCATGGGACCAGCAGAGGCATCCCCATCGCATCTACCTCCCGAGCACAAGCACAGATCTAGACGCACCACCACGTCTGCGCATGCAAACACACAAGCATCTCCCCGCGCCCACCTGCATCCTCTAGGCTCCTGCCCCAGTAGGCCATCCCCGCAAACGCGGCGGCGCGGTTGTTGTGCAGCACAGGGTTGGGGGCGCTGCTCAGGCGGATGGCCATGGTATAGTGCGAGACGGCCTGTGCAGGCAAGGAGCATACGTGGTTTTGTGTGCGTTGTGTAGGTGCCAAAGTTCACATGTGCATAATTGTGGAAGTGCGCCTGCGCGCTCGTTATGAGCGCAGGGAGTCCTCCTGCGCTCGCGCCTGACACAAGCAAGTGTACAGGCTACGCTCAACCCGCAGAAGCAAACCGTGCTGGACATACACACTTCATGTTGAACAAATACAACCCAAGCGGTTAATGTTGAGTCATGGTACAGGTGTGCACCATACACATCCCCCTGCCTTACCAAGATTTGCTCCAGTACACAAAGCTCTTACTCTAAATCCAAGCCCGTCTCAGCCCAGCAAGCTGCATCAATGTCACAGCTGACGTAGCTAAGCACACCAAATGTTTTATGGCACTCCACCCATCTCAGCACACTCACAGCTTTTAAAACCCCAAAATCTAAACCCTAAACCCTACCCTACCCCGCCCACCTTGGCATACTCGCGCCTCCCAAACGCCTGGTTCCCCTTTAAGCGGGCCGCCTCCTCTTGCTGCTGAGTGCCCCCTGGCGCATCTGCCTCCTCCAGCAGTGCACCTGACACGCCCGAGTCTTGTGCTGCTTGAGACTGCTGCTGCTGCGGTTGCTGCAGCTGCTCGGGTTGTGCGTGGGCCGCGCTGCTGTCTCCATGCCTACCGCTGCCCACAGGTCCATCAGCCGCTCCACCAGCCTGCTGCTGCGGCGCGCTGGATCGAGGGGTCTGTGTCGTGCCAGCCCATGGGCCCCGCAGCATGCTGGTCTGCGGGGGCTGCAGCTCTGTAGCTTGTGGGGGCTCTGGTATGCCAGCAGGGGCGCCTGTTCCCGCTGCCTGGTGAGGTACTGGCTGATGTGCCGCTCCTTCTTGGTTTGGCACTGGCTGGATGGCGGGAGGGAAGCGCGCCATCACGGTCTTGCATAGCGCCACCAGCTCCCCGCGCTCCACGACGCCCTGCGTGTGCAAGTGTGTGTGCATGTGTGTGCATATGTATATGCGCGCGCGTGTGAGTGTGGAGGGTGAGGAAGGGTTGAGAGTGTGGGTACGTTTGTATCCATGTGCATGTGTGAACGCGTGTGTGTGCGTGAGGGTGAGAGAGGGTAAGAGTCTGTCAGAAAAAGAGAGTGGGTGTGCGAGTATGTCTGCAAAGCTTGTACAATTGCTCAAGTGCTGCCTTCTGACTCTTAAAAACGTTCCCCCTGCACCTCCTTGCCTCCCGTTCCATGCCACTCCCACCTTGCGACGCATTCACTGCTCAACGGGAGCATTGTGTCCCTAACTCAGTCAATGCAAGGGTCCATCACTGCCATAACCCAGCACCTTGTCATCGCCATCCGTCCGCACATCCCTCATGGTTCAGGCCTGGCGTCGGCCCGCGGTTCCCTTCCAGACCGCAGGTCCTGCCTGGCCTCAGGCTCCCCTCACACAGCCAACCAAAACCACACACCTCAACTCACACAGTCAACCACAACCACACACCTCAACTCACACAGCCAACCACAACCACACACCTCAACTCACACAGCCAACCACAACCACACAGCAGGCTCCCATCAAACATCCAACCAGAGCCTCTCAGGCATAGACACAGCTGTCTCAGTCCAAGCATTTCCTGTAGCCATTCACAGGTATCCTCTTCACCACTCTGAAACCTCTGAGATCCGCCTCAGACACTGCATAAGAGCAAACTGCATGAGGTGGATCCACTTTGACCTAAGCCTCGCCTTCACTGCCCCCACATGCCGCCCCCACTTTCACAGCCCATTCATGCTGCCTCCACTTTCACGGCCCACGCACACAGCTCCCCACCTTTGCAGCCCATGCATGTCGGCCCCACCTGGAAGGGCACGCCGGCGTGCGCCAGCAGCTGCTGCATGTGCCGGATGGGCCATGCGCCGTTACGTGTGGCCGCCGCCCGGCGCATGGTGGCGACATGGTGCCACAGGTCCAGGCGCCGCACGAGGCCCGCAGAAGTGGATGCCGCCTGCGCACCCACGTGTGCATGCCAGGCAGGTGGTTGGAGTGCACAATGCGACAAGTGCTGGTTGTGCGGAGTGAAAGGGGTTGGGGAATGATGGGCAGATAGGACAAATGCCAGACACCGTGGGGCGAAGGGCCATGGACATGAAGGCGCAGGAGTGGAAATTTTGGGTGAGGCTGGTGCAGCTGGGCGTGCACTGCTTAGCGCACCTGTGCAGGGCGGGTTAGGCACAGAAGATGCCACCCTCCATTGATGTATAGGAGGCAAACAGGCTTCAGCATTCTCCATAAAAAGAGCAGGCGTCCAGCTTTGATGATCCTCATCATGCTGCAACTGAGCTGCTCTGTGCCAGGCTGCGGGCTTTCAACAATGCCACCACCCTTAACTGAGGCCACAACGCGCAAAAAAAGGAGGATTTCATGTTGCAGGTGTTTCTCAGATCCCACCTCAGCCTTGTTCGAGGTCTGAAGCGCAAGGTCTCGCGCTGACTCCCCCAGGGCGTCTTGTGCCTGGCAGGGTAAGGGGTGGACTGTTCATGGTCAAAGAGAGCTGTTTGGCTACAGCCTGGCGTAAGCACCATTGGTGTGGGGCGCACGGCCAATGAGGCACCTGCCCATGCGGCACCTAGCTTCCAAGTGAGGAGTAGGTGGCCCCACAGAGGGCAACAGATATGAGCTGCAGTAAACTGCCTCCGCTGCACAAAAACGTCTCTGCTGCACTCCATGGCCTCTGCTGCATCAAAGTGCCTCTGCCGCATTCAGTTGCCTCAGCCGGAGGGGCCAATGCTTTAAAATAGACACACGAGTCCCCCTGCATGAGGCAGAGATCCTGCAGAGCTCACACATGTAGTGGGAGCTTTTCTGGGCTCTGCTCCTTAGCCTTTGCCGCTTAGGGTTGAGAGATGAGAGGGTTCAAGATTGAGAGTCTCCGGTCTTATCCAAAACCCAGCCCTAACATCCCCTACACAGACCAGGCAGAGTGCTGAAGCGCGCAGGAGACTTCAATGGTTAAAGGTGCACAGTGCGCGCACGCCCTGCTGCCTTGCTTCTCTAAAGCTGTGAGCAGAGCAAGGCGCTCAGGCTGCCCCTTGGATGTTGGTCCATGTTTGCCTGTGACTCACGTGGATGGATGCCCCGCCTTCGACTACCAAAGCCAAGGCGCACTCCTCCTGCAGAGCACGCACAGCATGGCAGACCAACCTGGAAAGCAAGCCCCGACGAGTTCAGGCAAGCATCAGAGGCACATGGACAAATGCACCATCAAGCACATGAAGTCAAGCACCATCAAGCACATGAAATTAGGCACCATCAAGCACAGGTGTGCACCACCAGGCACATGAAAGTCTGCACCGCCAAGCACATGTGTGCACGCCAAGCACGCAAAGCATGCACCACCAAGCAAGCAAAGCATGTGCCGCCAAGCACAGGTGTGCATCGCTGAGCACGTGAAAGCATGCACCACCAAGCACGTGTGTGTGTGTGTGTGTGTGTGTGTGTGTGTGTGTGTGTGTGTGTGTGTGCGCGCGCGCGCGCGCGCCAAACAAAGCACCTTTGTGCACAAGGAAGCATGCAGCACGCAATAGCATACCTATAAGAGCATGCACTGCCAAGCACAGGCACGCACCACCGCACCACAACGCGCATGTGCCTGTGAGTACTCAATACCTGGCTGTTGGACAGAGCAGCGTGCAACGGTGTCGCGCCCGCGGCGTTGGCTTGGCCCACCGGCGCTCCTCGGCCCATCAGCCAGCGCACGCACGCCAGCTGCCCCTTGGCTGCCGCCCAGTGCAGCGCTGCGTGGGCAGTGAAGCTGTAGCTGGTGCCTTGGCCCTGCATGCACGCGGCAGGTGAGGCGTGCGCAGTTGGGTGTGGCATGCTGTCTGTGGTTGCTCAGGCACATATTCTAGTTAAACTGCCCAGGCTTCACACACTGGCTGTCCAGACCCAAGAGACTCTGCTGATCTCAGATTGGACCTAAGCCATGGAGGTGAGCAAGCGGGTGCTCTAGGACTGCATCAGCCCTGTAGCACAGGACACAGGGGCTTGCCCTGATTGGGCGCTCAAGGACTGCATCAGTCCTGCAGCACAGGACGCGTGGGCTTGCCCTGTTTGGGCGCTCAAGGACCACGCAAAGCCTGCAACACAGGACACATGGGCTTGCTCATCATGCGTGCGTGGCTGGGTCTAAGAGGGACGCAGCATCCCGACATCTCCGTCCGTGCAGCGCTCCAACATCTCCGTGCAGCGCCCGCTAGAAGCTCTGCTGCAGGACCCTCTGCTACCACAGGCCTCTCTGCTGGCAGCCTCTCTGCTGGCACAGGCCTCTTTGCTGCCACAGGCTTCTCTGCTGCAGGCCTCTCTGCTGCTGTAGGCCTCTCTGCTGCAGGCCTCTCTGCTGCTGTAGGCTTCTCTGCTGGTGCAGGCCTGTCTGCTGCCATAGGCCTCTCTGCTGCAGGCCTCTCTGCTGCCTCAGGCCTCTGCTGGCGCAAGCCTCCCTGCTGCCGCAGGCCTCCTGACTGCTACAGGCCTCTCTGCTGGCGGCCGCCTTCCGTCCAGCAAAGCCAGGCCCCCGGACAGGCCCAGCCAGGGCGCATGCCAGGGCGCATGCCTGGGCGCACTGCGGCCTGACAGCTCAAAAGCCAGGGCGCATGCCTGGGCGCAACGCGGTCAGGCAGCTCAAAGCCAGGCCCCCGCCTAAGCACAGACGGGGCCCCTATGCCCAGGCGCACATAACGTATGTCACGTACGGTATGTGACATGGAGGGCACAGCAGGTGCGGGCGGGCGCAAGACAGAGGTTGCCAGCAGGCGAGCACAAGCTGTGCTCCCTCCTGGTAGGCTGCTTACAAAAGGCATGCTCCAAGTACGGCGCAGCGAGCACAAGCTGAGCCTGGACCCTGCCTGGTGGGCTGCTTGCAACAGAGGCATGCTTCGAAGTTCAGAGTCCAAACACAGTGCGGCGCACACCAGCCCTTCCTGTGCATCTGCCACGCACGTCCAGGAGTGGTAGCACACGTTTGCCAGACAGGTGCGTACACACGAAGGCGTCCTCCCCACGCAGCGCGTGTCAGCCCACGCCTTGCATTTTCCGCGCACTTCCAGGAGCGGCAGCACACGTTTACCAGACAGATGTGTACGCACAAGGGCGCCCTCCCCACGCAGCGCGCGCCAGCCCACGCCGTGCATTTTCCACGCACGTCCAAGAGCGGCAGCACACGTTCACCAGACAGGCGCGCACACACAAGGGCACCTTCCCCTCGCAAGCGCGTGCCAGCCCACCCGGCGCATGCATGCAGCACACTCCCACAGTGGCGCGCGTTGAGCCTTGCTTGCATGGCATATGCTCACGACCTCAGGCACATGCTGCCCTCACCTGGTAGCTCAGGAGCAGAGGGTTGGAGGACAGCAAGGACTGCAGCTGCCCCAGGCGCCCATCGCGCGCGGCCTCCAGCCATGCCCGGCCCTCCTGCTTTGACACGCCCACGGCTGCCGCGGCCGCCGCTGCTGCAGACTCCCTGCAGTGGTTGCATGGCAAACGTGTAAGATGACGAAGTGGTTGCACGGCAGACGCACAAAAGATGACAGAGCATGCTGCTGCCCGCCACTGCACCCAATGCTGCCCATCCCCAGTCAATTGCTATCACCACCACCTGTGGCTACAGACTCCCTTCTGCTCGTGCATCATCATCTTTGTCATCATCATCATCATCAGCATCAGCATCATCATCATCATCAGCAGCAGCATCTGTATCAGTCGCAGGCTGTTATCAATGGCGCAACCCTGTGCCTGCACTTTCCCTCCCCACCCCTGCAGGCCCAATCCCCAGCCGAACCCAGTCTTCCTCTGCACTTCAGTTTTCAAGGGTTGAAGGCCTTCCTCTGCACTTTGCAACTTCAATCCCATTCCCATTCCTATTGACATACCCGTTCCCAGCCCAGCTTGCCTCCCCTTGTGCCTTGTGCGCTTAAGAGCCATCCCCTTTGCCTGACTCGCCACCGCGCTTCGACTTACATCCCCATGCCCAACCTTGCACCTGCCCCCCCCCCCTCCATTCACGTCCAAGCCAAGCCCACCTCTGCGACTCCACCCGCGCCTCCTCTGCCTCTGCCGCTGCATCCGCTGCCAGGAGCGCCGCCCTTCGCGCTGCGCGGTCCTGGCTGGGGCCAGGCCTTCCAGCTGCAGTTGCTGCGCCTGCGCCTGGGGACGCTGCCGCTGCCGCCGCGCGCACGCTGCCAGCTCCTGTGGGAGGGGCTGCTCCTGGTGGACAGCAACCTGCTGCTGGTGCGGCTACTGCTGCTGCTGAGGCGGCGGCAGTGGCGTTTGCGGCGGTTGGTGCTGCTCCTGCCACTGTTAAATCTACTCTCCCTGGCCCTGCTGCTGCTGCTGCTGCTGCTGCCGCAGTGGCGCTTGCTGGCAGTGCGGCTGTGCCTGCGGCCGTTGGGCTTGCTCTCCCTGGCCCTGCCACCCCCCTGCCTCCCAGACATGCCTGGCCATGCCTGCCCCTGCCCTGCTCTGCCACAACCGCGCTGCCACTGCAGCAGCCGGTTGAGGCCCCGCTGCCCTCTGTAGGAGAGCCGCGCAAGCCCAGGCCTTGATCTGCTGGGCATGCATCACTGAGATGTGTGCGAGCGCTGTTCTCACCATCGGCAGGCGTGGTCGCGGAGCAGGGAGGAGCAGCAGATGCACGGGTGAGGTCAGGGGACTGCAGGCCGCAGTTGGAGGTCCCTGAGGCGCCCATCGAGTTGCCTGCTGAGCTGCAGCCTTGCGCGGGACGTGTCAGGCCCCCTGCGCTTGCCGGGTCCTGCGCAGGCGGCTGTGCTGCAGAGCCCTCTGCAGACGCTGGCCCTACCACAGCCGCCGTTAACCCCGTTGCTGCGCAAGGGGCAGGAGTGAGCGGGGGGGCGGGGGCGCTTGCCGGCTTGGCCCTTGGGGTCGCGGCTGCAGGGGTGGCTGGGGGTATTGGGCTCATGGAAGAGGGTGAGTGCGAGGTTGCTTGCTGAAGGCACGCCCCTTGTGCGCTCACCGCCTCCCCGGCAGCAGCAGCCAGTGGCGGGGCTGCTGGTCCCACCGGGAGGGATGCGGCAGGGGAGGGTGCGGGTGCTGTGGTCGCGGCAGCCGCGGTGGCGGTGCGCGCGGAGTGCTGCCTGAGCAGGTCCACTAGCTGCGTGTGGCCATGGCGGGTGGCCAGGACATCTGCCGTGTCTCCATCCCCATCCGCTGCGCCAATCAGCCACGCCAGCTCGCTGCCGCCAGCGCCCTGCACGTCCGCAAGGCAGAGGCGCAGCGCGTCAGCAAGCAAATTCAGGCAAAGGCAGAAGCCCGCAACGGCCATGCCACTCCTGACGCCCGGCATACCCGCATCAGGCAGCACAACGCTTGTGCCGTTGCGCATTGCATCTGTCAGCCCAGCCTCCTGTGTCTGCCAGCCCAGCCTCCCGCATCTGCCAGCCCAGCCAAACACGTTTGCCAGCCCAGCCTCTTGCATTGGCCAGTCCAGCCTCCCGCACCAATAAACCTAGCCAAACACATCTGCCAGCCCAGCCTCCCGTTTCTACTAGCCCGACTCTCGCATCGCTGTGTATTGCACTAAGTCTGGGTGCACCAGCGCTGCCTGTCCCACATTGAGCGCATGCACCAACAGCACCGCCCGGCACGCACTGCGCAGAGCCCGACCCTCTGCAACAGCACCACCTCAGCACCTGTGCTAGACCGTGAAAAAGAGCCTCGACGATCTGCTGCAGCACTGTAACACCTGATGCTCACCTCTGAATGAGAGCCCCCTTGCGATGAGTCGCAGGCTGCCAGCAGGGCTGCCGCTGCCGCCAGGCGGCCATTCCTTGCAGCCGCGTGCAGCGGTGTTGCGCCCTCTGCGTTCTTGAGTCCTGCTCTCACACGCAAGCACAAGCAGGCAAAGCTCTGAAGCTCGTTGTGCACGAGCATGCTTCAGCTCAGGTTGCATGTTTCTACACCAGCATGAGTCTGCACTTCCATGAGTTCCAGTCAATCACGCACGCTTGTCCGGAACATACAAAAAAGTACCCCCACACCAAAGGAAGCAACGTTCACGTTCCGAAGCCTGCTTGACTTTGCGGACTTACATGGCCGGCCTATACCCACCTGGCTAAGCTAGCTAAGCTGCCCTCGTCCAGCAGGTACAACTATGTTACCTGACCTTAACCACCCACCGGGTGGAAGCCCTCTTGATTTTGCAAAACTTGGAAGGTCAGGCTTATACCCACCTGGTGGAGCACCGCGTGAAAGCAGCCACTTGACTGCATGCGCATCCCCAGCTGCTCCTCCAGAAGCCATAGATCCTGCAAAAATGGGAGACCAGCACCAAAATCAACACTGAAACCAAAGTGTCATGTTGAGGCATGCCAAATTCAGGGGAGCGGTGTCTACTAGGACATGCTGACCAGAAGGGAGAGGGCCGGGGTGTCATCAGGCGGGTGGCAGGCTTTCGTTTTCTCACAATGCCTTTGGATCAAGGCTCTTCATGCCTGATTCGTCCATTTTGTGCATTTGCGTGCTCATGGCTTGTTTCGCAGCCTGCAAGACTTGTCTTGCAAGCGGATGCTTGTGCTGCCTGCTCGCCTTCGGTCCTGGCAACCATCTCCAACCTGGTCAACGCCCCTGCGAGCAGGTCTCTTGACTTACCTCCTGGCATCCTTCTTCTATCCGTTCCTATTCTGTCCGTTATCACTGCCAAGGATCAATATTTGGCTGTCTAACATGAACAAGACACAGGGAAGCTGGGCCACCTCCTCACCTCTTCCCCTAGCATCCCCATCATTCACCCAGCACTCGAACGTGGCATTTCAACCGCTAAGCGCATCCACACAATGCGCTCCAGGCTTGTCTTCCTGACTCCTTGGTCTTACAGTTCCAACCTCCTCTCCCCTCGCAGCACAACAATTGACTGATGAAGCAGTGCCTTTCTCAGGACGAGGCCAAGCAAGGCGCCCTCACCAGCACTCAGCCTGTTGTGATGGACGAGGCCAAGCAAGGCGCCCTCACTAGCACCCAGCCTGATGTGATGGACGAGGCCAAGCAAGGCCCCCTCACCAGCACCCAGCCTGTTGTGATGGACGAGGCCAAGCAAGGCCCCCTCACGAGCACCCAGCCTGTTGTGATGGACGAGGCCAAGCAAGGCGCCCTCACTAGCACCCAGCCTGTTGTGATGGACGAGGCCAAGCAAGGCGACCTCACTAGCACCCAGCCTGTTGTGATGGACGAGGCCAAGCAAGGCCCCCTCACCAGCACCCAGCCTAATGTGATTCCCGTCCTTACCCCAGGTGCTCTTTGCTTCTGGCAGCATCTCAGGGCAGGGTGGCGCGGCCAATAAGAACACCCGATCCAACCTAAAATTCCTACCTGCACCCTCCCCACACACAGCTCCATCCTTGGCGGCAGCCCAGTGCAGGGCGGTGTGGCCGAGGCCGCCCGGACCCTTCATGCACAACAGCCGTGGCTCCAGCGCCAGCAGCTGCTGGAGCAGGCTGACATCGCACCTGCGGCCGCCACCGGCCATGAGCGAGGGATGCGTGTGGGCTATGTGATGGACAAGGCATGGGCGCAAACACAGATGAGTGGACAAGCAGAGGGGCAGGCCATGCCAGCATCAGGTGGCCCTCACAAAGCAGTAGGCTGCAGCAGAGATGAGCCAGCGTGGGAAAGTCAACTCTCTGCAGATCCAGATGGATCCAGGTGCAGCAGATACCTCATCCATCACATCAGATCATCCATTGCATCGTATGGTCCATCAAATTCAAACTGGCTGGGGCAGGTGCAATGACATGGACCAGGACAGTGCCTCTCCCAAAGGGCTAGATTGAATCATGCATGTCTTGTATTACTGTTACTCCTGTTGCACTGAGTGCGTGTGAAAACAAGAAAGGAACTCACAGCTTGGCGGCATTGATCCAATGCCGCAGAAGCTCGGAGCTGACAGATGGCTCTCCGCTGGGCAGCTGCTGCTGCTGCTGCTGCTGCTGCTGCGGTTGGGCCTGTGTGTTCTTCCCTCCTGAGTCATCATGTCGCAAGCCCCCCAGGGATACTTCCCGCCTCATCCCAACTCTTTGCTGCGCTAATCCTGCACCCCTCGCCCAAGACGCAGGCTGTCCACCTTCGTCAGACTCACTCCCGCTCGCACTGCTTTCTCCCCCACTACCACAGTAGCCCCCGCCTCGCCCACCGCTAACCCCATCTGCGGCATCGCTCTCGTCCTCACTGCTACCCCAGCTGCCCCCCACCCCCATGCGTCGCAGCATCTCCAACTCACCAACACTCAAGTCACCCAGATCGCCACCCAGGTCGCCCAGGTCACCCAGGTCGCTCAAGCCCCCCAGCATGGCCTCCAGTAGCCCATCCTCCTCCAGGCCAGGGAAGCCGCTTCTCCCCCCTCTGCCCACCGGAGTGCACTGTCCATGCTGCCGCCGCACGCGGCCACTGCCGCCGCCGCCACCTGTGTCCTCACCCAGCATCGCCATGATGGACGCGAGGTCAGCGCCCGCGCCATCACCACTGAGCATGGCTTCAACTGAGGGGGGAATGCTGCCAAGCCCCGCAGAAGAGAACTTCAAGCCTTCTGGGAACGTGCCTGCATTAGCACGCACCATGCGGGCGCATCAGCGCAACTCTGCTGGGTCATGCTATGGAGTTAATCAAGTTTGCTGCAAGGTATAAGCAGACGCAGTCCATTGGCAGCAAGCGCCCATCATAACTTATCATTCGATGAGCTTTGCCTGATGGGCAAACGCAACAGGCACCACACTTCAAGCTAGCATCAGAGTGCACACGCACGTGCGCAGATGCTTTGTCCCAATGTCTGCTGAAGCTGCCTGTGCACGCAATCGAGAGGTACGAAAAGCAAGTTCATCAGCCTTGAGCTCACGAGTAGTCAAGCACCCTGCGTATGATGCAGGCTGTTGTCCTGCTCGCACCTGGAGGGAAGAGCTCTTTGGGGAAGGGGAAGGGGGGCAGTTGCGACAGTTCCCTTTTAGACATGCCCTTCAGCATGCGCTGCGAGCAGGTGTGCAGGAAATGGAGCAGCAGGCCATGATGGGGACGGAGGGTTTGTTGGCTTGAAGCACGCGGGTGACGACCTGTTGGTGCCGGGCCATGGGGCTGCTGTTCGGCCAATCCAGTGGGGGGCAGAGGGAGGATACACAGCAGGTTGAGACAGGCAGTACACGCACTTCGTAACTGGAGGCGCTCAGCTACCATCCAGTAAGGCACACAGGGGGGCCCTTTCCGCGCGCCTGCCCCTCTCAGCACACCCGCAATCCGGCAGGCCTTGCATAGGGAGATGAATGGACAACCATGCCCAAACATGGGTAGCGGCAACCATGCCCAAACATTCCCTCCCCCTCCCTGACCCCGCGCCCCGTCCTTGGCAAACGCGGGAGCAGAGGGCAAGTGGCAGGCAGCGCCACTGAGGCAAGCGCATGTAACCCGCGCGGACGCGCACAGCCCACCTTGACTTCTTTCTGGCCGCCCATGACCTCAGCAAACATCTCCTGGAACATGCGCATGAACTCCTCGGCGGACATGTCCACCATGTCCAGGCCCTCCCCGCCGTTCTCGTCATAAAAACGGCGCTTCGTGGGGTCGCTGCGCATATGCCAGGATGCGCAAGCACCGGTGCCATGTCAGCTCGGCGGCGCCCGCCTCATAGCGGTTGCCTCTCCTTAGGGACCTTCCTGCTGCTTTCCAGCAGCTGAGCTCGGCATCAACGTTGCTTTTGCAGATCATGAGAGAGGGAGTAAGGGGCTGGGTGGTTACCCCTCTGCACCTGGTACAAGCTCTCGACGCCCTGAGACTTATGAGTGACAGGCACACACACACACTCTCTCTTCCCCTCTGGCACTACAACTAAACCAAGATGCCTGTAAATCAACTCAGCAGCAGCACTTGAAAAATGGTCAGGTCAGTGCCAGTATGAGGCTTGCACCCTGCCTTGCGTACGAAATTCCTTGGGTTGCACGCACCTCAGGACGGCATATGCATGGCTGATTTGCTTGAAGCGCTCCTGGGCGTCTGGGGCTTTGTTCTTGTCAGGGTGGTGTTGCAGGGCCAGGATACGGTAAGCACTGCAGGGCAGGCGAGAAGGCAGGGATAAAATACAGGGTGCGAGCGTGTCGTGGCCCATGCTGCCCACCCAGGACTAAGAGCTGAATGCTGACTTAGATAAGGAACAAAAGAGAAGCAATGCATGCTGCAGATAACCTTGGCAAAACTTTATTTTGTCTCTTCACCAAAGTAACGGTATCCTGAGATTGAGGACTGGTGGCACCAAGGATCACCGCAGGGTGCTGATGTTGTGCAAGCGCAAGATGGGTCCTTTTAAAGATGCCTACCAATCAACCCAGTTGAGCGCACCGTTTAATTTCCTCCAGTGTAGCATCCTGTTGAAGCCCGAGCTCGGCATACAGGTCTGGCCCATGCTGCCGGACAGGAGCAGGCTCATCAGAAGCCATTATATATGACAAGATCTGCCTCTCTAACGCTTAAGCTAATTGCCTTCTTTGAGAGAGCAGTTTCCCATTTGCAATGCAAGTCAGCTGTCACTGAGCCCTCAGCTGTCTACAATTTGGCTGTTGCATGAGTGGTGCATAAAAAGTTGTGAACATCTAACCAAATTAACCACAGTAAAGAAGTAACCACACTAAGGGAGCAACCAAAGTTAGGAGACGAAATTGGAAGCGCTGACGACAAGCCCGTTTTGGCTAAACTTTTTTATGTGGCACATTCTTTTTGTTCTCGTATTCAACACGGCAATAGCGCTGCTGGCCAAGTTCATCCTGCGCAAACTGGGGTTGTGGGGCGAGGAAACTAAGGCTGACGTCGAGAAGGAGAGGAAGTTGAAAGAGGAGATTAAGCGGTATAGGGAGCACCAAGCCCGACAGCAGGAGATTCTGAAAGCCGCAAAACAGGACCTTGCCAAGCAGCCATAGAAGGCAGGTGCTCACAATCACCAGCCCCACAGGAGTGAAGGGGGCAGGGTTGGTGAGGAGGTGGTGATAGGGCTGGCGCAGACTGGCCGCCACAAGCCATGCGCGTCAAGGCCATTAACAGGAATGAAGAGGAAGAGACACGCGAGCGTCAGCAGGATATCAAGAAGGTGCACCGCAACTATGACCCCAACCTGCACCAGTTCGAGCGGGCGCATGAGTATACCCGGGCCTTGAACGCCGTCAAGCTCGACAGAGTGTTTGCCAAGCCTTTCGTAGCGTGAGTGCAGCATGGCATGCATGCGGTTTGGCCATCCACGTCCTCCTGCTGCTGGAGCATGCTTCCGCACTTGTTTTGAGAGGACCTGCGCCTGTTAACTGCTGGTTAGATGTCTGGTGCCTTCATGCTATTGGCTTCCTCGAGGATAACTTGGGCAGGTTAGCTTACACGGGCCTCCAACTGATGATGTCGCTCTCAATTGCTCATTTCCACTCAAAATGCAGATTGCGCCACACTAGGTAACACTCAAATTCTTGCAGGTCTTTTCTTTGGTTGCATGCATATATCTGAAAACCGTTATATTATGATGCATGATTTGTTTGCACGTGCGCACACGTACACCTACACGCAACTTGCAAACGTGCAAACCTGTTTGCACTTTGCAATCATGCGCAGTACACTGACCATGCATGCGCAACGGATGCTTCCGTACACACTCACAGGGCGTTCCCCCATGACGATGGCATCACCACTCTGGCGCGCAACCCCCGGAGCCTTAACAGCGTTGTGTCAGGCGCAGCAGATGGGGACATCCGCATCCTGGACATTGCACAGAAGCGCACACTACGCCGCTTGGTGGGGCACACTGCGGCCGTGCGTGGTATAGCATTTGCGCCGGATGGAGAGACCGTGCTGTCCTGCAGCACAGACGCCACTGTGAAGCTATGGAAGGTGCGGGTGTGGTGATTTGGGGTCCCCCCCAATTGGATGAGTGGGATTGGGGGAGTGGTGATTTGTGGAGTTATTGCTTGCATGCAGAGATGCGCCTGGCGGTGGTGATAGTGTTTTGAAGACCGCAGATTTTAGGTCTGTTCATCTGTGCTGTAGAGGTGGTGGGGCTTAGTCCAATTGGACCAGTGGTCAAGCGTGGTTTGACAATGGCAAGTTTTTGTTTTGTCCCCACAAACGGACCTCCCCAGACTGTCTCATTGACTGTATCTTGCTCAATGTACTCCTTCCTAAGCCCCTAAAGCATGCCAAACCTGTATTAATTCCCAAAGTATTGAGCTTTGCTGAAAATTTGGCATCCAGGGGTGCTGTGTGTGGCTCAGAGGCTGTTTTGCACCCATTTTGGCATGAGAAGGTGAAATTTCAAAGTTGCCCTAAATGACCAGAGCTTCATTACTCAAGCTGCTTTAGGATGATAAATGATGCTGCAACGTCAAATTTTAAAGGGGGGAAGCATAAATGACAAAAAGATTAAAAATGGGTGGTCTCCTGCCACTCCCCACCAGCTGCAGCTTTCCTTCAGCTTTTCCCCTCAACTTTGAGGGCAGGTTAGAATGGTATTACAGGCCTTAAATGGGGCTAATAGGTGGCCAGGCTGATTTTTGGCAAATTGTCACCCTTATGACATAGGGGTGCTTTTTCCAACTGTGCTGTCTCATTGATTTCATGGCCCCCAACTCACACCAGAGTTATGGGCAATAGAATGATGATTTGTGAAATTGAGAGGACGTGGATGGGTGCACTGTGTGAACAATATCACCTGTTTTGCTCTGTGACATTTCTCAAAATCAAGATTCCCAGCCACACACTGCAATCCACGCCCCCTCCTAAGCACAGCCTTAAACAGCAAAAAAACAGGCACCCAGGACACTTTTCAGGCTCTAGAATGGCGTGCAGTAATGAGCAAGTTATGGGGTTGCAAAGTTGTTGACACTGTTTGTCTAGATGTAGGGGGGGTCTAGCCATGGGGGCGACCTTTGTGGAAACAAAGAAAGTATTTGTTTTGTGGAAACATGGCGTGTATTTGTTTTGGGTGCGGCAGTGGCCGATGCCTGCTGTGCGCACCCAGGCCAGGCAGATCCATCATTGCAGGTGCCGAGCAGCCCCATCAGGGCGGCAGGGATAAAGGCAGAGCTGGCGTCTAGCTGCTGATTGGGCTCATGTCGCCTCACCTTCTTATGCCTGAACAGGCCCGCCTGGCTGCGCTGCACGACCAAGCCCAGGAGCCTGCTTTATATCCTTGCAGAACTCTGCATCCCAGCAGGCCTGTGCTGTCCCTGCAGGCGCTGTTTGCAGCCCGAGCGTCTGCTTTGCTCTTTGCGCTCCTGCAGGTGCCATACGCGCCCTTTGAGTCGGGAGCCGTGCAGCAGGATGCGGAGCCCGTGTTTGAATTCCAGGGGAAACATGCGTTCAGAGGAATCGACCATCATTGGGGCAGGAACCAGTTTGCCACTGCGGGCGCGGTGGTGGACGTGTGGGACCACACGCGCTCGGAGCCGACTCACAGCTTCTCCTGGGGCTCTGACACCGTGACGTCGGCGCGCTTCAACCCGGTGCGTGCTGCATCCAGACCGCTGCTGCAGGGCAGCATGCAGGTGCATGGCCGCGCCTGCATGCACTGTTGCACAGCGGCGTGCAGGGGTGCGGAGGAGAAGGCTTGTTGAGCCGTGTCAATGTGTGCCGGCAAAAGGTATGCTGGGCTGGCAAAATCAGAGCCTGGGGTGTCACAGGTCTGTGCCTAGCTGGGGCTGGATCAAGAGGTTGAACCACAAGCGCATCGAGTGATGTTTGTGCGTGCGCGAATTGTATTAAGGCACCACGTGGTGTGCTGGCATGCCGCGCTCTTGCAACCGCATCCCTTCCAGAAGACTGTCTCTGCCTGTCTCCCTGTCGGAACGCAAGCAGGGTTTGCCCAAGCAGCAACAACGCGCCGTGTCAAGGGTAGTTGCGTGATCCCCTGCTTGGGAGTGCATCCTCACCTGCTTCATGCTTTTCCAAGAAAAGCAGAAGCTGGTTCCTTGCTCTGTGCGTGGGCTTGCGTGGGCGCTGCTTTTCCTTAAGAAAAAGCTTGTCTGGTCTCCTGCTTGATGGTGCGTCGTCTTGTGCCGCCATTCTGCAATCCATGCTCATGCTGCATGCGCCTGCATGCTCTGCCTCTGAGGAATCAGTGCTGCTGCTCTGCCTACCATGCTGTGGCATGCGCAGGCGGAGGCAGATTTGTTCGCCACCACCGGCAGCGACCGCAGCGTGGCGCTCTTTGACCTGCGCAGCGCAACACCGCTCCGCAAGATCATCATGCAGGTGCAGCACATTACCCGCCTTGCCCAGTGCACATCCAACTCAAAGCATCCTGTGCCCTTGGAGCTGTGCGTGCCGCCTGCCTGCCTTGCCCCACGCTGTACACGTTGCTAGCCGTGCTGTGGCTGCCCTGTTCTATCTAGCAGTCCAGCCTGCCTCTCAAGCCATGCATGCTGCTGATCTGTTCCACTGCACCAGTACCGCGTGCAGTGCCACCGCTTTGATGCTCCTGCTTTTTGCGAGTGCACCACGGGGTGCCCTTGCCGGGGTCAAATCGACCCAGTCAATCCATCAGCTGGCGCACTTCGTGCAGCGCAGTGATCCGGCAATGCCTGCACCTCTTCTGCTACCATCCATGCCTGCAGACGCGGTGCAACGCCCTTGCTTGGAACCCAATGGAAGCATTCAACTTCACCGTCGCCAACGAGGACTGCTGTCTGTATACCTATGACATGCGCAAGCTCACAAGTGCCCTGTGCGTTCACAAGGTGAGCGACGTGCGCAAGCTCACAGGCGCCCTGTGCGAACACAGCCTGTGACATGCGCAAGCTCACAAGTGCTCTGCACGTACACAAGGTGAGCAGCAGCAGCATCTTGGCTGAGCACGTGCATCAAAAAGAGTGATGGTGGTGTGCTGGTTGCAAGTTAGTGCTTTCCTCCATGAAATGCCAGTCTTGTCATGCGCTTACTGTGTTACTGATACTTAGCAAGGCGTACATCTGCACACAGGCATAACCCTTTGACTTGCATTATCAGCAGGCTATCTTGATCTCTTCACTCCCATGCACCTAGCATTGCCCCAAGCTATGCTTCTTTAACACCTCTGACATGTGTTCAGCTTCCATGGATAGATCCAAGCCTTATTAGTATCCATCTGGCCAGTCACCTGGCGCGGCAGGTTCTGTGCCCGGTCCTGAACGCAAGCCCTCACCCCCAGGGCTTCTGTTTGCTCACAGCTCATGCGCTGAGGCTTGATAACATGCACATACAGGCACACAGGTATACACGCACACGCACGCTCGCACGGCCCATGAAGTTCAGGTTGCGCATGGCCCATGCAATTTTGAAAGACCCTGGCTCATTCAATTCAGGCAATGCTCCTATCGTGGGCTCATGCCATGCGGTTCATGAACGCCGCCTGCAGGACTTTGTCTCAGCCGTCATGGACGTAGACTACTCGCCTACAGGAAGGGAGTTTGTTGCAGGCTCTTATGATCGCAGCGTGCGCATCTTCCCGCACACAGGTATGAGGGCGCCTGCACTTGTATGCATGTTTGCATGATAGGATTTTGGCAGGATGAGCACTCTTCTCACCGCTTTCAGCAGAGTTGTGTGAGTCACAAGCACCTAATGCTTGCATGTTGACGCCAAGTGTGGCCATTATGTTAAACTTGCGCCATGTTGCAGTTTGCCCAGCCCCTTCTGGTTCCATGAGGCTGCATGCAGCTGCTGCCCTGCTGTTGCAATTCAAGCCTGTCTCATTCAAAATGCTATGCTTGATCATCCTATGCTTGATCATCTTCCCTGGCTTAAAATGGCCTTCTCCCCTGTACTGTAGTCCATTCGTGTGCCTGATACAAGCTACCCAACCACCTGACAACCCTCCTTGCCAGCTCCCTCCACCACCAATTGCTTGACCCCTGTGCCTTGCCTGCTGCCAGGGGGCCATTCCAGGGAAGTGTACACCACCAAGCGCATGCAGCGTGTGTTCACGGTCCGATTCAGCGGAGACGCCACCTATGTGTTCAGCGGCAGTGATGACATGAACGTCCGCGTCTGGAAGGTGCACTTCTTTATTTTTGGGGTTGGCGTGCCTCCAGCGCTGCCAATCTTATGAGCCGGGGATGTGTGTGGCGCTTTCATGCGCTGGGAGCCGCTGTGTGTGCTGTCTCTTTTCAGCGCTGCTGTTCTCATGAGCTGGGGAGCTGCTGTGTGTGGTGTCTCTGGCTGTTGACTGTCCCTTCAGCCATCAGTGGCGCAGCGCGGCATGCGTGCCCCGGTGCTCGCGCAAGGCAAGGCCAATGCTGCCGCGGCTCTAACCTAGACGGTGTGCCTGACCAGGCCAGGGGGGGAGCTTGCCACAGATCCTGATCGGTGGAGGAGCAAAGCAGGAGCTCAGAGTGAGCCAGCTCTTGCCTTTGGGCTCAGCTCAGGAGGGGACCTCTAGGGCTTCCCTGCTTGTGGTACCTGAATGGTTTTGTCTCCACTGCACAGGGCCTCTCTTGCCTGCTGGTCCTGTGATCACCCTCTCCTGCTATGACGCCATCCCTCTCTGCGCTCCGCTGATTTGCTATAACGCTGTCCCTCTATCGCTTGCTTTGCTATAACGCTGTCCCTCTGTCGCTTGCTTTGCTACAACGCCATCCCTCTCTGCGCTCCGCTTCCTTCATTCTGTCAGGCCGAGGCATCCGAGCAGTTGGGGATGCCCCTGCCGCGCGAAAAGAAGAAGCACGCATACAACAAGGCCCTCGTCAATCGATTCCAGCACATGCCGGACATCAAGCGCATCTCACGCCACAGACATGTGCCGGCGGTGAGTGCTGTCATTACACAAGGGGCATGCCAGTGCGGACATCCTTCCCCCACGTCTGCACCATAACTGGCTCCAAAACACTTCCAATCCAAGTGTACGAACCCAGCATGGCGACTCGGGGGCAAGCAAGCATTTACGGCCTTCACGAAGCCTCCATGAGGCTAGTGGACATAGGACGTCCATGAGGCCTCCATGAAGCTAGTGGACATAGGACGTCCATGCGGCCTCCATGAGGATTGTAGCTGTAGGGCTGGGCTCATACTTATCGCACAATTGTTCTGTGGCAGCTGCTGGGTGAGGCAGTGCAACGGCCTGCATCCGTGGGAAGTTGAATCGCAAGACGATCAAACGCACATGGGTTCCACCTGAATTGCGACTCCTTGCACACATGCACACTCAGAGGTCCTCTCCCGCAACAACTGTTTACCTGACCTGCACAATGAATAAGAAGATGCAAGCACGGCCACAGTTTGATTGCTGGCCTTGCTTACTCTTGCCCCTCAACTTGTGTGAATCCTTGGCTTGCTCTGGTGTGCTTGCCAATAATGCAGGCCATTTACAAGACAGCAAAATTGCGGCGGACAATGGAGGAGTCAGAGAAGCGGAAGCTCAAGAATCGTGTTGCACACAGTGCGCCTGGATCCGTTACGGTGGGTCAAAGGGTCACTGCGTAAATGGCAAAAAGCTTGGCGAGCTCATGGCGGCCTCTTCTCCATGAGGCACCATGCTGTAAAAGCAGTGTGATAAGGAAGCTGGAGCCTTGATTATGAGGTTGTGACACATGAGCCCTTTTTTGCTCTGAATGCTCTCTGCTCTGGCAGGCTGCTCCTGAAAGCACCTCCATCACCCTCTTTGCTTGTCCAATCATTTCTTCCTTACTCAAGCTGCACCCACTCACTGATGCGCAGATCAAGCCCACGCGCAAGAAGAAGCTCGTGGCAGAAGTGGAGTGATTTCCTGCCAGATCAACGTTGCATTCTTACGCCTGAGGTTCAATGGCTGTGCCAACCTCTATTTCATTGCAGTGCATCAATCATCAACCATGATGACACAGTGCACCAGCTAAGCACTACTATCCAGGAGGTGATTTTACTTTTACTTATTGATCCTACCAGTGCAGGTTTTTTTGGCACAGGCAGGCATCGATTGCTCAGCTGAACTTTTTTAACGATAAGAGCAAATTTGCAGCCAGGTGCTGCATGCTTGTGAGGCTAGATTTACAGAAGTGTACAAGAAAAGGCCTTAACTGATGGCTTCTGTCAAGAAGTGCCTGCTCAGTCTTTCTTTAGTTTTTCTTTTTCTTTCAATACAATGGGTTTAGACCTTTCGAAGGCTGAGTCAGCCAGATGGGTTGACTGCTGGGCTTGCTGGACACTGCCAGCTAGACAAGAAATATCCATAGGTTAGGTTAGGTTAGGTTTCGTTGCTGTATCCGCCGAACGAGGGCAGCTTAGCTGAAGCCTAAAAGGCCTGCAACCCTAAATCAAAACTAAAGCGCTCAAATCAGGTGAAAGGTAGTGTCTGAAAGCCATATGTTTTGGTGAATAGCAAGACTGAAAACTGGAAGATGTTTGAAGGCAGTTCACAAGCGCGCAAGGGCAAGATCACAGCAGATGAAGGCTCACTGACTAGCTACTTCAACCAACAAGAAATGTCCATAGTCTCAGAAGGAAAAAGAAATGATTTCTATGTCTGAGTCAAGGGAAATGATTTCACATCCTCGGCTCCAATGTTGCCAAAGTAAAAAGCGCCTTTGTCTCCAATGTAAGTGCTGCTAGTAAAATCAGCACATCAGCATAAAGGAAGAATTAAACTTATTGTTGTTCTGGCACAAGCTGACACATTGTGGAAACCTTCGGGAGTAAACAGAGACGCATGACTCCAGCGGAGAGAAAGAAAGAAAGAAAGAAAGACAACGCCAACAAGGTAACCCCTGTTTGCGTGAGTTAAGGAAGAAATTTACATCTGTTGCAAGCACCAGGCAAGATTAGGTTAGGTTAGGTTACATAGCTGTAAGCACCAGGCAAACCTCCACCACCAAACTAGGAAGAAGGTCATTAGTGGGGGCGGGAGGGTTCTGAAAAGAGCCATATGTTCTTTCCTTGATATTCTTCAACCTCCTACTTGTATTTCTGATCTTTGTTGCGTATTGAATAGAATGAGTGTTTAGATCAAGAGTAAGTTTTCTTACTCTACACCCAGTCTCAGGTCAAGCTTACTGAGGGTTTTCAAGACACCATTGGGGTGCTGTGGAACAGGACATGCTGCTCATCTTGTGCGTAATTAGCATTGCACAGAGGAGCACGGAAGGTACTGGGTTAAGTTAGATAACATTGAGATAACATACTTAAAGCTTTGGGTGGATTCCCATTGGCGCTATTCTTATATTAATATACGGTTGCCTAACGGAGAATATATTCGTATTTGAGAATACGTCCTATGACCCGTTCCCATTGGCCAATAGCCAGAGAATCGCAAATAC
>LKMJ01001118.1_pt1 | contig 22963 bp, 22 predicted proteins | sample 643391 | NCBI WGS metagenome assembly LKMJ01 (sample SAMN04112250, study PRJNA286221) | soda lake metagenome | biome: soda lake; feature: Kulunda Steppe; material: water; isolation source: sample PL-Br10 brine of Picturesque Lake | place: Russia: Kulunda steppe | collected 2010-07
ATACTTGATCACTAATAAAAATAATTAATACAATAGCATACCAATCACAGAAATAGTTCCATGACAGGAGATACTAATCTTTTCACAACAGAGAATATACAACCAGGTCTCGAACGAACTCCTACAGTATTAATACTGGATACATCTGGCTCGATGCAGACTGCTGTAAAAGACTCCAATGGTGAAGTCCGACCGCGAATTGATCAGCTCAACGATGGACTCCAATTATTCAAAGATGAAATAAAGAGCATGAGCGATGTGGAAAGAGAAATTGATGTAGCTCTCATAACATTTGGAGGTGATGTTCAAGTCCATCAAGATTTCACTCCAATCACAGATTGGGAGCCTCCAGTACTTTCTGAAGGTGGAAATACGCCTATGGGTGCTGCCATACAGAAAACTTCCCAAATCATCGAATCTAGGAAGGAAGAATATAAACGAGATGGTGTTCCGTACAAACGTCCCCTTGTGTGGGTACTGACAGACGGGAGACCAACGGATATGAAGCCTGGAAGTTCGAAATGGGAGAACGTCGAACAAGAAATCGATACTGCAGAGAATCAAAATCAGTTCAATCTCTTTATAATGACTATTGGAAGTGATGCAGATACTGAGATTGTTGAACAACTTCATCCACGGACAATGGCATTAAAGGATGGAAAATTCGAGGAATTCTTCGAATTCTTATCTAACAGTGTTAAAACAGCATCATCCACTGAAAAAGACGAAAACGTAGATCTGTCAGAAGATGCGAAAGATTTCGAAGATATGTTCCAACTATAATCCATATATTTCATTATGCAACAAAAATTACCCACACAGAAGAATCCAGAAGTCATCGGAGAGAGTGTTGTCGGCCCAAAACATAAAAAACAGGATATTGGGTGTGAGGACAACTGGAATGCAGAAACCGGTGATAACTATCTGATTATTGCTGTAGGGGATGGGCTTGGTAGTGCAAAAAAGTCGGCAGTAGGATCAGAGATAGCAACGACGACTGCTACTAGTTTCGTGAAAAACTGGTTGGAGAACACTAATCATAGTATAGAAAGTATCGAAGAAGATCAAGCCAGATCAAGGACTAAAGCTACATTAGTAGATGTTCGTAAAAAAATAACCAACGTAGCCAATGAAAATGAGAAACAACTGAACGATTATGCTACCACCCTCTCGTTGGTCGTTGTGACCCCATTCTGGTACATTGCGTTTGCTATTGGTGATAGTGGAATCGTCGGTACATCTAATGGTGAGCATAAAAGTCTTCTAAGCCGGGAAGAGACAGAGTATTCCAATTCAACAACGCCCATAACCGGTAACGTTGATAGCGTTAACAAAAATAAGAGATTTAAGTTCGAAAGAAGCTCACTGGAGTTAGTTTCCGTATTCACCGATGGGCTTGATCCGTTTTTTTGGGATTTGGACAACCGTAACGAACCCCGAGATCAGCTTTTTGATCAAATTTTGGGTTTCGTAACCGCTGTCGAAGGGTTTCAACCAGAGAATACCAAAGAACAGTTTCGGAATTTCGTCGACGACGATAGGTTTCACGAATATTCTAGTGACGACAAGACACTTGTTGTGGGACACATTCCCCAGGACGAACCAGGAGAGATATCTAAAGAGTCCTCAAATGTGGAGTATCAATCAGATAGATTTCTTGATTGTATCCGTTCGGTTGACAAAGCTACTGCGAGACAAATAGCTGAACAAGTTGGATGTTCCAAATCAACAGTATACAGGCGAGTTAATGACCTCGAAAATGACGGAGTAGTAGCGAGCAAAATCGACAATGGAGTAAAACACTGGATAGTTATGAATTCAGACAAATAATGAAATCATGAATCTATGACTGATTTTCAAGGATTGCGATAGTAGATTGAGAATCCGTCGAGCCTTCAATCTCATCTTCTTTTTTGTATCCCGATTTGATATACACCTCCGTAATAAATAGAGTATCTCCTGTTTCGACCTCGTAGTCCGCTAAATTGTCCCACAGTGCCACTCTCAAATCCCCGGTCTGATCTTCAATTCGAATGTTTTTAACTTGTCCCTGCGAGCCATTGTCTTTCTCAAATGTGCGTTTGTTATCAACTTTACTTACTCTCCCACGAATATCTGACTTGTTTCCTTTTTGTAGAACCGATATCTGTTGATGATCGACACGATACTCGACAGGGATATCTGTTATAACGGGTGGCGGTGAATTTTCAGATACGTGGACCTCAAGAGAGCCATCCGACATTTTAGTTTTTCCCTGTATAATCTCGACAGTCTGTCCGGGTTCAACGAATTCGACTTTTTTAGCTGCGTCATCCCAGAACGTAGCAGTGCAAACCCCAGATTCATCTGCGATTTGTGCATTGAATACATGCCCAGTTGATCCATCTTTTCTATTAAATGACCTGAGTTGACTTGTGCTTATAATGCATCCTCTGATATGGACCTGAGTTTGATCTTTTTCTAACGATCCAATTGTCGAACCACAATTGTCAGTGTAGGGGTATGTGTTGTATCGATCAGCGTGTATCTCTATATCCACATCATCCTCAAACCCATCTTTAACGGTTCCCTCAATTTTAATCATTAACCCAGGATAAAGTGATCTGGCGGCTACCACGCCCTGCTTATTCCAGAACGTAATTGGGATACTACCAGTATGATCCTGAATCACTACTCTTGAAACGAATCCTGTTTCACCCTGATACTCGAATTGAGTTAGTCTGCTAACTGATTTTATACTCCCAACAACAGTTGCCTGTTCGCCCCGCGTACCGAGCGATGCAATAGTTGTTGAAACATTGACTCCCGAAATTTCATTTTTATTAGGGGTTGGTATAGCATTAGATAATTTGTCGGCAACGGTTATGTAGTCTCTGTCATCAATTTTTTCATCACTATTTTGATTAATTAAATCTAATAATATCGATCGCCATACGCTTGCTGAAGGGCGTTTATATGGATGAAACTTACCACCTAAGAATGCAGACTCAAACAATACGCGGAGTTGGGGAGGGAGGGCATCGTATCTCGACTGACCAACCGGAGGTTCAATGAGATCTTCTTTTGGATTCCAAAATGGGAACGGGTTTTCTTCCATCATCTTCACAATTTTGCCCGATGTAGCGAGTTTCCCTTTTGCTTGATATGGATGGAGATATCCGGTCATGATACGAAAGATCCACACTGCCAAATTGAAATAATCGGCAAGCTGGACTTTTTGAATGCTACTATTTGGACGTCCCTCTGGAGGAATATGTCTCTCAAACATCGTGTCACCATGGAATTGTCGACTATTGGTTCCACAAATGGAATACGAGTCACAATCGATTACTGTGATTTTCCCATCATTTACTAAGATGTTTTGGAAATTAAAATCCCCTACAGCATGACCCTCCTTATGGATTAAATCTACAACCGTTGAGAGATTGTATGCAAGCTTAATTTTTGGTTCTGACAGACCGGGATCATCGGATAATTGTTTTGTTATATATGATCTAATTGTAGAGAATTTATCAACGTCTACTAGAGGCATTGTGTACCCAACAAATTGGTTATTATGGTACACAACATCCGTAGGCCAAGCGAAAAACATATGTTTAGATGAGGGCTCATTAGGAGAGTTACTAATCATCTCCGCAATTTTCTTTTCAAGCTGGTTAGTCCGTTGATTAGTATTAAATATCTTAACTGCTGCTTGCTCTGACTTGCACCCATATACTGCTCCCTCTTTACCGGAGCCAAGCTCTGTGTCAAGCGTTATATTTTTATTAGAACCTGTTTGTATTGCTTTTCCTATAAAACTACCAGATTTGATGTGTGTTGGATTCTCGGATGTCATTTTCGATTGGTTGAATTATATCTCAAGATGATACTCATACAACTGAATTAGTCAATATTTGGTAATATAAATTTTACTATTATAAATGCACGTGTGTATGAATGTGTGATATTTTGATATAACTCGGCGCTCCATTTTCAACTAAGCGGTAGCGCGGAGTCCCCTTCCTCTAGTCGCGATAGTGACCGAAGTAGGGTGGAGTTGTTGACAATAACCTCAAGCACTGACTATTAAATTATTAATATGAGTGTCGCAATATAGATAATATAGTAAAATAATGGATGGCGAAAAAATATCAGGAGCTGACGATTTGAACCCTTCTCCGAATAAATTAGACGATAACCGTCAAGAATTCTTAATTAAGAATCTGTCTATTACTCCAACATCGTCAGACACGCAGGCAGCCTATGAGTATGAAGATCTCAAACGAAGCTCAGATAGAACAACACTGTTGACACATATTCTCTACTGGCCAATTTACGTGCTATTTATTTTCCCAATTCAGTATTTAATTAGGGCGCTCATGTGGGGTTTCTGGAAAAATTGGGATGTTGCAACGAAGTTATTAATATTTAGTGGCGAAGCTAAGGAAAACATTTTAAAACTCCGATTTTTACTGAATCCCGACCGACGTACGGTTTATCTTCGGGCCTCGCGGATATATACACCAGCACAAATTTTTCCTTTCATTACTGGTTCGAGACCAATTTCGGAGGACTCTAGATCACAGCGTCCCCCAGCACCAAACAATTGGAATGCAATCAGAAAACAGGTATATAATCGAGATGGATACACCTGTGTAAATTGCGGTGCAAGCGGTGGTTCAGACGGTAACGCTGAGTTACATGCGGACCATGTACTGCCTAAATCACGGGAGGGGCCAGACACGTTGGATAATCTCCGGACACTCTGTCGAGAGTGTCATGAGGCAAGACATGCCCGTAACTTCAACTGAGATATATTAGCAAAAATCAAAAACTCAGTAGCTCACAAATTCGGATAGCCGGTAATGCAAGTTCCGTTCCATCCCAGATGTTGCTTTTTACATCCAGTCGACGAGGATAGTCTGAGTACACATTCCCAAAGAGAGTCTGGACTCTTGAGAAAGCCTGAGACCGTTATTTAAGCTCACTCACGGTCGCTCCTACCGGAGAGTTCGTGACTGCAACAACATCGTCAGGTGATTCGATCACGACTGCTTCTCCACCAGAGGAATCAAGATTATTACGGATGACATTCTGGCAGATGGTGTTCCCAGTCCGAGTCGGTTTTTTGCGCCGAGAGTGGCCGACAATTTGTGGAGGCGCGCTCTCTTCCATATGTCTGAAATCCATCCAAAGCAGTCCTGCTGACCGTCCTCTACCGAACCGTCCGCCGGTCCCGAACACCAGATCGTAGTCTTCTAACACGTCGAGTTGCTCGTCATCGTATCGTCCCTCATCAAGCAACGTTAGGAGCCGTTGTGCCGCTTGTTGTGCCTGTTCGTTCGCCATCTGGGCATCGAACACCTCGTTTGCTCCGGCATGTGAGTAGGTGTGTTGGTACCCCTCGAAGGCGACTGTGATGTCACCCGTTGCGACTTGTTCAATGAACGACCGCCGTAGGTCGTCATCCATCTCGATACTGTAGACGCCCGGCCAATGAAACCGCTCAGGGAACAGAATGCCCATCTCGTGGTTCCCGATATGATAGCGGACGTGTCCAGGCGGAGCCTCGTCAGCGAGCCGCTCGAGCAGTGCCAAACACTCTCGATTTTGATCGCCACGATCGATCAAATCGCCGTTGACCAGTAGCAAGTATTCGTTGTCTGCCCAGTGAAGTCGACCGTCTTCGTCGGTGGTAACGATGGGGTCGAATGCCTCGGTTTTCCCCACGGCAGTAAGCGCGTTTCGAGCTGCCTCGAGATAGCCATGAATATCGCTGATACTAACGATCGTTGGCCTCTCACCACTCTCATGAAACCACTTGATGCTGTCCGGCGTTCCCTCCAGTGTGAAATCCATGTTGACTGTCTTTCTTCTCTAGGCTTATGATAGTAATTAGCTTAGGATTTGTTGCACGACAGTTGGTGTCGATATTACTAATTTGTCACGGCCAATATGCTAATCACATAATCTATGATGGTTCACAGCATTTTGAGCTCGGCGATATTTTCAATTGGTTAATCTGTCAGGGTGAGCGAAGTTATTGGGTTTGTTGACTCGGGGAATCCTTATTTATTAGGATGGAATTAATAATATACGGAATGTCAACTGGTGGGCCACCTGTCAAACGTGTCGATGAACACTATTTGATAAAAGAACAAATTGGCAGCGGTGGTTTTTCTACCGTTTGGAGGGCTGAAGACCAACGTGGGGGCCCCGACATTGCGGTTAAGATTCCAAAAGTAGCTGAGAAGTCGGACAACAACTCCACGGAGATCTCGGCACGATTTAAACAAGAGTATGACAGTTATTCACGTTTTGAAGCAGCGCCACTTCCATCGTCGATTGCCAGGTTCGTGACCGGTAACCGATCGAACCCTGCTTATATCGGGATGGAATTTGTACGAGGTTCGGAGCTGGGAAACATGCTTACAAGCGGTGATATTCAGCCGAGTATCCAGACTGCCCGTACGTACGGCCTACCTATTGTGCGCGCGCTCGCCTATCTTCACCATAACAATACTTGCCACCTTGATTGTAAGCCGGACAATATAATGGTACGGGAAAGGACAAAAAGGCCAGCACTTATTGACTTCAACACCGTGTCGGCCACCTCTGAAGCCGGTGGAACTCTTTTTTATGAAGACGGATACAAGGCCCCCGAACAGACACCGACTGAGCACCGAGACAAGCCTGTTGGGCCTTGGTCTGATGTGTACGCGGTGGGCAAGTTACTTTGTTATCTTATATCGGGGGAAACACGCAAAGTTTCGGAAACACCATCTCAAGGACTTGATCCGACTGAAATCGGCGGCTCATGTCCATCTATGGTTGCTCGCATCATACAACAAGCAACATGTGCCGATTATACCAAGCGTCAAGATGACTGTCACTATCTAATGACACGTCTACTAGACGCTTTGGATGAATCTACAATGTCTGCTGAACTCACTGACACAAAAACTGGCAAACGCTGTATTGTGCGACCTGGCGACACTATCGGTAGAATTACAGACGAGAGTTCCTTAGCGTCAATCACCGTTGAAGATTCCGAACGTCATGTTTCACCTATTCAATTTCAGTGTGAATATGACGACGGATGGCAGTTAGCAGATCGAAGTCTCAATGGCACTTTTTTAAATATCAATGACGAGTGGGTATTTTTGTTGAGTGATGGGGGTTTTCAAAAACTGTCCGAGGTAGGACATGACAAGGTTTCAGACGGCAAACCCTATACGGGAGCCAAAATTATTGGACCTACAATAATATCGCCTGTAGACAAAAATTATCCACTCTCTCTAGAATTCTCACCAACTGTCGAGTGAACCCTTATTCATATCTGATCATCGTTCGTATGGTTCCTCTTTTTGAGTAGCACTTATCACCAATCTAACGGTAGTCGAATCCCCCACAGCTAAAGCCGTGGGCTTCCTCCTCGAATCTCTGTGAATACCCAGGGATAGAGCTGTCCTCAGAACGTTGTAGTTACTGATGGGCTGCAAGAGATCGAATTTTTTGTAAATACTAAGAGTTCGATCATTTGGATTGAGCCGCAAATTTTGAACTCCTGGCCAAGCGGTGCCATGGGTATGCCATTCTCTTTAAGATAGGAGGGATTCAATGAGATTCGTACAGACTCAAACCGAAAAGTTGCTATATTGAAGTCATGTTTTCCTACCAAATGCAGTATGATATTCAATCAATCACTGACCATTGGGAGACGATTTCGATAGAAGATTCAAATTTGTACTCCCTCCAAGGGTTTGGCTCCACAGACCAGGCTTTTTCTGGAGGGATTGAGTGGTCGACATCTGATGGAATTAGTTCTGCATTGGTTGTCAACGGTTTCGCCGTGCGTACGAGTAAGGGACTTCCAGTACAAGAAGACAATATATCGATTGCACGTGTTAGAGAAGCTCCTACGCCTGAATTACCGTATATTGTTGCATTACACAATAAAGATAATAAACTGGCTCAATATTACACTAAAGATGTCCCAATAGAAAAAGCCATCAAAAAAATAAAAGGATCTGGATTCAGTGGATATATTGAATTATCTGATCGTATCTACAGTGGAGATTACTATGCGGTTTTCAGTGCTGGCACTGTGGGCTATATTGGTCTTACCTCAAATGAACGACCTCCACTGACCGGTCGAGACGCCAAAAAACGAATGATTGAAGAAATTGGAAACTATACAGTTCACAAATTATCTATCGACTCTGTTGATTTAAGCCGCCCCCGAACCGAACGAGGGGAGCCGAGGATCTATACTGAGACGCAACAGTCGTCAGTAAGTGACACACGAGTTTTTACCTCAAACACCGATCCAGCTGATTCCACCAACGAGACCAATGTGTTCAGTCCAGAGGGAAGAGGCAATAACAGTAACTTGACCTCTCATGACAATGATTCCAATACCAGTTCAGAAAAGACAGTATATAAATCGGGTGCTGGACCAGGAGTAAGTATTCCCAACTTTTGTCCAAACTGTGGTAAAGAGCTTGACGATAAATTGAAAACAGAATACTGTCCTGAATGTGGGACCTATTTCTAGTTGATAATATCCATTTGTGCCTCATTAATATAAGTCGTCTTCATATAATGTAGCGTGTTTTGAATTTCAAACTAAAAATCTCAGAATAATGGTACTGAAATCTATGATCGCAACGATTCTAACGAAAACGTTACCAAAATCTACGATCCTGATTGAATTTAAAACTATTATGATTCGGAGACATACATTTCGAACGATTTTTAGAGGGATAAAACGGCGTGCATTCTCGTTCAAGAACAGCTCCAGCCGCGTGCGGCCGACCACTGCAGAGACTTTCCTGCAAGTTTGTCCGTTTGGTGGAATCCGTTTAATTCAGCATGATATTCATATTGGGTGCTTATAGCTTAGTTCCGCAATTAGAACAGAATTTTGCGTTCTCATCGTCTGGGATATGTTTCCCACATTGTGGGCAGCTTTGATCGTCTGAACTTGTGTTGCCCTTCTGACTGTCGTCGCTGGAATCGAATATTTTGGTCCTACCACTATCTTGGTTCGTGTCTCCAGTGAATACATTCGTACCTGAGGTATCTCCGTCACCACCATGCTGGAATATTTCGGTGTCAGTGTTGTCCCTGCTGTCGAGATTATCTGTTCGGATGTTTGGTTCGATGAGTTCAACTTCGGAGCTGAGACCGAGCTCCATTTTGTGGGTACGTTCCTTATTCACAGTGCAGTCATTCTGGAGTTGCTCAATGTCTGTGTCGAACACGTCGACCCCGTATCTATCGGCCTCTTGTTCGACATTCGCCAGCCTTGACTGGGCTGTATTGAATTTACGCTTGGCGTGTTTGTAGTCACCATCCTCAAAGCTCTCAATTGCTTTTTCAACTGTTTGTTTAGCGTCGAGCAAATTACCGAGAACCAATTGCTCTTTCGTGAACTCCTCGATAATCTGGAAGCTATCCTCAATTTGTTTGTCACTTACATCGATATTATTTAGAATTTTTATATACTCTTCCAAGGCATCGGTTGTTCTTTCGACCGTCGCTGGGGAAGGATTGGATTGTAGATTGTTTTGTGCGGTTGAAACTGCATCTGAGAGGACGTCACATTTCAGCCTCAAAAATTGCTCCGCTCCGCCTTTGGCACGCTGAACGTTGAGGAATGTGTGTTCTTCAGCTAGGGAGACGGCGCGCTCGGATACTTCTATACCATCCTCACAATGATTCACCGCTGTGATATACTGGCCATTCTTTGTAGCTTGCTTCACGGCTGACTCAGAATCGTCACCATCTTCTAACAGCGACTGATAACGATCTTCAATCCATGAGCGGCGAAGCCTGTCGATTTCGAACCTTGAGTCACGCAGATCAATCAAGTTGATACGGTGTTCAGTAGTTAGATTATCTAGTTTCTCTTTTTGATCTCGTGCTTTCTCAATCAAATTGTCGCCGTCATCCATGTCTCCGAACTTGTATTTTTGTTCAGCTTTTCGCATCAGTTCGTCAAATCGCGTACTCACAGACTCGGCGTCGGCCTGGGCTTCTAACCGTCGAGCCTTTTTTATCCGTTGATCAATCTCCATCTGATCGACAGGAGGATCGAACGAGAGGTCGTACTTGTTAGCTAAATTAGAAGCATCCGTGTATCGGGTTTTGGCCGTTATGATACGAGTATGAGCAGCCGAATACTGTTCCGAGTCATGCTTCTGCTCGGCTTGATCCAATTTGGTTTCAATTTCTCTGGTTAACCGTCCAATTTTTTCTTTGGCTTCCTCACGCTCTCGACGATACCTACGCTTGTCGAAGTGTGACCCAATGAAAGTAGCATTTACGCTGAGCACCAGTCCAATCACTAGACCACCGAATAACGCATTTATATTACCAAACACAGCGCCAAATTGCGTGAGCGGAGTCGTAGCCGCCCCGTGCAGAACGAAACCCCATCCGAAAATAAACATAAAAATGAACCCGAAAGTCGGAAACATAGATCCCGTGTCCGTGTCATCATCCTCTAAAATCGATTCGTCGACGAAAGTAAAGAAAGCAAAAATCGAGATGGCTGCTACTAGGGGGACAATGATGACTAATACAGCAATCAAAGGCTCAAGGGAATTGGTTGCTCCAATAAGATAGTTGTATAAACCACTAAGAATCACCCATATAAACGCAAGTCCACATAGGTATCCGAGCCATTCGTGTATCCCTGCAAAGAATGCGGCTATAAAACCCATGATCGCTAGAATAATCAGCCCAATTATTAGCTCAATTATCAGAGCGAAAATTATCTGAATTGAACCAATAAAAACGGTGGGAAACCCGGCGAGCTGACTTACGTCCACCAAATATGCCGAGACGAGAACAGCTAAGCCAGAAACCAGACTTAGGAAGATACTCATCGATATCGCGATGGCGGTGTACACGACACTGTAATCACCTTTCATTCCGAGCGGGCCTTCGGTTCGCATAGACAGTCCAAGGCCCGTTGCAGTCATCCCGACTCCGACAAAAAGCCCCCACGCGGCGATATTGTCTATCATATGTTTACTCTCACTTTACAGAATTATTTATTTTGTCATCTCGATATATCAACATCTATCTTGTGTCGGAGGTTGTTAACACGCCATAGTACAGCGTCGAGAATGCTTTTTGATCTTCTACTCCTGGTTTCCAGTAGGCACGGTTAGAAACTAACACGACCTGAAATATAGTATTTTATTTTAGGAGACACCTCGATGGGATGGGAACCTGTATCGAGCCAGATCATCGATTGACAGGGTTGAGCATGGACTGCCATCACAGACTGTGTTTCGCGCAGATACTCCCGACATAAAAAGACCTGAAGGATAGTCACCTCACTCGCTTATGGACGACTCGGTATACGACGATGTCACTGGCCGGACGTTGGATGGAATTTGGCTCACAAGTCCAGGTGCCTATCTCTTGGATCGTCAATCTGGTCCACGTTAGTTCTGATATTTGTTTTATTTGATGAGGTATGTTCCTCTGTTTTATCATGTATATGAAAATCAATTGAATCGTTTCCTTCAGCAATATCCTCGCCACTATCCGTCTGGATGATGGTCTCATCTACTGGATCCGGATCTGACGGGTCGAAAATCTCACTATCCGAGCCAGTATCATCTTCTGCACCAAATACGGGAGTCAGTCCACCACCACCAGAAGCAGCTTCAATTTCGGTGACTTCATCCGCGTCAACTCGTTTTGTGATATACTCATCGTGACCGTATAGTTCGTAGAGATATCGTTCTTCGGGATCAGTGAGAACCTCATATGCGACTAGTAGTTTACGTTCTTCTGCGTCTGGATCATCAGCATTTTCCACCTGACTCCTAAACTGGCCAATGTTTTCGCGAGCATACTCGCGAATGTCAGACGGCTCAGCGTCTTCACGGACGCCTAATATGTCGTAAAAATATTCGATAGTTTACACACTAGATTAATTGGAATACATTTATATTAATATTTTGGAACATATAACAAATGTTTGTGTTTATGAATTAATGATAATGGGGGGAAACGAATGATCAATTTTGCTTAATTTATACTCATAGAGTAACTAGACACAAAACAATTTAACCTTTTTATGTTATGCATGACATAATTTAATAAGTAATTGTCAGTCATTCAGGCAGATTTATTATCCTGCAATATTTCATATGATATATGACTGCTGATACAGTTGAATGTTTACGATGTGGAACCAATTTTGAGCTTTGGGCAAGTGGCGGATACTGCACTAACCCAGATTGTGGAGCCCAACACCCTGAGGCGAAGTCCGACAGCAGTAGTGGTGGAGATGATGCTGGAAGTAGTGGTGACGTTGACGATACTAGTACCAGCAGCAGTGATGATACTGATAGCACCACCAACGAAGACAATGACAAAGCTGTCGAATGCAACAGCTGTGGTGCGGAAGTGGATGCGTCATTTGATTTCTGTAACCAGTGTGGTAGCGATTTAACTTCACAGGACAGTGGCGAGGATGACGATAGCGACGACGGAACGGTATCGTGCACCAGCTGTGGACACGAGTCAAGTAGCGACTTCCAGTTCTGTGCTAATTGCGGTACAGAGCTTCCAGACACTCCTAGCGATGATACTGGAGGAAGTGATGATGATCAAACAACACCGGTAGGCGACAGCCCAGGAGCCACCCCTGACGTTGAGATCGAAGTAGCAGGCGAACGCATGTCCGTAAACCATGGAGATATTATTGGTGGTGAGGTCCGGGAAACTCTCGTTGCCAATGGTACCGATCGCGATGAGGCTCGCTACATTCATCGCGAACATATTGAATTTGAATTGCGAGATGACGGTGTGTACATTATCGACCATGGCCAAAATACGACTGAAGTAGACGGTCAATCTCTGTCGGAAGGTGACGAGGTACAAATTAGCAACGGTAGCGTGATTAAATTGTCCGGTGTCGCGCAAATAAGCGCTCATATCGACTGATTAGCTACAAAAATAAATTCTTAAACTAACAATGAAACACGATATTGAAACTCGACTTAGTCGACCTAACCTGCCGGCAGATGGTGGTATTACGTACGGAGAAATGCTAATCAAGCCTGGAAACACAGATGGGGCAAATACCCGCCAAATTGCACTATGTGTCGACGTCAGCGGTTCCATGGCTGGTGACAAGATTGATTCAGTTCGTCAAGGTATTAATTGGGTTCTTGGCTCGCTTGACGCCAACGACTACCTGAGTCTGGTGACATTCAATTCGAGTGCTGACGAACTGTTGAGTGCGACCAGAATGAACGATGACCAAAAGGATCAGGTTCGTTCGATGGTGGAACAAATTTCGGCTGGTGGTGGAACAGATATTCAGGGAGGCATTCGGTTAGCACGACAAAGCCTACAATCCCTCCCAGAAAGCGAAGATACTGCTCGAAGGATTCTCCTCCTGACTGACGGTCAAGACTCAGGTAATTTCGAGAAACTAGCCAAAGAAAGTGATCGGATGGGTATCTCGATTATGTCAGCAGGTATCGGGGCCGACTACGAAGAAAAAGTAGTCCGCACACTCGGTGAAAAATCACAAGGTGAGTGGAGACACCTCCAAGTTGCGAATGATATCCGTGACTTTTTCGATCGCACAGTCGAGGAAGCCTCGACGGTAGTCGCTGCTAATCCGGAATTGACACTCGATGTAACTACTGGAACAGAGGTTCAGGAAGTATATATGGGATCCCCACAGGTTCAACCGGTCGATGTAGACTGGCAGGACAATACTGCTGTTATCCCGATCCCAGATCTCGCAGAAGGAAAAATTCAGAAGCTCGTATTCGAGTTCAAAGCCCCAGAGCGTGAGATTGGACAGGAGTTCCTTTTAGGAAATGCGACATTATCGACAGGAAGTAACGAGTACATGGAGCAATTCGCTATTGATTATACTGATGATCCACAAAAGCTAAAAATTAATCATGAAGACGTGGAAGTTGCTTTTGAAGGTACTAAACTCCGTAGCGAAATGATCAATGCAGAGACAGAGATTGAACAAGAGAAGGTAGAAACCAAAATTGAAGAGATGGAGCAGCTTCACCCTGATAATCAAGAGGTAACCAAACTCCGTGAAGACCATCAGACGATTATAGAAGGGGAAGACGCCCGAGCTGCACGCGACGACGTGTCACGAGTTATGTCGGAAGATGAGTGATTACCAGCCACAGCCAGGAGACGTTATTAATGGCCAATACGAGTTGCAGTCTAAACTCGGGCACGGGGGATTCGCTATTGTCTTTTTGGCAACTGATTCGCGGACTGGCCAGCAGTATGCGGTCAAGCACCCTCGATATCAACGGTTCGGTGGAACAAATAGTGATGGAATCATCGATAGTGGATTTCAACGAGAAATAAAGCTACTCGAAGAGATTGATGATGCTGGTGGCCATCAAAGTATCATAGACCTCGAAGATACCCTCGAGTACCGGGGGTTAGATTTCATCGTCGCTGAACTTGTTGATGGTGAAATCTTAGAGGACGTTATCGACAAGAACCCGGTAAATCCTGAAGAGGCTCGGAAAATAGGTATCGAATTAGCGGGCGTAATTAACTTTCTTCACGATAATGAGATTGTCTATCGAGATCTCAAACCGGATAATATTATGCAGACATCCGGTGGAAGTCTAAAACTCATCGATCTCAATGCGGCCTCAAAGTTTGATTCCGACCCCGGATCGAAGAACGATGGGTCGACCCAGTTTGGCCGAAGTCAGTGGTACCCACAGGAAGTAACTCAAGATAAAAATGTAACCAACCCCCTACCACTCGGACCGCATACAGACGTTTATTCGATGGGTAAATTTCTGTTCTTTTTGATTTCTGGCAGTGCTCCCCGAGACGATGCAGTGAAACCCAGTGGGTATGGAATTGACGCTCCACAGTACTTCGATGACATCCTTGAGCGAGCCACCCAAGAGTTACCGAAAGACCGATACAACAATTCACTAATTCTCAAGCGTGCACTCGAAAACAAAGATCCGGTTCCGCCTAAAACCGCACGGCTACGCCGGGTAGCTGGCCCACGTTCGGGAACTCGCCATGAAATCAACCCAGGCGATACGCTCGGACGGAAAGGAACGAATCCACCGCCAGCAATTCCCATTCGAGACGATGAAGAGTATATTTCAGCCGTTCATGTTAAATTCGACACTGATAGTAACGGGAATTGGTACTTGGAAGATAAAAGCACCAATGGCACCTGGGTTAACAAAGGAAACGGCTGGGAGAGACTGTTGTCGAAACGGGGACGACGACGTCTAAAACAAAAGAATCAAAATGTGTCAGACGACACTAAAGTGAAAATGAAAGTAAGTAAAGGAGATATGATCGCGTTCGTTCATCCCTCATACGGAGTAACGTGCGAATTCCTTGGATAACAAATACAATGAAATACGATACAATACTAGATATTGGCAAGCGAAAACGGCAAAGCAACGGCATAAATGAAGATAGCCTCGGTGCTACGGCAATCAGTACAGCTCATCGCGACACAGAACGTGAATCTGCCATCTTCGTGATTGCGGACGGTGCAGGTGGGCACCAAGATGGTGATGTCGCATCATACATCGCGACGAATACTGTGCTTGAAGAATTGTCCACCTTCCTGGCATCAGCAGAACGGCGACGGCCGAAATCAGCTGGAATCAAAATGCAGGCATCGATCACTGACGATGCCCCAGATGGACATGAACTTCGTGCAGAACTCGAAAACGCAATCGACAAAGCCCATCGTGAAATCCTAGACTACGCATCGGAGGCCAAGGCTGAGCCGCTGACGACGATTGTAGTCGCATTGGTTTATAATGGATTTGTTCACTACGCTTGGGTTGGCGATAGTCGTGCCTATATCATCAATCCCACCCATGAGCAGATCAGTCTACTCACGCGCGACCATTCTGTTGTTGAAAGAATGAGACAGAAAGGAGAAGTAACTGATATTGAAGCAGAAGTGCACCCAGATGGTAATCAAATAACCCGGGCGTTGGGTGGTAATCAGTATGACAACCCCGATATGAAGCCTGTCAAGGTGGACAGTGGCTCGGTCCCTCTATTCAAAGAAGACTTACTACTCATAACCAGTGATGGACTTATTGACGGGTGGACAGATGCACCCAACTATTATCCAATGCTGACTAATTCGTCCGGAAAAGAAAAAGAAGCCGTCAAAGAAGAGATTCTCAAGAAATCTGTTACAGATAATGAGATTCGCGATACAGTCTTGAACGCTGATTCTCTCGAATCCGCCAACAAGTCGTTGGTAAATATTGCAAATAGTAGAGGCGGAAAAGATAACATGTCAATAATAATTTCAGAACCGGTCGCTGGAAATACGTCTCCAGATTTGCTACCAGCCCGCGGAATAGACGAAGAAGAATCCAATGTAAGCGATGAGGAGACAGTCATTATGCAATCCGAGGACTCGGAATCAGAATCAAATGTAGATACCACCACATCATCAGCGGACCAGGATGAATCAACAGACCATGATGAAAAAAACACTGAGACAAAACAAAAAAATGCTAACAATGATTCTGAACACGATAGTGAAAATGAAAAATCCATCAGTGACCAAGTTCAGGAGAGTGCTAAGCAACTAACCGATCGATTCAAAGGCAAAAACTCTGATCAGAGTAATTAAGCTATACATCACTGAATAGGTGAGTTTTAACTCAATATCAATCATGCCTAGATTTTTATAATCCCGATTGGTAATATTTCTCAATGGGACTACTTGACGACAATAATTTCGATCCAGATCGTGCACAGGAGTTAGCGACAATCGCTGAATCAGATCCACAGGCTGCTGCCGAATATGTTTCAGAGTTAGCAGATATGCTCGGAGCTAGCCGTGAGGATATTCGTAATGCAGCTGCTTACGCACTCTCACTGGCGGCGAATCCTCGACCTCAGCGTGTTGCAACCGTATTTGAACCAATACAAGGTGCATTGGATGACGATTCCGACGAAACGCGAACGAACGCCACATGGTGTTTGGCGCGAATCGCAATCGAATTTCCAGAGGAGGTATATCCAGCTATGGCACAACTTGAAACAAGACTCAGCGATCCAGCCACCGAAGCTGGGGCAATACAGGCATTTGTCGGCCTTTCTGATGAATATCCTGACGAGGTTATATCGATTGTGGACGAAGCGATACGACTTCTTGGTCACGAAGAAGCGGCCGTTAGATCCTCAGCTGCCTATGTGACGTGGAACATTGCGAAAACAAATCCAGAACTAGTCAAACCGGCTGTGGAAACCTGTGTTGGTTTACTTTCTGATGAAACTGACGTCGTTCGGCATAATGCGGTAGGCACGTTAGGCCAAGTTGCAGCGGCGTTTCCGGAGGATATTGAACACGTTACTGAAATAGTTTCACAACTGTTGAAGGATCCTAAACAGTCGGTTCGAACATACAGTGCTTGGGCGCTGGCTAATGTTGCGACTGAGTATCCTGTCCGGGTTGCAGAACCTGCCTCCGAGAACCTAATTAGTCTATTGGACGAACAATCGATTGATGGTCGACGTTATGCAGCACATACCTTGATTAGTATTTCTATGCAAACACCATCTGCAGTCAATCCGGCGGAAGATGCAATAAGAGGATTGCGGGATGCTCGATCCGCAACCGTACTAGATCTAGACAGTAAATTGATAGATGAGGCTATCGCACAACTACAATCTACACCATCTATCGATACTAGCAACTCTACATCTAAATCTGAGCAACCCGATCTTTCCCCTCAAGCGACACAAGATCAACTTGAAGAACGTGCCACCCAAATTCCGGACCCATCATCGCCCTCCACTGCAGAGCATGAAAGTTATTCAGACAAGGATTCTACACAAAACATATCGGCTGAGTCAAACAAAGACAAATCTGGCAATAGCGTAACAACGAACAGTAAATCAACTGCAGATGATGGAAATAAAACAGAGGTTTTCAGTCCTACTGAATCTAAACAAAGCGAAGTAGATTCAAAAACAAAATTCTGCCCACATTGTGGTGAGGACCTCACCGGTACAGATAACACCCGTTTCTGTGTACATTGTGGCTCTGAACTCCCGTGATTAGTACTAATCAAATATTACTGAACATTTGTGTTACAATAACGATAGCACCAGCCTGATAAGGATATAATGCTGTCCCAATTCCTTGTCGAACCCACTCAGGGTTCAGAAGGTTTTTTCGATGGTCTGGGGAGTCGAGCCACTGCTGAACAACGTGATTTGCAAGATCGTCTACACTCTGGTTGATGTGTTGACCAGCGGATGATACCGGGATCCGATAGGCATCGCGAGCAATATTTTCGCCGAATCGTGTCATACTGTCACCAGTTTTTGTGGGAGGTTTGTAACCAAACCTGTCGAGACGTTTGCCAATGGTATCACCTTCGGGTGACTCATGGCCGATATATTCTCGAGTTCGCATGTCTCGACTATGTGCCGTTGCGATTGTGGCTAATGATTCGTCAAACCGTAATAGTCCTTTATTTCTTTCAATACGTTCTCGTTCGGTATGGTAATGGATGTGTAACGATATCTCTGTTGGATCAATAGACAGTTCTGAAGGGTTTCGCTGAGATTTGTCTTCAGGAAGGTCCATCCATTGAAACTGATTTTCTGGGACTCTTTGGGCATTGATATCAGTTTTGTTCGTCATGATTATCTTTAATATGTGAGATAGCGTAATAAATTATTTGCACCAGCCCAAATCGATTACATTCAAAATCCCCATATTACCATATATTTTATGTTATTTAGTGTAATAATTTCAAAATATAATATAATTTCAAAAGATATTTATCGGTGGTTTAATACATATTACTCATAGATGGATATTGATAATTCTTCAGGATTACGATTGTTCGTTCGTCCAATTGTCAAAGCCTCCCTTGCCCTGCTCGGCCTCTTATTTGTTCAGTTATTTGTAATTGTGCTACCCGGGTTAGAAGCAACTGTTCCCTCAACAGATTTGACCGTTGCTCAGATACTTAGTGCTGCAATCGGGATCATGATGGTTTGTGTTGTTGCGTGGGTCGGGTTACGAGTCCACACTACCGGAAAGAAATCCGACAGTACTCTTATTAGTGCTTTAGCACGTGGTGCACGATTGATTATATTATTAATAACAGTACTATTATTACATTCCGTGTTGAAACCGGTGTTCAGTCCATTCATAACACCGGAACCAGGTGTATGGGTCTATGATCTTGTTTTCTTGATGTTAGCCCTAGTCCCACTTTCCGTGCTTATGTATCGCATGGCGACCAACTTAGATGAGATGACCGACACAATTGTTGATTTTGTTAGTGGTATTTCATCTGACCATAATTCGAGTATCAGCATGGCAGATGCTGCCAGCAAACTAAGCAGTGATAATACGCAATTAACCTGCAACCAATGTGATACAGTTGTCCCCTCAGACAGCGACTTCTGCCCGTCATGTGGCACGCAAATTCCATCCTCAGACTAAAATCGTGTGAATCCTAAGTGGATGATACTCACTTCTCCGCGTACACGCAGAGGAATCACCTGAGCGGTGGGAGTGTCAGTTTCGCAGTCGAATAACCAGACTACCACACCTTTCGGGCACAGGTCATCCCACAGCGTCGGTGTGGTGGACTGGTGGTGGGGCCAAACCGGCGTACCCCTATTCTCAACCGAGCAAGATTCCAAGTGTTATTTTCCCCACAGGGAATCCGGTTCAGTGAATCGATCGAAGCCCAAATGAGTGAATTGCTAAATGTTTTTTGAAAGGCAACTATGTTAATCTGCACTTGTTTTTGTCCTGGACTCACATCAAGAACAGAAATTTATATCAATCGTCTCGCGGTCTAACCTCAAGGTACCGTTTGTTCATCTGTAGAAACGGTATCTATACACAATTATTTTATGAGTGCAATATAAATCGCAATACAATAATATCCTTGTTAGGATATCAAAAGAAAAGACCTGATGGTTTCAAGTGAATTAATATTAGTGGTAGGCGCTATCGGGCTAGCTATCGGTGTCTATTGGAAAGTTTTCAAAGAGAAAGACACCGCCACCAGCCCCAACACTGTAGAAGAGAATTCAACCAACTCTACAGCAGATTCGAAATCGAGCGAATCAGGAACAACTACAGAGACTTCAAATATCAGTGGATCACGGCAGTCAAAATCTTCATCTGGATCGGACGATCCAAGTCCAAGCGATATTGCGTCTAATAATGGGTCTAATAAGACAACAACCTCCAGCAATATTACCAGTGATAACTCAGAATCTGGTTCCGCAAATAGCGATTTCACTCAAATATATGACATGGGTGGAGAAATACAGCAAGCCCCGATGGTATGGTTACGAATAGAAGGCGATAGAATTGAGATTCCAGCGGGCAAAGATATTGGAAAACGTCTTCGGCGCCATCTAGTAAATCAAGGGGTACCAGAACAGAAAGCCTTAGCAGTCAGTCGGGATCATTTCAAAATCAGAATAAATAATGATCGTATTGAGATACAGGATCTTGGGTCGACTGGTGGGACAGTGTTAGAAGGCAACCGTCTCACACCTAATCAATGGGAGTTTTTAACAAATGGAGATGAAATCGTCTTGGCCGGTCAATTACGAGGGTACTTCGAAATTTCAAAATAAATCTCTCCCGGACCAGAACGCCGGATTCCCGCTGTTTCAGGTGGCCAATTGAGGCGTCAACTTTTCGACACGAATACCGGCACGTTCGGCTTTGTACGTGATGAACTGTTGGAGCTGATGGAAATGCCACGAATGAACCCCTGACCACGAACTGTCCTCACGGATGCCTTTAAGATATTCTATCCGAATGACCTGGGTTCTCAAACTGTTCGGCAAATGTGATGAGGCGACGGGAGAGTTTATGATTCAAGTCTTTGATCCGACGCTGTTCTTTGTCAAGACGAACAGCGTGTTGCCACTCTTTGCGCCGTGAGAGGGATGGATTGCGGAACTTCGCGGTGACAGTCACCGTGACCATTACATATGTAATTTGTCATGAAAGATTACATATCTGTTGGAATATCTGGCTGCGCTATCGTCTGTGGGCTGTGTAGTTGTCTGTCGGATTCATCCCCGCGCTAAAGCACGGGGCTTTCTCCTTGATCTTCCGTAAACGCCGGGATTCTCTCCTTGAAATATGATTGGTTGTTGGATAGACGCATTTCGGAGCCGAAAGTTGGGTGAGGAGTTCTCACTGTTCGTTGAGTCTGGTTATCGTAGTCACCAACTACGAACGAGAACACAATCGCGGAAGAACGAAAGTTAAGACCCTATGATATATTCTATGGGTTGCACACTGTTTGTAGTGATATTTAACATTGTTATACAACCGGAATGATTATATTTAATTATTTGGGTGAATGATTATACATATGGTCTTATTCGATTGGGTAATACTATGTCTCGTCGTGGGTAGCATCATTGGTATAGGTGAGCGAATTTTAGATAAAGAGCCAGACTGGTCACTTGTAATGGGTGGATTTGCAATGTATTTATCAATACCTGCATTAATTTTAGGTCTGTTAACAGATTGGGTTAGTATATCAGGTATCGTACCCGCGATTTTTATGTTCGTTATCTGGGTGATAGTGGCACCTCCAGAATCAGACGATGACAGTGATAGGTCCAATTCGAGTATGGACAGGAGTTCAACCACTGTTTCCAACCAAACGACTGGATCACACGGGGGTTCTAGCGGAACCAAGGTTGACAACTCGGATGATTCAGCTAGTAGCAGTGGAGACTCTACTAAAGTGTTTGATCCAACAACGTCCGACGACAACAACAACGATACGAAGGTATTCTCTAAAGAAAAATAAGTCGATCATCTATTAATTGAGGGTATCAACGTTAGAGCGTAGCATCGTGGAGGGCAGAAAAGACGGTAAATCAACTCGGGGTCAAGCCCCGAGGTGATTCACTCTTTAGTAAGAAGCACAGAGAGGGACTTGGTGATCGTGTCAGTGTTCTTCGGTACATCGTCGACTACTGATGCTGGAACCTCAATATTGACTGAGTTTGGTTCAGCCGCATATTTATATTGGACTGCAGATTTGATGAGTGTTCGCAATGGTAGATGCTCGGACGATGCATCCATAATTGATTGGAATTCTATCGGTATACTAAACGAACGATCTACGACATCAGCTGCAGTTCCCTGAGTATCTGTTTGAACCGTGTTTCCTGCAAGGAGACTCGCGGTATACGCTCTGAGTGCCTTAGTTACAATTTCAGAAGCTTCTAATTCACGAGCAATAACAAGAGAGTCGATCAACAGGGCAATATCTATCGAAAGAGGTACAGTAACTTCATCAGTTGTTTTGTAAGCTTTGTCTGTTTCTCATTGGTCTTTAGTTAGGCCTCAAACCTCGGTTGTGTGGTGGTAGCGAGCGTCTCTTGCAGGATTGGTCGTTGCTGGTGTATCTTTTGGGCGTCTTCGATCAACCGCTCCAGTAGTGGCTGTGGCGAGTATCCCAAGAACTCACCGAGTTTCGAGAGGATGAGCTGGGCGTGCGACCGGAAGGTCGCCGCCCAGCGTTCTGGTGGGAAGACGATCTCATCATCTGCTACCTCAGTGACCAACCCTAGCAGATCACGGCTCACGAGCAGTGAGAGCAACGCTGCGTACACTAGAATTTCAACAACCGCTGGGTCAGCTGTGTCGAACTCATCTAACTCGTATTGCGTCTTGAGTTCACGGAACAGCAACTCAACCTCCCATCTGCACCGATACAGGGTTGCTAGATCTGACGGGAGAAACTCTTCTCTCGGGAGGTTCGTGATGTAGAGATGGTAGTCGTCGGCGTCCTCGTAGTGGTTCACAGAAGTTTTAGGTGTACTCTGAGTTGGTCGGACAATGACGGGACGAGAGAAAGAGATCGTCCGTCACCTCAGTGAGGACGATCTCAACCGCTTGCTCACAGAAACTGATGACGAG
>LKMJ01001119.1_pt1 | contig 22963 bp, 18 predicted proteins | sample 643391 | NCBI WGS metagenome assembly LKMJ01 (sample SAMN04112250, study PRJNA286221) | soda lake metagenome | biome: soda lake; feature: Kulunda Steppe; material: water; isolation source: sample PL-Br10 brine of Picturesque Lake | place: Russia: Kulunda steppe | collected 2010-07
CCAGGGGTCTGCCAGGGCGCCGCGACCGATCATCACGTCGCGACAGCCCGACAGGGTGCGAGCCCGCCAGTAGTCCTCGAGGCTCCAGATATCGCCGTTGGCAACCACCGGAATCGACAGACGACTCCGGATGCGCCCGATCCACTCCCAGTGGGCGGGGGGGCGGTAGCCTTCGTTACGAGTGCGGCCGTGCACCACCAGCTGGCGAGCGCCACCAGCCTCGGCGGCCAGGGCACAGCTCAGGGCCAGGCGGCGGTCGGCAAAACCGAGGCGGATCTTGGCGGTAACCGGGATGGCGTGGCCCACGGCCCCGTGGACAGCCGCCACCGCGGCGCGCACCCGCGCCGGGTCCCGCAACAAGGAGGCGCCGCCATCGTGGCGGTTGACCAGCTTGGCGGGGCAGCCGAAATTGAGATCCAGGCTGGTGGCCCCTAGGTTCAACGCCTGGCGGGCGTTGGCGGCCAGCGCCTCCGGGTCGGCGCCGAGCAGCTGCAGGTGCACCGGTATGCCCATTGGGGTCGAGACGACGGGGCAAAGCAACTCTGGGCAGTGCTTGTGGAAGACCCGTGGGGGTAGGCGAGCGTCGACGACTCTCACGAATTCGGTGACCGTCCAGTCGAAGCCCGGCTGGCGAGTCAGCAGGTCCCGGGTGTGGGCGTCGATGACGCCTTCCATCGGCGCCAGACCGAGCCGTCCCGGCGGCTCTTGTAGTAAATTAACAACGCTGACTTCCACCATGACACCATTGCAATTTGTCGACAATCTGGCAGGTTATAGCATCAGAAAAATTGCGCAAGACGCCATGTCGTTGAGTCATCACCGCATGGTGGCTGAAGATCACACGGAGGCACCCTATGCGGGATTTCGAGCTGCTGGAGGAAGGTCTGGCCCTGATGGGTCTGGGCATGGGCTTCGTTTTTGTTTTTCTTACCGTTCTGGTGATTACCGTCACCTTGATGTCGCTGCTCCTCCGGCGCTTCGCTCCCGCACCGGTCGAGTCTGCCGCTTCCGGTGTCGCCCGTCCGGCGCCCCCTGCGCAGCAGGATGAAGAGGTGATGGCGGTGATCGGTGTCGCCCTGCATCGCTATCGTCAGCGCCATCGTCGCTGACGCGCTCCCCTTTCTATGCCTTATCCCTCTCCCCCGAAAATACAAGGTCACTTCCATGACTGACAACGCTCGCCCGCTCGGCATCACCGACGTCGTCCTGCGTGATGCCCACCAGTCGCTGTTTGCCACGCGCATGCGCCTGGACGATATGCTGCCCATTGCTGAAAAGCTGGATCGTGTCGGCTTCTGGTCGCTGGAATCCTGGGGGGGGGCCACCTTCGACGCCTGCATTCGCTACCTGGGTGAGGATCCCTGGGAACGCATCCGCGCGCTCAAGGCGGCCATGCCCAATACTCCACAGCAGATGCTGCTGCGCGGGCAGAATCTGCTGGGCTATCGCCACTACGGCGACGACGTGGTGGACCGGTTCGTCGAGCGGGCCAAGACCAACGGCGTCGACGTGTTCCGCGTGTTCGACGCCATGAACGACCCGCGCAACCTGGAGCGCGCCATTCGGGCGGTACGCAACGTGGAGGGTCACGCCCAGGGCACGCTCTCCTATACCGTGAGCCCGGTGCACACCCTGGACGGCTGGGTCGAACTCGGGAAGACCATCGCCGCCATGGGCGCCGATTCCCTCTGCATCAAGGACATGGCCGGTCTGCTCAAGCCCTACGACGCCTATGAACTGGTCACCAAGCTCAAGGCCGCGGTGGACATCCCGATCCATATGCAGTGCCACGCTACCACCGGACTCTCCACCTCCACCATCCTCAAGGCCGCCGAAGCGGGCATCGACAACGTCGATACTGCCATCTCCTCGATGTCGATGACCTACGGCCACAGCCCCACCGAGTCGGTGGTGGCCATTCTCCAGGGTACCGAGCGCGACACCGGGCTGGACCTCGAACTGCTCGAGGAGATCGCCGCCTACTTCCGCGAGGTGCGCAAGAAGTACGCCGCCTTCGAGGGCTCGCTGAAGGGTATCGACTCGCGGATCCTGATCGCCCAGGTGCCGGGCGGCATGCTCACCAACATGGAGGGGCAGCTCAAGGAGCAGGGCGCCGGTGACAAGCTCGATGACGTCCTGCTGGAGATTCCCAGGGTGCGCGAGGATCTGGGATTCATCCCTCTGGTTACCCCCACGTCCCAGATCGTCGGCACCCAGGCGGTGATGAACGTGATGATGGGCGAGCGCTACAAGTCGATCTCCAAGGAGGTCCAGGCGCTGCTCAAGGGCGAGTACGGCGCCGCCCCGGCCGAGGTCAACAGGGAGCTGCAGGCCCGCGTACTGGAAGGCAAGGAGCCGATCACCTGCCGCCCCGCGGATATGCTCGAGGCCGAGATGGACAATCTGGCCAAGGAGCTCAAGACGAAGGCCAAGGCGGACGGTATCCGCCTGGCCGAGGGCGAGCGCGAGATCGATGACGTGTTGACCTACGCGCTCTTCCCCCAGATCGGCCTGAAGTTTCTCAAGAACCGCGATAATCCCGACGCCTTCGAGCCGGCGCCCCAAGCCCCCGGTAAAGAGACCCCGGATGCCAGCGCCAATTTGCCGGCCGCTTCGCAGAAGGGTGGAGCCCAGGCCCAGGTGCCGGCCACCCAGGGCGCTGCGCCGGCTGGCCCCGAGACCTACACCGTCAAGGTCAACGGCAAGGCCTATGTGGTCGAGGTCGCCGAGGGTGGCGAGATCGCCGATGTTCAGGAGAAGAATGGCGGTGCCCAGCCGGCGGCTGCCGAAGCGGCGCCGGCCGCCACCGGCGAGCTGATCAGTGCCCCGCTGGCCGGCAACATCTTCAAGGTCAACGTGCGACCGGGCGATGCGGTCAAGGAGGGGGACGTGGTGATCATTCTCGAGGCGATGAAGATGGAGACCGAGGTGCGCGCGGCAAGCGCCGGTACCGTCTCTGCCGTCAAGGTTGGCGAGGGCGACAGCGTCTCCGTCGGCGACGTGCTCATCGAACTCTAAGGGCCTCCCCATGGAAAACCTGGTAACTCTCTGGTACGGCTCGGGGGCCTACAACCTGACCCTCGGCCAGGCCGTGATGATCTTGGTGGGCCTGGTGCTGTTGTACCTGGCCATCGCCAAGAAGTTCGAGCCGCTGCTGCTGGTGCCGATCGGCTTCGGTGGCATCCTGGCCAACATCCCCGAGGCGGGCCTGGCCATTTCGGCCCTGGATCAGGCCATCGAGGTGGCGCGCCCAGCGGTGCTCCATCAGATGGCCTCGGCGCTGGGGGCGACCCTGGACCCGCTGGCCGGCCAGGAGGCGTGGCGTGCCACCCTCAAGGCGCTGGTCGACAACGGCGCCTCGCCGGATCAGCTGCGCGCCGCCAAGGACGTGGCGACGAATGTGGGATTCGGTGACGGCCTGCTCTACACCTTCTACCAGGTCGCGGTTGCCTCTGGCATCGCGCCGCTGATCATCTTCATGGGCGTAGGGGCAATGACCGATTTCGGTCCGCTGCTGGCCAACCCGCGTACCCTGTTCCTGGGCGCCGCCGCTCAGTTCGGCATCTTCGCTACCCTGTTCGGCGCGGTAGGCATGTCGGCCATGGGCTGGATGGACTTCTCCCTCGAGCAGTCTGCGGCCATCGGCATCATCGGCGGTGCCGATGGCCCCACCTCGATCTATGTGTCGAGCGTGCTGGCGCCGGAGCTGCTGGGGGCCATCGCCGTGGCCGCCTACGCCTACATGGCGCTGGTGCCGATGATTCAGCCACCGATCATGAAGCTGCTCACCACCAAGCGTGAGCGCGAGATCACCATGACCCAGCTGCGCCCGGTGTCGAAGCTCGAGAAGATCGTCTTCCCGCTGGCCTTGCTGATGCTGGTGGCGCTGTTCCTGCCGGATGCCTCGCCGCTGCTGGGGATGTTCTGCTTCGGCAACCTGATGCGCGAGTGCGGCGTGGTGGAGCGCCTGACCGACACCGCCCAGAACGCCCTGATCAACATCGTGACCATCGTGCTGGGTCTGGCCGTGGGGTCCCGCCTGATGGCCGAGAGTTTCCTGGCGCTGGAGACCCTGGGAATCATGGCGCTGGGCATGGTGGCCTTCGCCATCGGCACCGCCGCCGGCATTCTCATGGCCAAGCTCATGAATGTGATGAGCAAGATGCCGATCAACCCGCTGATCGGCGCCGCCGGCGTCTCCGCGGTGCCCATGGCGGCACGGGTCGCCAACAAGGTGGGGCTGGAGTCCAACCCCCACAACTTCCTGCTGATGCACGCCATGGGGCCCAACGTGGCCGGTGTGATCGGCTCGGCGGTGGCTGCAGGGGTGATGATCAAGTACCTGGGCTGAGATCCACCGGCAGGGCCATGCCAACGGCGCCCTGCGGGGCGCCGTTGGCGTAAGAAGGCGTCACTCGTCGAGCAATGTCAGCCGCCCGCGCAGCCGGGACTCGAGCTCGCCGAGGTCGACGGGGGTGTCGCTGGGCCAGCCCACGGTCAGCACGACGCCCTCGGCGGCGTAGTCGGCGGCCTCCACGGGGACGTGGTGTTCGACCAGCCAGGCGCGAGCCTCGGCCTCGCCGGCGAAGTCGACCTTCAACAACAGCGCGTTCCGCTCCACCACCTGACGACGCGGCAGGCACTCCAGGGCCTGGGCGACCGCCTGGGCGTAGGCCCGGGCCAGACCGCCGGTGCCCAGCTTCTTGCCGCCGAAGTAGCGTGTCACCACGCAGCCGACCTGGCCCAACCCGGACCCCTCGAGCACGCGATACATGGGCCGCCCGGCGGTGCCGCCGGGTTCGCCGTCGTCCGAAAAGCCGATGGCGGCCTGTTCGCCGGGCGGGCCGGCGATGAAGGCGGTGCAGTGGTGGCTGGCTCCGGGGTGTCGTCGCTGCGCCTCTGCCAGCAGTGACTCGAAGGCGGTCACATCGGGGGCGTGGCAGAGCCAGGTAATGAAGCGGCTCTTGTCCACCTCCAGCTCGCTTTCCCGCCACGCGCCGGGGAGAAGGTCGGGGACGGGGTAGCGCATCAGGCGGCCAGTTCCTCCTGGCGCACCACGCCCATCACCAGACCCAGCACCTGGATGTCGCTGTTCCTCAGGAAGATCGGCGCCATGCGTTCGTTGGCGGGCTGCAGGCGGACGCCTGACTTCTCGATGTAGAGCTTCTTCAGGGTGACCTCCTGGTTGTTGATCATCACCACGGCAGTCTCACCGTTCTCGGCGCTCTCCTGACGCTCGATGATGATCACATCTCCATCGAATATGTTGCAATCGATCATGGAATTGCCGCGGACCCGCAGGGCGTAGGTGTTGCGGCGCACCATGCGTCCGGGTACCCGGATGGTGGCGCTGTCCAGACAGGCCTCGATGGGCAGCCCCGCAGAGACGCTGCCGAGCAGCGGTATCTCGACCAGGCGGTCGTCAGCCGCGTCGGGTCCCTCCAGGGAAGCCCAGGCCTCGGCCAGGGGAAGGTTGGGTCGGCGAAGAAGGTACCGGGCGTTGACCTCGGGCATGACGTGAGTCTCCTGTCGTCGGCTTCGCTGGCTGGATACTGTCAAGATATACAGTATCCGGGAAGCATAGCAGGGGCGGCCGATCTCGCAAGGGGAGACCATCGTCGCAAGGTTTGACCCGGATCAACCGCGACCGGCTGACGCAGCCGGGAATCTGGCAGGAAAACCGCTTTCCGTGTAGAGTCTCGAGCCAAATTACTCATCCCGGAGTGCGCCTTGAGCCTGAGCCTGCAAGCCCGACAGTTGGCCTGCGAACGGGATGATCGCTGGCTCTTCGAGGACCTCGATCTGGACATCCGCGCTGGCGAGATCGTGCGGATCGAAGGGCCCAACGGTAGCGGCAAGACCACCCTGCTGAAGATCCTCTCCGGCCAGCTGGCCGATTACCAGGGCGAGCTGTTCTGGAACGGCATGCCGATGCGTGAATCCCGGCGGGCCTTCCTCGAGAGCCTGCTTTACCTGGGCCATGCGCCGGGCGTGAAGGCCGCCCTGACGCCGCTGGAGAACCTGACCTGGTATCAGGCCCTGGCCGGCGAAAGCGACAATGAGGCGGCACGCCTGGCGGCGCTGGAGTCGGTGGGACTGGTGGGCTACGAGGATGTGGCGGTCGGGCAGCTGTCGGCCGGGCAGCAGCGCCGGGTGGCGTTGGCCCGCCTGGCGCTGACGCCGCGGCCCCTCTGGGTGCTCGACGAGCCCTTCACCGCCATCGACCGCGACGGCGTGGCGGCGCTGGAGGAGCGGCTGATCGTGCATGCTCGCGCAGGCGGCTGCGTGCTGGTCACCACCCACCATGAGCTGAGGAAGACCGACGAGCTGCGCCGCGTGCAACTGGGTAGAGGAGGGCAGTCTCATGGCGGTCTCTGAGACTCGCCTGTCCGAGAAGGAGGGTCGCGGTGTGTCGCGGGGGGAACCCGGCGGCGGTCTGGCGGTCGCACTCTGGGCGACCCTTAGGCGGGACCTGACGCTGCTGATGCGTCGGCGCGGCGAGGTGTTGAATCCGCTGGTGTTCTTTGCGCTCGTGATCACCCTGTTTCCGATCGGTATCTCGCCGGACCCGCAGCTGCTCGCCACCATTGCGCCGGGTCTGCTGTGGGTGGCAGCTCTGCTGGCGGCGCTGCTTTCCCTGGACAGCCTGTTTCGCGGGGATTATGACGACGGTTCCCTGGAGCAGCTCATGCTGACTCCGCAGCCGCTGCCCATGCTGGCGATGGCCAAGGTGGCGGTTCACTGGCTGATGACCGGCCTGCCCCTGGCGCTGATGGCACCGATCCTGGGTATCATGCTGTCGCTGCCCGCCGGCAGCTATCTGGTGCTGGCGCTGTCGCTGGCGCTGGGCACGGCCAGCCTGAGCCTGATCGGTGCCATCGGCGCGGCGCTGACCGTGGGGCTCTCCCGGGGGGGCGTACTGCTGTCTCTGCTGGTGCTGCCGCTCTACATTCCGGTGCTGATCTTCGGTGCCGGTTCGGTACAGGCGGCCATCGTCGGCGACGGGGTGGCGGCTCACCTGGCGATCCTCGGGGCCCTGCTGGCGCTGTCGCTGATGTTGGCGCCCTGGGCCATTGCGGCATCGCTGCGTATCAGTATCAACGGTTGAGAGGTAGAGAGGCATGTGGGCCTTTATTAACAAGCTGCGTTCCCCCAAGTGGTTCTACGCCATCAGCGCCAAACTGCAGCCGTTCTTCTGGGTCGCTGCAGCCGGGTTGATCCTGACCGGCACCGTCTGGGGCCTGGCCTTTGCGCCGGCCGACTATCAGCAGGGCAACAGCTTTCGCATTATCTATGTCCACGTGCCAGCGGCCTTCCTGGCCCAGTCCATCTTCGTTTCCATGGCGGTGGCCGGGCTGGTCTACATGGTCTGGAAGATCAAGATCGCCGATATGGCCGCGGCGATGATGGCCCCGCTGGGGGCGGCCATGACCTTCGTGTCGCTGTTCTCCGGTGCGGTGTGGGGCGTGCCCACCTGGGGCACCTGGTGGATGTGGGATGCGCGACTCACCTCGATGCTGATCCTGCTGTTTCTCTACCTGGGGGTGATTGCCCTGCGAGGCGCCTTCACGAGCCGCGACAGCGCCTCCCGGGCCGCCTCGGTGCTGGCCATGGTGGGGGTCATCAACATTCCGATCATCAAGTACTCGGTGGACTGGTGGTACACCCTGCATCAGCCGGCCACCTTCACCATTACCGGGCGCGCCGCCATGCCCATGGAGATGTGGGCGCCGCTGCTGATCATGGTGCTTGGCTTCTACAGCTTTTTCATTGCCCTGACCCTGATGCGCACCCGCAGCGAGATCCTGCGCCGAGAGTCCAACAAGCGCTGGGTCCGCGATCTGGCCGGGGAGATGCGCTGATGGCTTTTGCATCTTTCAACGAATTTATCGCCATGGGGGGGCATGCCCCCTACGTCTGGGCCGCCTGGGGGGTGACTGCCGCGCTGTTGGTGGCGGTTGTCCTGCACGCTCGGGCCGAGCGTCGCCTGCTGCTGCGTAACCTGCAGCGTCGGGCACGACGCGAGGATCGTCAGGGCGTCAATCCGGGCGGCATGGCTGGAGTTTCACATCAAACGGGTGGTGATCGTCATGACACTTAGTCTGACACCGAAGCGCAAGCAGAAACTGTACGTGCTCCTGGGGCTGGTCGCCCTGGCAGCCATTGCCGTGGGACTGACCCTTTATGCCCTGCGTGCCAACATCAACCTTTTCTTCAGTCCGGTGCAGATCGCCGCGGGCGAAGCGCCGTTCGAACGCCAGATTCGCGCCGGCGGCATGGTCAGAGAGGGCACGGTGGTGCGCAACCCCGACAGCCTGGACGTGGAGTTCACCGTGACGGACTACGTCGACGACGTGCGGGTTCACTACAGCGGCATCCTGCCCGATCTGTTCCGCGAAGGGCAGGGCGTGGTAGTGGTCGGCCAGTTGCATCAGGGCGGCCATATCATGGCCGACCAGGTGCTGGCCCGCCACGACGAGAACTACATGCCACCGGAGGTGGCCCAGGCCCTGGAAGAGGCCGGCTACAAGCCCGAGGACTTCCAGCAGAAGGCCGCCGATGTCGCCAAGCGGCTGGAAGCCGAGAAAGCTGCCGGTAATAGAAACGGCGACGGCGCCACCAGCAGTTCGTACTGACCAGGAGTGCCCATGCTGACCCAGATGATTCCCGAGATCGGCCACTATGCCCTGGTCATCGCCCTGCTGCTGGCGGCGGTCCAGTCGGTGATGCCCCTGGCCGGTGCGGCGACCCGTCGCCCGCTATGGATGGCCTACGCCCGGCCCATGGCGACCGGGCAGTTCCTGTTCGTGGCCATTGCCTATGCCTGCCTGACCGCCAGCTACATGCTGGACGACTTCAGCGTGGCCAACGTCGCCAACAACTCCAACTCCATGCTGCCCTGGTACTACAAGTTCAGCGCGGTATGGGGCAACCATGAAGGCTCTGTCCTGCTATGGAGTCTGATGCTGGCCGGCTGGGGCTACTTCGCGGCGAGTTTCTCCCGAGAGCTGCCCCGTGACATGGTCGCCCGAGTGCTGGGCGTGATGGGCCTGGTCTGCGTGGGCTTCCTGCTGTTCATTCTGGTGACCTCCAATCCCTTCGAGCGCCTGCTGCCACACATGCCGGCGGATGGTGCGGATCTCAACCCGCTGCTTCAGGACATCGGTCTGATCCTGCATCCGCCGATGCTCTACATGGGCTACGTGGGCTTCTCGGTGGTCTTCGCCTTCGCCATCGCCGCCCTGCTGGGCGGTCGCCTGGATGCGGCCTGGGCGCGCTGGGCGCGGCCCTGGACCAACCTTGCCTGGGCCTGCCTCACCGTGGGCATCGCCCTGGGCAGCTGGTGGGCCTACTACGAGCTGGGCTGGGGCGGCTGGTGGTTCTGGGATCCGGTGGAAAATGCCTCCCTGTTGCCCTGGCTGACCGGTACGGCGCTGATGCACTCCCTGGCCGTCACCGAGAAGCGCGGCGCCTTCAAGAGCTGGACCCTGCTGCTGGCGATCACCACCTTCTCGCTGTCGCTGCTGGGCACCTTCCTGGTGCGCTCCGGTGTGCTCACTTCGGTACACGCCTTCGCCAACGATCCGTCCCGCGGCTTCTTCATCCTGATGCTGTTGGGCATCACCGTGGGCCTGTCGCTGCTGATCTTCGCCCTGCGGGCGCCGCGGGTCAGCCACACCGTGGGCTTCAGCTGGCTCTCCCGTGACGCTCTGCTGCTGATCAACAACCTCATGCTGGTGATCATGACGGTCACCGTGCTGCTGGGCACCGTCTACCCGCTGCTGCTGGATGCCCTGGACCTCGGCAAGATCAGCGTGGGGCCTCCCTACTTCAACGCGCTGTTCGTGCCGCTGACGCTGATCATGTCCGTGTTCATGGGCCTCGGCCCGATCTCCCGCTGGAAAGAGACCGCCCCTAGCCTGCTGGTCAGGAGGCTTTGGCTGGCCGCCGTCGTGGCCGTGGTGCTGGGTGCGGCGCTGCCGCTGATCTTCGCCGAGCGCTGGAGCGCGCCGGTGGCTGTCGGCCTGATCGCCGCGCTGTGGATCGTGCTGCCGATGCTGCGCGACCTCTACGACAAGGTCCGCCGCGCCAGCACTATCGGCGCGGGCCTCAAGAAGCTCTCGCTGGCCTATTGGGGGATGCAGCTTGGGCACCTCGGGGTGGCGGTGACCATCGTCGGCGTGGCGGTCGTCTCCAACTACAACATCGAGCGTAACGTGCGCATGGGGCCGGGCGACAGCGTCCAGGTCGCCGGCTACACCTTCACCATGATCGAGCTGACCGATCGGCGTGGTGCCAACTTCCTGGCCGACCGCGCGGTGATCGAAGTGCAGCGTGGCGACAGCAATCGGCGCTTCACCATGAACCCCGAGAAGCGTCTCTATCTGGCCACCGGCATGCCGATGACCCAGGTGGCGCTGCGGCCGGGCTTCTTCCGTGACCTCTACGTGGCCATGGGCGAGGACCTGGGCGACGGTAGCTGGGCCATGCGGGTACAGTACAAGCCCTTCGTGCGCTGGCTGTGGCTCGGCGCCCTGCTGATGTCCATCGGTGGCGTACTGGCCGTGGCCGACAAGCGCTACCGCCGCATGGCCACCGCGCCGGATCCCGAGGAGGCCGCGCTCAAACCCGCCGGCGGTGATCGTGGCAAGGAGGCAACGGCATGAAGCGTCGCCTACTGCTGCTGCTGCCGCTGATCGGCTTTCTGGCGCTGTCGCTGTTCCTCTATCAGGGATTGTCGCTCAATCCCTTCCACCGGGAGTCGGCGCTGATGGCGCGGGACTTCCCAGCGTTCGATCTCGCCACTCTGGAGAGCCCCGAACGCCGGGTCGACCGCTCGCTCTTCACCAACGGCGAACTGACCCTGGTCAACGTCTGGGGCGAGTGGTGCCCGGAGTGCAAACGCGAGATGCCGCAGCTGCTCGACCTGGCCCATCGCCACGATGTCCGCATGGTGGGCATCAGCTGGAAGGACACCCGGGAGAAGGGGCTCGGCTTCCTGGAGGAGTTCGGCAACCCCTTCGAAGTCAATATCTTCGACCCGGACAACGAGTTGGGCTTCGAGCTCGGGGTGTTCGGCGCTCCCGAGACCTTCTTGGTGGACGGTGGCGGCGTGATTCGCTATCACCACGTGGGTTACATCTCGCCTGGCGAGGTACGCGAAAAGATCCTGCCGGAGGTGCAAAAATGGCGTTGATTCGACTTCTTCTGCCCGTTCTCCTGCTGTCGCTGCTGGCCGTCGGCACTGTTCATGCGGGTGCCGTCGAGGTGCGCGAGTTCGACGACCCCGTCATGGAGCAGCGCTACCGCAGCCTGACCGCTTCGATGCGCTGCCCCACCTGCGAGAACCAGGCGATAAACGATTCCGATGCGCCGGTCTCGGGTGACATGCGAGACCGCATTTACCTGCTGCTCCAGGAAGGTGTCTCCGACATCGAGATCCGTGATCACATGGTGCAGCGATTCGGCGATTACGTGCTCTACAACCCGCGGCTGGAGGGGCGCACCTTCCTGCTTTGGGGGCTGCCTGCCGGCCTGGTAGTGCTCGCCGCCATTCTGGTGGTGCTGATCGTGAGGTCCCGCCGGAATGCCTCCGCCGCGGCACTCTCCGCCGAAGAGCGCAGCCGCCTGCAAGCCCTGATCAACCGCGAGAGAACCGAATGACCCTGTTATGGATTGCCTTCGCCGTCCTGCTGCTGCCGGCACTCTGGCTGCTCTTTGCTCCGCTGCGGAGGGCGCGTGCCGTGCATGATGCTCAGCGCGACCATGAGGCCAACGACCTTACCGCCGAGCAGAACGTCGCCATCTTCCAGCGCCGCCTGGCATCCCTGGAGGCCGCCCTGGCACGTGGCGATGTCGATCAGGCCCGCTTCGAGGAGAGTCGTCTGGAACTCGAGCGAGGCCTGCTCGAAGATACCGCGAGCATCAAGCGCGCGCCCCTGAAGTCGTCCGCGTCCGGACGTCTGGCGGTGCCGCTGGTGATGGTGCTGGTGGTGGTGGCCAGCGTGGTGTGGTATCAGCGCGAGGGGGCCGAGGGCGACCTCACCCTGCTGGCGCTGCAGCAGGAGGTACAGAACCATCCGGAAGGCTCCATCGAGATGCTGATCGAGCGTCTGGAGGAGCAGGCCGTGCGTCAGCCCGGCAATCCCAACGTCTGGTCCACGCTGTTCCCGCTCTACCGCGACATTGGGCAGGGGCGCGAGGCGATCCACGCCCTCGAGCGACTGATCGAGATTGAAGGCCGGGATCCCTCGCTGGTCGGCCAACTGGCTCAGATCGAGTTCTTCGTGGCCGACCGCCAGCTGACCTCGCGGGTTCAGGCGCTGGTCGACGAGACCCTGGAAATGGACTCCAGCCAGCCCACGGTGCTCGGCGTGCTGGGCATCGAGGCCTTCGATCGCAGCGCCTACGAGATGGCTATCGATTACTGGCGCCGCGCCATCGCCGGCATGAGCGATCCGAGCTCCGGTGAAGCGCTGCGCGAAGGCATCCTCATCGCCCAGGAACGCCTGGGGATGACCCCGGACGACGAGCCGGTGATGGGCGATGTCCAGGGGGCCGGCATTCGCGTGCGGGTGAGCCTGGATGAGTCCCTCGAGGGACGCCTTGGCGAGCAGGCCACCGTGTTCGTGGTGGCCCGCGACCTGGAGGGTGAACTGCCGCCCCTGGCAGTGACCCGCTTTGGCGTCGGTGAACTGCCCGTGGAGGTGGTGCTCGATGAACGCAATGCCATGTCGCCGGAGGCGAGTCTGGCCCAGGTGCGCGAGGTGCGCCTGATGGTGCGGGTCTCGGCCAGCGGCGATGCCACCCCCCAGGCCGGTGACCTGTTCGGTGACCGGGAAGGGGTGCCGGTGGGCGCCACTGACGAAGAGCCTGTCGAGGTGGTGATCGATCGTGTCTTCGAATAGCACCGGCGGGTAGGCGCCGATGCGTCTCAAGTCGATACGCCTGGTAGGCTTCAAGTCCTTCGTCGACCCGGTCACCGTGCCCTTCGATGGCAACATGACCGCCATCGTCGGCCCCAACGGCTGCGGCAAGTCCAACATCATCGACGCGGTGCGCTGGGTCATGGGCGAGTCGTCGGCCAAGACCCTGCGCGGCGAGTCGATGACCGACGTCATCTTCAACGGCTCCACCGGTCGCAAGCCGGTGGGGCAGGCCGCCATCGAGCTGCTGTTCGACAACCGCGACGGCACCATGGGTGGCGTCTACGCCCAGTACGCCGAGATCGCCGTCAAGCGGGTGGTCACCCGCGACGCCCAATCCTCCTACTTCTTCAACGGTCAGAAGTGTCGCCGCCGCGACATCGGCGACCTCTTTCTCGGCACCGGCCTCGGTCCGCGCTCCTACGCCATCATCGGCCAGGGCATGATCTCGCGGCTGATCGAGGCGCGCCCCGAGGAGCTGCGTGCCACCCTGGAGGAAGCCGCCGGTATCTCCAAGTACAAGGAGCGCCGCCGCGAGACCGAGAGCCGCATGCGGCGAACCCGGGAAAACCTTGACCGCCTGGAGGATATCCGCGAGGAACTCGACAAACAGCTCGAGCGCCTCAGGCGCCAGGCCGAGGCGGCGCGCCGTTACCAGGCCCTCAAGAGCGAGGAGCACCGGCTCAAGGGTGAGTTGGCGCTGCTGCGTGCCCGTGCCCTGCGCGCCAGGCAAGGCGAAGAGGAGAGCCGCGTCGGCGAGCTCGAGACCGCCGTGGAGCGGGAGGTGCTGGGTTTGCGGCAGTGCGAGACCCGCCTCGAGGAGGCCCGGGCCGACCACGACCGGCTGGCCTCCGAGCTCGACGTCGAGCAGTCACGCTTCTTCGAGACCACCACCGCCATTGCCCGCCTGGAGCAGGATCTCGAACATGCCCGCGCTCGCGATGCCCAGTTGGCCCGCGACCTCGAGGCCGCTCACCGCGATCTGCAGGAGCTCTCTCGTCTGGGCGAAGACGACGGTGAGCGTTTGGCGCGCCTGGACGAGCGCCTTGAGACCCTCACGCCCGAGCGCGATGAACTGGCCGAGCAGTTGGAGGAACTGGAGGCGGCGCTCGAGGAAGCCGAGCCCGAGGTGGAGGAGGCCGATGCCGCCTGGGAGGCCTTCAGTGAGCAGTGGCGCGAGGCGAGTCGCGAGGCCGAGCGCGGCCAGGATCGCCTGCGCGAGCAGGAGTCACGTCTGGAGCGCCTCGGCACCGACGAGCAGCGCCGTCGCCAGCAGCAGGCGGAGCTGCCCGACATCGCGGCGCTGGCCGAACAGCGTGCCGAGCTCGCCGAGCAGCTGGCCGAGCTGGAGCTCAGGCGCGAGGCCCTGGAGGCGCGCCGCGAGGGGCTACAGCAGGCCCGCGATGCGTCGCGGGAGGCGGCCCGCGAGAGCGAGGCCGCCCGCGAGGCCGAGCGTCAGCGGCGCAGTGAACTGCAGGGGGAGCTCGCCTCCCTGGAGGCGCTGATCCAGGCCGGGCTGGCCGATCACGACGAGGCGCTGGATGCCCACGTGGCCGGGCTGGGCCTCGCCGGGGCCCCGCGCCTCGGCGAGTGCCTCTCGGTCGATGCTGGCTGGGAGGCCGCGGTGTCCTGGGTGCTGGCGCCCTGGCTGCGTGCCAGGCTGGTCTCCCTGGACCCTGCCGCCCTGGCGGTGCCTCCGGCGGAGCTGGGACTGGTGGAGACGTGCGAGATCGAGGCGCCCGTCGGCACCCTGGCGAGCCGCGTCCGGGGAGCGGGAGCCGCGGCCCGCTGGCTGGCGGGCATCCGCTGCGTCGCGAGTCGCGAGGCCGCCTGGGCCGAGCGCGACACCCTCGCCCCCGGCGAGAGCCTGATCACGCCGGATGGCCTCTGGCTGGGGGCTGGCTGGATGCGCCATCGCGGCCTGGGCGATGGCCCCGATGCCCTGCTGGTCAGTCGCCGCCGCCAGGCCGAGGCCGAGGCCGCCTGCGCGGAAGTGGAGTCGCGACTGGCCGAGCAGGAGCAGCGGCTGGCCGAGCAGCTGGAACGTGCCGAACAGGCCGAGCGGGAGCTGGAGGCGTGCCGCCTCGAGGAGCGCGACCTGGACCAGCGCCGCCAGCAGCTGGCGGTTCAGCAGAGCGGGCTGGCCAGCCGCCTGGAGCACCTTGAGGAGCGGGCCTCCGAGCTGGCCGAGGAGCTGGCCGGTCTCGGCGAGGCGCGAGAAGAGGCCCGGCTGGGGATCGAAGAGGCCCGCGACCTCTGGCAGCAGGCCATGGCGAGGCTGGAGGAGGACGCCGATCGCCGTGAACGCCTCGAGCGCAAGCGCCAGGGCGCCCGCGAGCGGCTCGCCTCCCTGCGTGCCCGCCAGCGTCCCCAGGCCGAGCAGCTGCAGCGACTGGCGCTGGAGCAGGAGCGCCTGGCCGCCGAACGCACCGGCCTGGCGGAGCAGCAGGGCCGCGCCGGCGAGTCCCGTGAGCGTCTCCAGGGACGGCTAGAGGAGCTCGAGGAGGAGCGTGAGCTGCTGCGTGAGCCCGAGGAAGAGCGCCGCGAGCGCCTCGACGAGCTGCTCGACCGTCGTGAGCGGGAGGAGCGCGCTCTCAACGCGGTGCGCGCCCGTTCCGCCGAACTGGTGGAGCGGCTGCGCGAGGACGAGCAGTCGCGCCAGGGTCACGAGCGCAGCCTCGAGGGCATCCGCGAACGCCTCCAGGAGGCGCGGATGCAGGTTCAGGCGCTGCACCTCAAGGCCGAGACCCAGGATGAGCAGCTTCGCGAGCTGGGGCTCGAGGAGCGCCTGCTGGCCGAGCGGCTCGACCCCAACGCCACCGAGTCCGCCTGGCAGACCCGCCAGGAAGAGCTCGGCGAGCGCATCCGCCGGCTCGGGGCCATCAACCTGGCGGCCATAGAGGAGTACGACCAGCAGGCGGAGCGCCGCGACTATCTTCAGGCCCAGCACGCCGAGCTCAGCGAGGCTCTGGAGACCCTGGATCGGGCAATCCGCCGGATCGACCAGGAAACCCGCACCCGCTTTCGCGACACCTTCGAGCGGGTCAATGCCGGCCTGCAGTCACTTTTTCCGCGCGTCTTCGGCGGTGGAACCGCATGGTTGACCCTGACCGGCGAGGATTTGCTGGAGACCGGGGTGGCTATCATGGCCCGGCCACCAGGCAAGAAGAACAGCACCATTCACCTGCTCTCCGGCGGCGAAAAGGCGCTGACGGCTCTGTCGCTCGTGTTCGCCATCTTCCAGCTCAACCCGGCACCCTTCTGTATGCTGGACGAAGTGGATGCGCCGCTGGATGACGCCAATGTGGCCCGCTATGCGAAGCTGGTGAAAGAGATGTCGGAAAGCGTTCAGTTTATCTATATCACCCACAACAAGATCGCCATGGAGTCCGGCGATCGACTGATGGGGGTTACCATGCAGGAGCCGGGGGTATCACGCCTGGTTTCCGTGGATGTCGAGGAGGCTGCGGCGCTGGCGGAGGCCTGACGGGCTTGATGCCGAGAGATAAAAGGGGTAACAAGGAGAGTGATAATGCTGCATTGCATGGATGCGAGGGGATCATCGAAGGGCGATTGCGCGGGGTGTCATCGACTCGGGGCAAGAAATCCCCGAGGGTTGACAAACAAAAAAAGTGGCCCCTTTTTTGGCAATCGCGCTATGCTGTTGACGGACAACCATCAGGCATGGCGCCTAAGCGAAAGGCTGACGACCCATGGAACTTAGAGAGTGGCTGATCATCCTGGGGTTGGCGCTGGTGACCCTCATCGTGGTGGATGGGGTGCGTCGCCTTCAGCGCCAGCGGCATGTTCCCCGCCTCGATGAGGTGAAGGAGGACGTCCGCGGCACCGACCCCGACGAGCTGGCCCGCGAGGCCGAGATCAACTGGGAACTGCCCAACGGAGGGGCGCGAGTCGTCAGGCCCGCGGATTTCAGCCGTGTGCAACCCAAACCGAAGCTGGAGCGCCAGGAACACCCTGGTCCTTCCCGGGTGCTGGCCGGATTCCGCCGGCAGACCGAGAGGACTCGCGCCGACGGTGTCGAGTCTGCTGACAGTGCGAAAGGCACCGTAGGCAGCGCATCCGCCGAGGCACGTGCCGCGAAGCGTGAGCCCGTTCATGATCCCGTCAATACCGCTGCCCGCGAGCCCCTGCAGGAGCATGGTGTATCCGCTCCTGGCCACCCCAGCAAGCCGGCTCCTGCCCGAGGCGCGGCTTCAGCGGAGACCTCCTCGTCCGAGTCTGCCGCTGCGAGGCCGGCCGAGCCCGTGGAGGCCAATGCCGAGCGTTCCGAGCCGGCCCGGACCGGCGCCCCTCAGACCGACTCCGTTGAGCAGGCTCATGAGCGCCGCGAGCCCAGCCTCTCTGCGCTGGACGATGATTCTGCCCGGAGGACAGCCGCCGACGAGCCGTTGGTTGCCAGCGACGCGCCTTTGGTAGCGGACCCCGAAGACCATGACAGCCGTCCCCATGATGACGAGCATTATCGTCTGGTGGACCTGGAAGGCATGGGCGATTCCTTCAAGAACGGTTCCAAGCGCGTTGGTGCCTCCGTCCAGCGTTTCGGCGCCTCCCTGCAGAAGACGCTGTCCGAGCGCCGAGAGCAAAGGCGTCTCGAGAAGGCCCGCCGCGATAAAGCGAAGGCCGAGAAGGCAGCCCTGGACGCCGAGCGTCAGCGCCTGGCGCGCGAACAGGCCCAGGCGGAACAGGTGGCTCGGGAAGCCGAACGCCGTCGCCAGCAGGCCCAGGCCGTTGCCGAGGCCGACGACAACGACCCGCTGTTCGCTGCGCCACGCGCTCGAAAACGCGATCTCTCCCCCGAGTCCGCAGAGGTCGAATCCGATGTGTCGTATCCGGATGACGCTTACGGCGCTGAGTCCGAGTTGGACCACGAGTTCGAGCCAGCACTGAATACCGACAAGGTGCGCGTACACCCGGTGCTGGAGAAGGCTCTGCGTCTCGACGTCAGCGCCGAACACGCCCGTGAGACGCTGAGTGCGGCCAGCGAGCTCATCGTGATCAGCGTGATGTCACGCGATGACGAGGGCTTTTCCGGCGCGGCGCTGCTCGATCTGATGATGGCCTGTGGCCTTCGCTATGATCGCGATATGAAGGTGTTCCACCGCTTCGAAACCGAAGACACGGAGAGCCGTCTGCAGTTCTCCATGGTCAACGTGGTCAAGCCCGGCAGTTTCCCCATCGCCGCCATGGACGAGTTCCGCACGCCCGGCATCACCCTGCTGATGCCGCTGCCCGGCGCCGAAGACTCCTCCGCAGCCTTCGAGGCCATGGTGGAGACCGCCATGGTGATCGTTCGCCACCTGGGCGGTGAACTGAAGGACGAGAATCACAGCGTGATGACCGCCCAGACCGTCGAGTTCGCCCGGCAGCGCGTGCAGGAGTTCGTGCGCCGCCATCGTCTGCACCGCTATCAGGTGAACTAGCGACAGGCGCCAGGCAGCAAGTCGACACCCCCCGGCATCCCACCGGGGGGTGTCGCTTTGGTAAGCTGTCTGCCTTGCGTGCTTTCGGCCTTGAGCGATCCGACGCCAGGCCCCGTCAACGATCGAGACACCGCACTCCATGACCAACGCTGATCAGCCGCTCCTCGACGAGGTGACGCGCCTGCGCGCCGAGCTCGACGATGCCAACCATCGCTACTATGTGCTTGATGACCCGAGCCTCACCGACGCCGACTATGACCGTCGCCTTCGCCGTCTTCAGGAGATCGAGTCCGCTCACCCGGATCTGGTGACGCCGGACTCGCCCACCCAGCGGATCGGGGCGCCGCCAGACGCGGGGTTCCCCGAGGTCGAGCACGCCGTGCCGATGCTGTCGCTGGACAACGCCTTCAGCGAAGAGGAGCTGGCCGCCTTCGTGACCCGGGTGGCCGAGCGACTCGAAGTGGCGGGCGACGAACTCGCCTTCTGCTGCGAGCCCAAGCTCGACGGCGCTGCGGTGTCGCTGGTCTACGAAGCGGGCGTGCTGATCAGCGGCGCCACCCGCGGCGATGGCCGGACCGGAGAGGGCATCACCTCCAACCTGCGCACCCTGCGCTCGGTGCCGTTGCGCCTGCGCGGTGAATCGCCCCCCGCACTGCTCGAGGTGCGCGGCGAGGTGACCATCGACCACGCCAGCTTCGAGGCGATGAACGAGCGAGCCCGGGCCGGGGAGGCCAAGGTCTTCGCCAATCCGCGCAATGCCGCCGCCGGCAGCCTGCGTCAGCTCGACCCCAGGGTCACCGCCACCCGGCCCCTGTCGTTCAGCGCCTATCAGGTGGCGCGCATCGAGCCGCCCTCGGGTGACGCTACCCACAGCGCCCTGATGGCGCGTCTCGGCGACTTCGGCTTTCGCACCAGCAGGGAGCTCGCGGTGGTCAAGGGAGCGACCGGCGTGGTCGACTACTGCCGGCGCCTGGGGGAAAAGCGCGATGGACTGGGTCACGACATCGACGGCGCGGTGATCAAGGTCAACGACCTGCGCCTGCAGCGCGAGCTGGGTTTCGTGGCTCGGGCGCCGCGCTGGGCCATCGCCTTCAAGTTTCCCGCCCAGGAGCAGTCCACGCGGCTCAATGACGTGGAGTTCCAGGTGGGGCGCACCGGTGCCATCACCCCGGTGGCTCGCCTCGAGCCCGTCTCGGTGGCCGGGGTCACCGTCTCCAATGCCACCCTGCACAATGCCGACGAGATTCGTCGGCTCGGTGTCATGATCGGTGACACCGTGGTCATCCGTCGCGCGGGCGATGTGATTCCCCAGGTGGTGCGGGTGATGGAGGAGCGGCGCCCGTCAGACGCCAGGGAGATCCTCTTTCCCGAGCGATGCCCGGTGTGTGACGCCGAGATAGAGCGCCTGGAGGGCGAGGTGGTGGCGCGCTGCTCCGGCGGGCTCTACTGCCCCGCCCAGCGCAAGGAGGCGCTCAAGCACTTTGCCTCCCGCCGCGCGCTGGATATCGATGGCCTCGGTGAGAAGCTGATCGAGGCGCTGGTCGAGCGCGACTGGGTCACCACGCCGGCGGATCTGTTCCGTCTGGAAGCGGAGCGGCTGGCCGAGCTGCCGCGCATGGGGAAGAAGTCCTCCGAGAACCTGGTGGCGGCGCTGTCGAAGGCCAGGGCCACGACCCTGGCACGCTTTATCTATGCCCTGGGAATCCGCGAGGTGGGCGAGGCCACGGCGGCCAACCTGGCGCGACACTTCGGTACCCTGGAGGCGTTGATGAGCGCCGAGCTGGCCGATCTCGAGGCGGTGGAGGAGGTGGGTCCCATCGTTGCCGCCCATGTGCACACCTTCTTTCGTCAGCCCCACAACCGCGAGACCATCGCGGAGCTGATCGCCTGCGGCCTTGACTGGGAGGAGGAAGCCGTCGTCGAGCGGCCACAGCCTCTGGTCGGGCAGACCTGGGTGCTCACCGGCACTCTGGAGGGCATGACCCGTGACCAGGGCAAGGCGCGTCTTCAGGCGCTGGGCGCCAAGGTCGCAGGCAGCGTGTCGAAGAAGACCGCCGGCCTGGTCGCCGGGGAGGCCGCCGGCAGCAAGCTGGAGAAGGCCATGCAGCTTGGCGTGCCGGTGCTCGACGAGGCGGCCTTCCTCGAACGATTGGCCGCCTGGGAGGCCGGGGAGAGTGACCTGGAAGAGGATGCTATCAACGCGAGTGATGGGGAGCAGGGTGATGAGGAGCAGAGTGATATGAAGAGGCGTGACGACGAGGAGGGCACAACATGAGCGGACGTTTCCTGGAGGTCCCCTACCGCATGCTGCCGGGAGAGACCCTGGATGCCCTGCTGGAGGCCTTCGTCACCCGCGAGGGCTATGACACCACCGATACCGGCGAGGGCATGGGTGGCTGGGTCGTCGAGGTCAAGCGCCAGCTCGAGCGCAGCGAGCTGATCATCGCCCACGACCTGCAGACCGAGACCACCGAGGTGATGACCCTGGCCCAGTGGCGCGCCTTCGGCCGCGACCTGGCCGACGACGAAGAGGGCTAGGGTGTACTCCCCTCTACGAGCTGTTTCCGACGCCTGCGGCGGCTGATCCATGCTTCCCTTGCACGAGGTCGCGGATCAGCCGTCGACCCGGATGGAGATGGTCCACCAGCGGCTGCTCCAGGGGCAGCGGTTCGTCGCAGATACGCGAAGCCAGCAGCTCCGCGCAGAGCGGTGCACTGGACAGACCCCGGGAGCCGTGGGCGGCGCTGATCCAGAGCCCGTCATGGTGGCGGCCGGGGATGTCGGGAATGCGCGTCGCGTCCCTGGCCAGTTCGGCGTAATCCTCCTGCCACGCCTCGGCGTCGGGCACCGGGCCGGCGTAGGGTGATTTGTCCGGGCTCGCCGCCCGCACCCCGGCGCGCCCCTCGAGGCCGCTCGGCGTAAGGTCGGCGCCCCCGTCGCGCAGGACGGCCACATAGGCGGGCAGGGTGCGCTCGAGCTCGGCCAGGTTGGCAAGGTGGTCACTCTCGCGAACCCCACTGTCGGCGTCGTTGGGCAAGAAGGTGGCCCCGAAGGTGAGCCAACCGTCCAGCGGCGGCGGCACATAGCCGCCGGCACATACCACCCGACCCAGACCCGGAGCGTCCGGCGCAAGGCGCACTCGGCTCACCTGGCCGCGCACCGGCTGGAGGGGCAGGGTGCGGGTCTGCGGGAAGCCGTTGGCCAGCGTCGCCGTGGCGATCACCACCTGATCGACGTCGAGCGTCGAGCCGTCGCCGACCAGCAGGCGCCAGCCGTCGCACTCGGCCGTCAGGCGGATCACCTCTGCCTGACGAAAGGCAATGCCGGGCGTCTCGGCCAGCCGCTGGCAGAGGGCTCTCGGACGCACCCAGCCGGCCTGGGGGTAGTCCAGGGCCGGTGCCTCCGTGTCGACTCCGGCGCGTTCGGTGGCCTGTTCGACGCTCGCCCCCTCCACCACGCCTGACGGTAGCGGGTGCCGCTCCAGGAAGCGCGCCTGGCGCGCCTGCTCCTTCTCATTGAGCGCCAGCTGCAGCACGCCGCAGGGCGACCACAGCGTCTGCCCGGGGTCGAGGCGCGAAAGCCAGCGCCGGCTGTGCAGCAAGCCGGCCAGATAGACCCGGCTCTGGTGGTTGGTCTCGGCGGCAAGCTTCACATAGAGCGCTCCCTGGGCGTTGCCGGACGCTCCGGCACCGGGGCACTCTCGGTCGAACAGTGTCACCACCACGCCGCGCTCGGCCAGGGCGGCGGCCACGCTGGTGCCGGCGATGCCGGCGCCGATCACCGCCACCCGATGCGATGGCCGTGCCGGGGGCGGGGTAAACCAGGGCGTGCCATCACGTCGCGCATCCTCGGTCGGTGCGGCGACCTCCCCGGCCAGCATCTCGCGCTTGCGGCCAAAGCCCGGCACCTTGCGCCAGGCGAAGCCCGCCGCCTTGAGTCCGCGCTTGACCACCCCGGCACAGGTGAAGGTGGCGAAGGTGGCGCCGGGGCGCGAACGTGCGGCCATGGCCTCGAACAGCTCGGGCTGCCACATCTCCGGGTTCTTCGACGGGGCGAAACCGTCCAGGAACCACGCATCGACCCGTCCATCGAGTAGCGCCAGACGTTCGGCCGCATCGCCGAAGTGCAGGTCCAGGGTGACTCCCCGGTCGAGGCGCAGACGATGCACTCCCGCTACCGGTTCGGGCCACTGGGCCACGAGCGCCTCGGCGTGGCGGGCCAGGTCGGGCCAGATGGCCAGCGCCCGGGCCAGATCCTCGCGGTCGAGCGGAAACTTCTCGGTGGAGACCAGGTGCAGCCGCGCCCCTGCCGCGGCATGGGCGTTGAAGCAGGCCCAGGCGCACAGCATATTGAGTCCGGTGCCGAAACCGGTCTCACCGATCACGAACGGGCGCCTCTCCCGCCAGCTGGCGAAGCGTTCCGGCAGCCGGTTTCCGCCGAGGAAGACATGCTCGGTCTCGGCACGGCCATCATGGCGCGAGAAGTAGACGTCATCGAAGTCGGCGGAGCGGGGCGCCTCCTCGCCGGTATCGTCACGCTGCCAGTCGAGGCGGGGGGACTCCAGGGCGGCGAGGGGGGGCATGCCATCGGGGGGGG
>LKMJ01001121.1_pt1 | contig 22954 bp, 32 predicted proteins | sample 643391 | NCBI WGS metagenome assembly LKMJ01 (sample SAMN04112250, study PRJNA286221) | soda lake metagenome | biome: soda lake; feature: Kulunda Steppe; material: water; isolation source: sample PL-Br10 brine of Picturesque Lake | place: Russia: Kulunda steppe | collected 2010-07
GGTTCTATTCAAACTTTGACAGGCCACTACTTTCTGTGGACTCTTTTATTGGAAAAAGTAATTGGTTGTGCGCTCCCTGCTCTTTGAGAGCTACGCAATGACGCCCCTGGGGGTCTGATCGGGGGGGTTGGGATTTTTGGTATATACGGTTTCTACGGTATACGGGGTATATACGGGGTATATATACGGTATATAAGTTATAAAAAAGTTCCATATACGGTTTCCAGCAACCCTACGAATAAGCCATAGTACAAAACAGCTGCTGCGCACCTGCTCCTCCACTTTCAGGAGGGTCTGCAGGTTGCTCACATGGTTGAGTCTGTCTGTTGTCTGCAGCCACAACAGCATGGAGGAGGGAGCAAAGAGGGGCATTTGCAGTGCCGGCAGGCGGATTGACACAGGGGCAAAAGGTGTCAGCGTGAAGCCCTCTGCCTAGGACAGACCGGATACCGCAAGATAAGTAAGATAAGTAAGATAAGTACCAACCAGGCCATTGGCAGCGGGCATGACGGAGAGGTCCACCAGGTAGGTAACAAACAACCTAGAGCCCCACTGCCAAACCAGAATATGGCTGCAAACCCATTATGAATGGGGGCCTGCTATAGGGTGTCTGCTTCGCATGCACACCTGGTGGCCTGCACAAGCCAGGCAGGCGCAGACGGAAGCGCAAACAGTTGGCGCTGTGCACCTCTGCGTTTGCGCATTGCGTGCCTGGCAGACGCCAAACTGCAGCCTCATGGAAGATTGCTGATGCTATGTGAGACAGTGCCGGTGCTGTGTGCTGCGGAAGTTGGCCAGGATATGCGTACCATGCCCTGGCAGGCTGGCTTACCGCTTTGAGCTGGTCTCTCAAGGTTTGTGCATCCTTCTGCACGGCACCATGATCCTGCTTCGTCACACTTAATTGCTCCTGTATGTTGTTGAGCTGCATGGTGCAAACGCATGTGCATAAGCACGTGAGAAAGACTTGGCCGAGGGAACCTGTGACGTTGTCCATGGAGGTCTGGCCAAAATGGAGTGCCAGAGCGCTTGGCTGTGTGCGTGCAGGCAAGCGCTGCTCAGGTGCTAGCATTGTTCAGATGAAAAATGGTTTTTAAAGACGGATTTGCTGAGAGGAAGCTTGAGCGAGAGGCAGGTGCAGAGGCAGGACACGGGAGAAGCAGGCCTGCAAGTCTCCCTGCCCTGCAGACGTGTAACAATTGGAGTTAAATACGTCCAGAGGAATGCCAAACCTTGTCAGAGATCTGTCCGTTGCTGTGATGGCGTGTAGGCAACCGCAGCATGTATAAGACGCTGACACGTCCATGGTCTGACATGTTCATTAGTGTAGCAGGTTGGTGAACCAAAGCTATCACAAGGATAGCCTGCACGCTAGGGGGCCTCTCCTGCACCTTCAAGATGTGCAACTGGCATGCATCCAACTGGAGCTTTATTGCCTGTAGCATGTTTTGAACACATGGCATGCAAAAAGGTTGGCGTTTACCTCGTACTGGAATGCATCTGCGGTCCGCATACAATCCTCAGCCAAGCCACTTTTTGTTTGCAACTGCAGGCAAATAGAAGACAAGCGCAGCATGATGGACATGGCGCAAGTTGGAGACGAGAAGCTTGTTGTGCAAACGGATATGGAGCGGACAAACGGTTGCTTGATGTCATGACATGATGTTAGAAAGCTGCCCACCTGCATGGAGAGGAAGACAGCCCCCAAGCAGCACAGAACTATTCCAGCGGCCAGGACATTGATGCTCCATCCACCGCCTGTGACCCGCTTTGCCACAGCAACGCGCCCGTTCGCATCCCCGTTAGTGCTACCCGTAATGCCGATTGCATCTAAGCTTGCCCATCTTTCCGGGGGCTTGTTCCGATGGGGCTTCGGCTTGCTTGAGAGGAACGCCTCCATTTGCCCCGACGGTGCATCGATTATTATGCCATTAAATGCGTAAGCCTTCGTAAGTGTGAGGTTGTTAAGCAAATCCACTCGAGTAGACCTGTATTCGAAAACAGCCTGCAATCAAGACGAGGATCGTGGATCTTCATTACTGCATTCTGGGCAGATCCTGGTCTTGCCATAGAGTAATCGGCAAGTAAGAGGACTGTGGCACAAGCAGACCTTGCAGGACTGTGGCCATGTTTGGTAGCTCAAGTGGCCATGCTCGTAGCTTGCTCTTGCTGCCTGCAGGGTACAATCGCACAGGGGAGGGAGTGTGCTGGAGAAGGAAGGCAATGCAAGCTCATGTGGAAGGCATTCCATGCATTTGAAGGCATGCCACTTGGTCAAGCTGTTGCAGAATGAGTGCGCCGACTGCGTAAGCTGCCCTGAATTTGAGCAAATTCACAAGCTTGAGTGCATCTCAGCCATCCTACGCACTGGCACCCCCTCACAGCAGCTGCAGCAGCAGCAGAAGCAGTGCTGGCGGCAGCAGCAGCAGCAGCAGCGGCGGCAGTGGCAGTGCTGGGGGCGGCAGCAGCAGGAGCACCAACACAAATACTCATACAAGTAAGTTGCTGGCAAGGCAACTAAAGACGGCCAAAAGCGCACAGGCGTGTGCACGCCAAACTGTGGATGGGCGGCTCCGCCGCTCTCAAGCCCTCTAAAGTCCTTCGGACGCTGGTCCCCACTGCTGTGCTGCTGCTGGGGGCGCTGTCTGTATGGAGACTGCTTCTGGCACACGCCACTGCAGCACGCAACCTGGCCCAGGCAGAGGGCAGCTTTCACACTCTGCGTGGGACACCATGCCCTCCATGTCATGCAGCAGCAGCAGCAGCAGCAGCAGCAGCAGCAGCAGCACCGGCGTCGGGAGTAGGCCAGCCTTGCGGGCTGCCCAGCGGCGGCAGTGGGATGGGTGGGCAAGAAGCACTTTCCAGGAGCAACAGCAGCATCTCTGGGAAGGCCGGACTGCGTAAGCAAGACGAGGTCAGGGACAGCCAGGACCAGGGCCAGGTCTTCCAGGGTGATGTAGGGGCGGGAGAATCTGAGGCGCTCATGCACGCCATCCTAGACACAGGTGAGGCGGCATACCAAGGTCCCTGGGTGTGGATTTCACATGCTGTGAGCGGAAAGCGCGAGCAGGTCTGTGGCATGGCTGGGGTTGGCTGTGAGGGGCCGGTGTTTCATCGCTCTGAGGCTTGTAGCGACCCTCACCGGCACTATCCTCCAGGCCATTAGGCGCGGATGCGAGCGGGCAATGGCTGCCGCCTCACACACATTTTGTGAAGGACGGCAATGGGAATGTGTGGGTGAGGGGGGGCCTACAGCACTGCCCAAGACGCCGCCATGCATGCATGGCCCTCTTGTGCTTGTTCTCGGGGAGGGGTCGTTGCATCCTGACAGTTGTGAAAAGCATGAGCCCACCCAGTGGCGCATGGGGGGGGGGGAACCCCCAGCGCGCGAGCCGCAGTGTTGGTGCAAGACCCATCATACACCGTGCTGTGGCCTATGCAAGGCCACGCAGTGGCTCTGCGAGATCCGCTGATTTTGGTTGGGCTAGCACTTCCCCATGAACAAATGGGGCATGGGTCTCAGCGTCAACTGCGTAGGAATCTGCTGGAGCTGTTTGGAACCAGGGGGTCAAAGGGTTGGTGGCTTGGACCTCTCCAGGCTAGTAGCAGCCCCATGAACGTGCTGCCCCAGCCACAGCACAATCCCCCACAACGCATGCGTCTAGAATCCCTGGTTCCCTGAGCAATGCTCATGGCGCGCAAGCGGCCGCATGGGAGGCAGGTCAGGCGGCGCTCAGTGAAGAGCCACATGGGAGGCAGTGCAGGGTGTGCTTGGTGAGGGCTTGGGATTAGGGTGGAGGGATACAGTCCTGACCCAATGCCCAGGCTGTGCAATGTGAGCGGCACGTACCCGGCTGGCTCAAGCTGTGCATTTGGTGGCTGCTTTGCTGTGGTGGGAGCGTTGCTAGGTTTGGGCCAACCTGGTGGATGTGTCCCTGGGCATAGCACTTGCACATCACATAGAGCGTTGCTAGGTTTGGGTTAACCTGGTGGATGTGCCCCTGGTGCATAGCACTTGCACATCACATAGAGCGTGCCATGCAGTGTGTGCAATGCGCAAGGTATGGTGCGCATGGTCGAGCATGGTGCAAGTCAGGTATGGTGCATGTTGGGAAGGCACCACCGGGAGAGGGGGCATTACGGGGACCTTGGGTTCCATTGGTTGTTGATTTCATGATGGTCCGCTTTACCACGCATGGTGCATTCAACTGCCCTTGACGCATTGTTAAAAGGCTCAAGGCGCACCTGGTGGGAAGGTCAAGATCTGATTTGGGCCACACATCTGGGGTGAACCAAGGCATGCCTTCATCACACAGTGAATACAATGCAGAGGGCTCTCTCGTGTGCTGCATCAATTGTGGCCCTTGCTGATTGCTTGTCCACAGAAGCTTCGAGGTGGGACATGCCGCTAGGGTGTAAAAATTATGGGGGCTCTAAGGTATGTACCATGCCGAGCTTGCACAACCATACCCTTATTCACACACATGCACACACATTCTGCCACGAGCAGCTCCTGTGTGTGCGTCTGTATGTGTATACATGTGTGAGCGCGGCGCTCTTTGATCATGCGGGCATGTGCACGTATGCTTCAGAATCCATGTAGGCAACGCCTCAGGTGCGTGCTTGCCTGTGCAGGCGGTCGAGCGGCTGCGGCGAGGGGTCATGCACCTGTGTCAGAACTCATCCTCAATCAAGGCCTATAATGCTGAGCTGCCCAACATGGAGCGCCCGATGCGAGTCGCTGTGCTACAAAACGCAAGCTTTGGCCCCCACGGCTTCCATGTAGCCTGCAACCCCACAGAGGATTTTGTGAGGAAGAAGGACACATACTTCAGGTAAAGCTGTTGGCAAGTGCCAGCACAAATATGATGCAGGATCAGGCCGAGCTTCCAGAGCATTTGAGATGTTGTTTGGGATGTTCACATGGATCAATGGGGCTGTGTAAAGCATCGTCTGGGATTGTTGCCTGCATGAATGGGTTGTGCCACCACCAAATGCTACTTGCGCTCCACCTGGCAGCAGAGGTGTGTATAAGAGGATGTGGAATGCGTGCCATTGGCATGCCACAGAAAAGCCATACATGCCATGCCCATTAGACGCCACGTGTCATGCCTTTTGTGCTTGCCAGTAGCACCATGTGTGTGTTTGCCATGCCTCCTGGACGCATGGGAGGGAGTCCCAGGATATGTGCAGCTCCCAGGCAAGGGCATGGCCCACAGCTCAACTCATAACTCACAGATTTATTATTTGCCCATAAATTGCAACCTCGAGCCTGAGCTCTTTGCTCTTATTGCCTGATAGAAATGCTGTCCGAGGACGCAATTTAAAAGGTCAGCAGCCGGACGTCCCTACCCTATGGCAGCGCACCCAGGCCCACAATAAGCTAGTCTGCATTTGCCCTAAAAACCTCATAAATTATCTGAACATGGCTATTTGCAAACTCTGCACCACCTGCACCAAGCCTGGAGCTAAAAGACTTGACTTAAATGCTTTATGCCAATGGCATTACAATGTCATTTGTAGTTCGCTGCATCCTATCAGCATCAACAAGGTGCAGAGCTATGGTGTGTCACAAAACAAAAGACACAGTCCCTTAAGGTGATCTTCCTATAGCCGCCCTCTCCACAGAAACTTTGCGCATTCCTATGAAAAAATGGTGCAAGTGTAGAAGCATTCCCATTCTTTGATTTTGACAAATTGTTATTCATTCTTTTAAGCACACGTGTGCTGAACTTACTGAGAGACGCAGCAGTGATTAGGATGCAGTGCTACTCCAATTTCATCTACGCTCATCGTGCTGGTGCAGCCCCTTGCCCGCTGGTGCGCACTTCTTGAGCACCTCGAGTAATTTTTTTTCTGGATCATCGGCTCATGTCCTGAGGCTTTCAGGTTTGATATAGTCACATAAGATACACTTGTGCCCGTCTTCCCAGTTGGCTGTTGGTACAAGAAGCTTGTGGGTGCTCCACAGCCACTTCACAGCCACGTGCCGCCTCTCACAAAGACCAAGGACTCTGGATAACAAACAAACTTGCATGCATTGAGGATCCAGCTTGTAGCATCAAAGGGCTTGACGTGGCAACTCAGGTCGGTCTTATAACAATGTAAGGTCTCACCAAGGGCCTTCATGGTTGCCATGGATGGAGAGGTAAGTATGTGCACAATTGCATGTTACATGGGGAGGCAATTCTGTGCACAATTATGTGTAGCGTGGTGGGGCAATCATGTGCACATCCACACAACTCCGGCAAATAAGCCATCATGAAAGGGGAACGCACTGCACACAGCTGAGTGCAGGTACCTGGAGTAGGTCTTGCACAAAAGCTTATACATGTGTGTGTGTGCCAAAGATATCTAAGAATGCTTGCACTGTGGTCATTAAACTGACCATCTACAGGACTGCGCGTGTGTTGCCTTTCTTTGTACAGATCCTCATACCCCAAATTTGATGACAGCAGCTTCGTGTCTACACAGCTGCTCCATGGCATCCGGCTTGAAGGTCAACAGGCATGCTCAAATCCAAGGTGAGGCAGATGGAATTTGATGACAGCAGCTTCGTATCTACACAGCTGCTCCACGGCATCCGGCTTGAAGGTCAACAGGCATGCTCAAATCCAAGGTGAGGCAGATGGAGAGCCTTGCAAGCGCCAAAGGGTCCCAACTGCCCTGTAGCAGTATGACCCACTGCAGCAGTATGACCCGCAGTATGACTGCAGCAGTATAACCCACTGCAGCAGTATGACTGCAGCATTATGACCCACTGCAACAGTACGACTGCAGCAGTATGACCCACTGCAGCAGTACGACTGCAGCAGTATGACCCACTGCTTGACACACAGGAGCTTTTAGCAATCAGGTGTTGAAATGCATAAACTTTCAAAGGGAGAGGATCCCTTGTCAGCCACCCTCCTACATTTCAAGGATCGGGGGGGGTTGTGCAAAATGGCTTGGGTAGCATATTCGCGCAATTGCAAGTGACGCTGAAATGGTGGCCTGAAGATGCTTTGCTTTGTGGGCGCATAAGCAAAGCAAATTACGAGCGCAGATATGGGTCCACAAACCTGGCATGCATGGTTGGACCGCGCATGGATAAACCCACCAAGTGATGAAACCAAGTGAATAAACCCACCAAGTCATTAAGGCTTTGTTGTACTGACCCTCCTGCGATGGAACCCAATACAGAGCCCCTCAGGGCTGGACCTCACTCGCAACGGTTCTGTAGCTTTGTTGGCGGAGCTGGTTGGCCCTGATGAGCTGCCGGCATTTTGAGCATATTGGGTGGATGGTGGAACTTCCACGGGGGCTTTCAAGGCAAAGCTTTGCCGAGGTTTGGTTGAGCAGACTTCATGGGGAAAGAGCTTGCCAAGAATTAGCTGCAATACCTTGAATGTCTGCGTGGATTTGGCGCAGCACCTGCCTGCCCTTACAGCGCGTGCTGCATGCGCGAGAGCTACACATACAAAAAGCACCTGTGCTTCCCCTGCTCCTGTGTCTGCCTGCTCACTCAAGCCGTTAACCAATAAGCCCAAAGTTGTGGCTGTTACTTATCTAAAACTTGCAAACTGTGTCTGCCTTCTCACTCCAGCGGTGTGCTGCTCCTGGTAAGCGCCAATGACTACTGGAACTGGTGGTGGTTCCTGGTGCAGCTGCAAAACGCATTTGTAGCGTTGGCTGCGCTCCAGCCGGATGTTGCCCCTGGCCCTCGAACGGTGATGTTCCTAGAAAAGGTACGCTTGCATCAGCTTGCAATCCTCCAGCCAGCTGGGTTGACAACTGGCTGCAGTGCAACCGAGTGGGGCCCCTGTGGCCCTTGAGCAGCAACAACAACTGTTCTACTGGCAACGGGGAGGCTGCCTGTTGCAAAGCCATGCAGCCCCCCTCTGCTGACCTGTTGCAAAGGATCAATCAGCTGCATCAGGGAGCCTTCCTGTGCCATGACAGCCTGTTTGGGCTGGCGGGTCTTCAGCTTTGCAGTAGCTGCCATGCGCCGTGCAAGCTTTATGCGATGATGGACACCTAGCTGAAAAACGTGAAACAAGCCCCGTGTATTCTGGCAATGTGGCAAATATTTTGGCAAATCTATCGTGTATTTAGACTGTGTTCAGCAACCTTGTGGACACCATGTCAGGAGACCAGCGCACTCCTTGCTAAAAGCTGTCTTCATGAATGACCCGCACTGTAACCTGCAAGGCCCGTGTATGCCTAGGAGTAGTTTGGAGCACGCTCTACAGAAGTGGCCCTGTTTTGTATTCTTTCATTCACCAACGCTGGTAATAGGGGATAGCGGGGTGTGTTTGGTTGGCCTTGTCAACAGTAGGCTGGCCCTCCAGGCTGCTGTGAAGAGGCAAGTGTGCACAGCCTCAAACGCCTGAGCATTTACAGCGGAGCATTTGACCGCTTGCACGACAGTGCGATTGTGCACACCTGACAAGTGCATGCTTTTGCAGCCAGTGCCGCTGTCAAGCATCCCTAGAGCATGGCCTGGCGTGCGGCCTTATAAGCCATCATTCGTGTAGGTCCCTTAGAGTGGCACACATGCGCTGTGCATGCTCTGGACATTCCCAATTCTTCTTCGCTTGCGTCCCTTTGTATGTACCCTCATACACACAAGCGCGGGCTTCTGCCTGTGCACCTGCAGGATGACCGTGAGACACAAAACACATATGGCCGTGTGGCTCGATGGCCCCTTCCCTTTAGGGAGCTGTACCTGCACCTGTTTGCCTCAAGGGTGAGTGAGAGAGGTGCCCGACTCAAGCTGGGCTGATGCGGCCATACACACCCTCCTCACTCTCAACCAAGAATTATGCCCTTTGTTTCTTGCTTGGGTACCATGCGCGCTTGCAGTACACATCAGACGTGAGGTGGGATGTCAATCCATCTGCTGCCTATGGCTGCTACCGCTCCGTCGTCTTTCTGAGGCAAGTCAGATACACATGAACAGGAGCTTCAGCTCGAGTTCTGTTAGGGCTAGTTGACTGACAGTTGCCCTTAGAAGGCAATGCCACATGAAAGAAATCACACATTCTTGTTCCCAGGCTATGGAACATTTTCCAAGGACGTGCGGCTGAAAGTTGTCAGGACTGATCCCACATTTTGCCAATTGTGGAAAAGAAGCTTCGGTTGTTTGAATTTCCGAACCAGTTGTCTGATCTGGTTCCGCAGCGCTCCATCAGCTCTTGCCTGGTCTCTTGCATGCCTGCTTGTGCTTACCTCTTTGGGGCTAAAACATTTGTAGTAATAGTGCTAGCTGATGCACTGCGTGAGTGAGGAGAGTGTGCCAGGCAATAATCTGCATTTGCTCCCTGCCCTGCTACTTTTTGTGCCCATTCCCATTGTTGCTGACTCTGCAGGAATGCTGAAAGCGGGTCGCCCATCCTCAAGAATGTGAATCATCCCTGGAGCACTTGCTTCTCGCCCGTCATTACAGCCCTGGTAGGTGGAAATGCACGCATGCATTTTGCTGCGCCAGATCTAGCGGTTGCTTGCATCCATGTGCCTTGGGGGGTGAGGATGCTGACTGGGGGCTACTTGTGGAGCTATTTGGTGCTGACAAGGTGCAGATAAGGTACCCCAAACAAGGTATCAGGCCCCCAACAAGGCACCAGTACAAAACATGTGCGCGTGCATGCTCCTGTGTGCTCACGCTTTTGTGCGTGTGCTTGGGCGCCAGTGCTAAGGTGCAGACCAAGGCTTGTTTATCAGAGGCTTGGGGCTCAGAGAGACCCACAAGAGGCCTTTCATGGGCCTCAGCAACCAACCCACATGCTGCGTGCAGGTTGCATACATAAAGGCCTCGGTCAAGCTGCCCAGCCTCGCACCACCTGCAACCCCCACGGTGTGCTGGATGTCTCGAGATGAACACCTGCGGCCAGAGTTCACGTCATGGCAAAAGATGCGCACGATCAAGAACCAGGTGCGGACTGTGGCACGGTGCCCGTGGCTTATGGCATGCATGAAGGGGGAGAAAGCACCAGGCAAATCCACGGCTTGGCTTGACCAGCAGCGGATCGCATGTGCCGCCTGCCTAATTCTATGGGACAGCATGCACCAAACAAAACAGGAGCCTTGTGCTGCTCCTTCCTTCTGCGCTCCTTCCCCCTCACACAATAAAGGCTGATGAGGGGCACAGTTGACAAAGGCCATGCGCAACGAGTTGATGTTGACCGCCAGCCTAGCTGTTAGGCTGATTGATTTGTGGCTGGTCTTCGCCAGCCAAAAAGAAATCCATAATGTGCAAGATGAAATAGGAAGTCTGTTGTGCCGCTGAGAATGGTAATTGATGACAGTCTGCCGAGGCAAGGCATGTGCAACTGCATCAGCAGCCTTGTCAGGATGACCAATGTTGCGACTTTGTGAGGAGTGTTGCTGCATGGAGTTTGGTTTTTTCATGGATTGGAAAGTCGGGCTTACCTAGATCATATGGAACCTTGTGGACACGGCCGCGCTTTGGCACCTTGCTGATTGCACTCAGGGCGCACATTCTCTGAGCCCAAAAGCAAACTGATGTCCCAGCGAGCAGTTTGCTAAGTCAGAAGTTGACACATACCAAATGCGTGGGTAGCACCATGCAAAGCACAGGTTCACACAACCCATGAGCCATATTTTTGTTTCGTGAACCACACGTACGTTGCATGCATTACACGTGTGTTGCACGTACAGGCTGGTCTAGTCTCCGAGCTGAATGCGCTGGCGTCGCCTAAGGGGGTGCGGGTGGTGGAGCTGGCCTTCTATGCCAACCGCTCCTCCATGTCCATTGCTGAGCAGCTGCACAGGACTGCACGCTGCTCCCTGGTCACAGGTGCGTGATAGTGGGTTTGGTGCGCTTTGCGACCATGCAGATGTGTGCTGAGCATGTGTGCAGGCACCGTTGTGTGTGCACTCCGCAAGCACTCTTACGCAAGCATACAGTGGGCAACTCCTGTGTGTTCGCCACAGAGCACAGGTCTGAGGGGCGCAGCTGCGTGGGATCTCGGAGCAGCTTGGGGCTGGCACAGGGGGCTCTATGAGCTCCGAGCCCACAGCCGCTGCCGCAACTGAGACGCGCCACTGCATGCTCAGGGGTCCAACCCCCGCCCTCCCCCCAAATAACGTGGACGCAAGCCTCTAGTTGCTTTTGCATGCTGGGCTCATGGGAGCGGCTGCGCAACATGACCCTCCCCAAAGCGCGTGCCAAATGAGGCACGCTGCGCACGCCCATGGCTTGCCATGCAGGGATGCACGGGGCTGGGCTGTACGCGGCTGTGGCTATGCCGAGGCCCGCCATCCTGGAGCTGACCACGCAGCGCATCCCCAACCGCAACGCGCCCAACCTGATGCGGCATCTAGGTGGGCAGGGGTGTGGTGAGAAGGCGAGGCAGGCAGGAAGGTTTGAGGATGAGGAGGGTGGTGGGGTCTGGGGAGAGTGCAGGTGGTCAGGCGCAAGGTGGCAGTACTGGCATCAGCTGCGTTTGGTCCTGCGCTGAGACGCTTGAGAGGCGCTTGTTCTGGACCCAGCATGCCCATGTGCCGTGTTGCCAGCACCAGGCTTGCAGTGTCTGTGCCTGCCTTGTGTGAGCCAGACAGCAGCTGGGGCGGCTGGAAGCCCCCTCGACAGAAGTGCCTGTGCGGGCGGTGCACCTTTCCTTGACCGCAGCCTGGTCGCCATGTGGCATGCGTGACCCCATCAATACTTAAAACACTTCACACACACACCTCAAGGGCAGAGACATTTTCTGACCCTGCTTCTCAGGCGGGTGCTACCAGGGCATGGAGCTGGTGAAGAAGCACACCAGCAACAGCTCACTGGACGCTCACCAGATCTGGCCCAAGCTGGTGTCTACTCTCAAGATGTGCAACATTATCGCACGGGTGCCGGTCCAAGGTGCTGACCTCAGCCAGGGCGCACACAGGGCTGCAGCCTAGCTCAAAGCCCAGCGGTGTCCAAAGGAGGATGCTGCAGAAGCGCACACGGCATACACTGTCCACGCATTGTCAAGTGATGGCACTTGAAAGTAAGGTGGACATGGGTGTGTGGGGCTACGCCAATAAGGCCTGGGAATCTGGGCTGTTACTTGAAATGGGGGAAGGAAGCAGGTCTGCGTGGCGGGATGTTCACCTCAGGTAATGCAAGGCTTTTGCGTACGGAGAGCATCGTAGGACAGCAGAGCTGCCTGACAGCGTAGCCATGCTGGGTTTGTCTGGCGGAAGGTCAGACCTTACACATGCGCACATGTGCCCCTAAAAGCGGGGGGTGCACCGTGACCATCGGTGGACGGAAGCGTGGATGTGCCCACTCATCCTGCCAATTCCGGAGGGTGCTCCAAGGGTTGAAGTCTTCCTTATAAACTCACTAGGCTGGTGTCAACAAAGCGGCAACTGGGAATGGCCTCTCGGACCCTGCCAAGGCAGATTGATCTGCAGCAGTAGGAACAGGTAGATAGCAACAGGCGCTAGGTGCCTGCAAGCCCAGATCTTGCCAGCCTGCATCTTTCTAGCTACAGCATGCAAGCGACCGTCTGCTGGTCTAGATCTGTGGCACCGCACTGCCCATGCCCTTGCTCAAGACCCTGCGTCCATCCTGCATTGTTTATGAGCTTGAGCATAGCTTAATATATCCCACTTGGTCTCCGCACCGGGGGCAAGACTCTGCAAAATCGTGCCCTGGTCCAGCATCCGTGAAGCAACCCAGGCCCGGTGCTGTGCCTGCTTGCTGTCGCATGACAATCTGTTTCACCTCATATTGCTCTATTGCGTCTGTTGAGCACCATTTCATTCCATGCTGCTTGCTTTCATGAACACATTGGTGTGTCCATGCATGCAGCCAAGTATTTACCATGTACATGATTGTGTCCAAGCATGCGGTCAAGTATTTACCTGAATATTAATATGTTTGCATAAAAGCCTGGTATTTGCAACAGGGGCTGTTGAGAAGTGCTTGCCCTCATTTGTTGTTGGTTGCAAGCCCTGTTGGCTCTATCGCAGCTGCCCTTGCATGGCAGGCACAGCCATGTGAACCCTTGAACTATTGACTGACCTTAAACGGTTTCAACCCAAGGACTGCTCAGGTCACCAGGCACGCTGAGGACAATCCTCTGAATTCCCATATGTCGATCCCATCTTATTCCAAAATTTTGCTTGGGCCCTGGGTAGTCTTGTAGCTGTGCCAGTAGCTGTCTACTTTGTGCTCTTAGCTAGTCATACGCTTTACGTAGGCAGACTCATGTTGAGAGTCTAGCTTATGCCTTGCAACCTGAAGCTGCTTGAAGCAGACCAATGCCATACATGGTATGAGCAACAAATGAACAAGAGATTAGGTCTGCATCAATGGACCAGCCAAATGGGGGCAGCTCAGGTAAAGTCAATCAAAGCGCCTGAAGAAGCAGGCATTTTCAAGAGAAGCCGAAGTGCGGGGACCAGTCAGAATTCGAAGTCTGCGCGCTAGCCTGACCTCTTTGCGCTCAAAGAGAAAGGAAAACTACGCAGGCAGCAAAATACTCCCTGCATCAATTTAGAAAAAGGAGACACATTGGCCCGATATCAACACTGGGATCCATCCTCTTGGAGGATACGGTTTCAGACCAAACTAAGGAAATGGACACAAACTTAAAGCCCTTACTACCCTATTCAATGTGAAGTCAAGTTTATAAGTTAAGAGTTGACCGCCAGCCTGGCCGTGAGGCTGGTTGGTTTGTAGCCTGGTCATCGCCAGCCAAACTGCAATTTATGATGTCTGAGATGCATGAGAATGCAAGTAAATCATGAAGTGAACACAGACGTTGTTTGCAATTTTTATTTTAAAAGCAGATGCATCAAGGTAAGGTAAGGTAAGGTTTCAAGGCTGTATCCGCCGAACGAGGGCAGCTTAGCCGATTGTGACCTCCAGTGAGGTTCGAACCCCGAACCCACAGGTTGCGAGGGTGGATAATCGACTTTCCATCTCAGGTGCCCCGCCGCCTGCTCGAGTATCCGGAGCTTGAAAGATGCATCAAGAGATCCTGCTTGAGAGGGTGGGCACATTTCCTGCATAGGGAGACCACTTGGGGATGTGCCAAACCCTCCATATCTGTCAGTATGAGGGGATTAACGAGCATCAGACCTCGTGCTCAGCTGCATATCAGCCTGCAAAATGTTGTTCATTGTATCCAATGAACAAGGAACTCCCTTAAAGTCAAAGACAGGCAAGGCATGCAAAATATAAGGGGTCTCCACAAAAAAAGGGTTACAAGGGTTACAAGAAAAAGGCCTTCAGTCAAGAAGTGCGACTGCTAGCCTGCTCATAAAAGACTATCAGTGCATGCAGGAAGAAATACAGCTTATTGTTTTCATGGCCCAGACGAGCAGACACATTGTTTAAGCCTGCGGGAGAAAAAAGGGAAGCATAAGTCCTTCGGAGAGAGACAACGTGTGGATGGGTGCAGTGGAAAAGGACGTGTTGCTCATCCTGTACATCATGAGCATTACACAAGTCGCAAGCAGGAGAGGTATTGTGAGTCCAGGTCACAGTTTCAATTTGTAGAGTGTGGGCACGAAGTCTGAAGCGAGCCACGCTGCGAGGAAGATCAAGAAGCATGTATCTAGGAAGGGTGTACGGCGAATGTGTGACCATGGCCCTCCTGGTAGGGAGGGCACACCATTGATGGTAAGTGGAGCGTTTGCTGTTGCACTCTCGTGGATTTATATCAGAATAAGGTGTCTAATAATCCAAGTGCCTCTCCCTGAGGTCCACAACAAAACGACCAAGATCAATGGGTTGACACTTCAGCAGCCTTTCCTTGAACAAGTAGGATTGTGTGAGACCGTCCATAGCAGACAGGATGTGGGATGACCAACAATCATCGCATCGTGAGCTCAATTGCATGTTTGCATGTAAATTCTTTCTTGCAGTGGAGCTATTGCTTTGGGTTAAAGCATTGTATAGCCGCACTGCCGCCCGGAACCAGTTGAACTGTAGAGGCTCTAGACCACATTCGCGCGTGACACACCAAGAAGGGGTTGTGTCCTTGACCATCAGAATCCTACACAAAAAAAGACAGGCGAAAATGAAAGATAGGAATGAAACATCCATTCTGAGAGAGCACAAACAAGTCTTGACAGCAAAAAAGATGCACCTCATTTTGCAACTTGCTCTCAAGCTCCATGCTTATTCTGTGCACTATGCTCATAAGCTTGTTCAGACCAGACGTTCTCTTGAGCATTCTCCCCACCTTCAAACCAATCAGGAGAGGTCTGCTGGCTTGTCTGCCCGCAATCCTCCTGATCCTCACTGACCCACCTTTTCTTTTCTGGTGAAGGGGCTTTTCTTCCCAAGTGGCCCCTGTTCCTTAGTTGATGTGAGGAGCTTTTTGCTGCTTGCATAATTTTCTTTTCTTTTCTCATTTTGCAAAGCAGCAGAAGAGCACTTGTCACAATGTCCATCTCTGCCGTCCCGAAGAGAGGACTCCACTTCGAGGATGTGTGTACATAATTGAAACATGCCCACATTCTTCATAATATGCATGAGTCTCCACACTATCCTTTTGGGAGTGGGAGGTTCTACAGCCCTTATAGTTTAGCATGATAGTTTAGCATGATAGTTTAGAGCCTCTGAAACATCTAGGTCTAGATCCTCAGAAAGCCACCAAGCTTGCTGCGAAGCTTCATGCTCATTCGGTTCAATATGCTTTTAAACTTGTGCTACAAATCATCATCAAGACCAGGAGTGGGGTACTGCTAGTCATCCCCCTGATCCCCACTGAAACCTTTTGCTTTCTTTAGGGGTGGAGTAGTCATACGGTGCTTAGGCCCTAGGTGACTCTTTTTCCTGAAGTGATGTAGGGAGTGCTTCACTGCCTACGTAGTTTTTCTTTTCTTTTCTTTCGTTGAGGAGGTCATGTGCAGTCAAGAGTGTTAACTCTGCAAGATGCTTCATCCTCAGACGACTGACCTGTCACACCAGGTTAGGTTTGGTTAGGTTGCATAGCTGTATCCGCCGAACGAGGGCAGCATAGCTGAAGCCTGAAAGGCCTGCAACCCCAAACCAAAACTGAAAGCGCTCAAATCTGAAGAAAGGTAGTGTTTGGAAGCCGGATGTTTTGCTGAAAACCGGAAGACTTTTGCAGGCAGTTCGCGAGCATGCAAGGGCAAGATCACAGCAGAGGATGACAACTGGAGAGATCAAAAAGAGCGAGGCTCGCTGACTAGCTAGCTACTGTCACACCAGCAAATTGCAAAGCAGATTTCAAGGAATATCTGCATGGAACATTTCATTCAGCTGCATGCTCCGTTATCGTGGTGAGGGCTACTCGCATCTGTACATTGCTCCAATGTTATAGTTTGTGGTGGGGTAGTCCGCCAGTAATGAGTACCACAACACAGGCAGTGCTCGATGTGAAACATTGCATTCAAAATAAGACCAACGTGGCCAGAGCAGCTCCACAGGGGGTGCAGTTACTCCAGGTCGGATGAGATGGCAAAGGGTGAAAGCCCCACCAAAGAACTAACATGTTAAAATTCTGAATGTTCAAACATTAGCGAAAGAGAATTGTACAGCTAGAAGCTAGGGTTTAAGACTCTGATATCTGTTATCTCACAGGCAGAAGCAACAAAAGCCGCTTCTGTGTCTGCGTAACCGGGTCGATACCCGCAGACTCGAAGAAGAAGTGAGCAGAGCACGCGCAGGATGCAGGCACAGATGAATCTGAGGGGGGCTGCTGCCAGCAGGGCGGGACTGAAGCCTCAGCTGCAGCGCATGCAGAGGACGCACCTGGCCCGGCAATTGCACAAGATGTCGGCCACGGCGGGCGCTCCTGTAACACAGGAGAAGGCGCCCTTCCAGCTGCCCGTTGTTTTCGTGTCCACTGAGGTGCGTGTCCACCCGAGGGCGTGCCGCGGTTGATGCAGGGTGGCAGGCTGGCGGGCGCGGGTGCTCTGCGTGCGCCATGATTGCGCGGTGACTGATGGGAGTATGCCAAGTGTGCTTGCTCACCCAGGGCATCAGTTGGAAGCCTCGTACACGCGCGGGGCCAGTGCACCCCGCACCTTCTGATGGACCCCATCCAGCAGTACTGGCACCCTGTACTGCTTTGTTGGGCACATGGCGCGCTTCTAGGCTACCGAACATCCGTCCGTTTGGGGAGGAGACGTACCTTGAGTCTGAGAGTGCGTTATCACCCCCTCAGCTCAGATAGCCCGCGCGCGCAGCCAGGCTGGCTCTCCCCATCCATCGAACGCGCAGCAGCACGCGCCAGTGGTACTCCGCGTGTGATGCTACACGAAACAGGGTGGTCGGTAGGGGTTGGGGGCCAGCGAGCGGGCGGTTGATGTGAGTATCCCTGATTCACACAAAAATATCTCCCCCCGAGATTCCCCCCCCCCTCAGAAGCAGCTCAGCCTCCCTTTCTTCCACCCCCGCGCACAGGTGTCCCCATGGAGCAAAACTGGTGGCCTGGGTGATGTGGTAGGCGGCCTGCCCATTGAGATGGTGAAGCGCGGGCACAAGGTCATGACTGTGGCGCCCAGGTGCGCTCCCCCTGGTGACCCTCAGTGGAATTCATTGTGCACACAGGAGGGCTCCCTGCTCCAAGCATCACTTTCCAAGCATCCCTGCATTTGAAGTGCATAATATACCTGGACCCAAGGCTGAGGCTGTACTCGATTCGGCCCTGCAGTGTAGCCCAACTAGCAGTTGCGCTGAAGGCAAGGCGCAGCTGTATAGTTTCCTGATGCCAATGGCCCTGCACTTTGCGCTCCTTCATGTTGCGGGCTCAAGAGTGGGGACGCTTGCCTTGCCCTACTGCAGGTTTGACCAGTACTCTGATGCTTGGGACACCAGCATTGTGATCAACATTGATGGTCAGGAAGTGCGCTTCTTCCACTGTGTGGACAAGTATGGCGTGGATCGTGTGTGGGTGGACCACCCAGCCTTCCTATCCAAGGTGCGCAGAGGAACAATTTCTTGCTAGGCGCTTCCCCAAGAAGCCAGGCCTTGCCTCTGGCTGTTGCCTTCGAGGATAATTGAGGCTGGTTTCAATTGTTGACATCGTCCAGTTTTTTTCTAGCGTAGCTGTATTCATGTGTGCAAGAGGGGTAATGTGTTGGGGTTGCCTGTTCCACCTGTACTAAAAACTGGTGGCAGAAGTGCGGCTTCATGAAGTGCGGCACAGCATGTGTCAGGCGCCTGTTACAAGCAACGAGCTTGTGTTGGTTCAACCTTGCTTTGCAGGTGTGGGGCAAGACAGGCTCCAAGCTGTACGGCCCTGACTCTGGTGCGGACTACGTCGATAACCACAAGCGCTTCTCCATGTTTTGCAAGGCCGCTGTGGAGGCTGCCCGGGTGAGGAAGGCTGCCTGCAGCATGTCCTGGTATTGCAGTGTACATATTATGACTAACATTGTGCAAATGCGTACTCCTCAAGCACAACACACAGAAGCACAAGCACAATAGTTGGGCTGGAGACTGACGCTTGCCTGGCGCCTCTGGAAGAAAAGGTGCAGTAGTTGTGCCTCTGGCTCCGCCAAAAGCCTGGCGTATTTGGCTCTCGGCTTCCCTCCCAGAGATGCTTAGGCGTATCACAGGCACATGCACCAGCGCCTGACAAGCCTCCACCTTGTGCGCTTGCAGGTGCTGCCCTTTGGCCCAGGAGAGGACTGCATTTTTGTGGCCAATGGTGTGTGGTTGCTGTGGGTGCACTGGGCATCAGCAATTAAGCACTTTGGATGGGAGGTGCTAGGCTTGTGGGTGCCTGCCATGGAAGTGTGCGTGTGGGTGGGCAGTTGTGAGTTGTTGGTATAGGTTGAGGGTTGGACCCTGAACATTGGAATGACCAGTCAGGCTCATCAAGCTGTGTCCATCTCAAGAAAGATCAATGCACTGTACGCTCTTGTTGCATGGCTGCCTTTAAAAGTTTGTGCCTGCGGTCCTTGCCCTGCGCTGTGCCAACCAGGCTGCCATCTCGCAAAACGCAGGGCGCTGACCCTCTTGCTGTGCCTCCTGGCTGCCGTATTATCCACCACGGTCTGAATTTCCCTATTGCCGTGCTCGCAGACTGGCACTCCTCCTGCGTGCCAGTGCTGCTGAAGGATGAGTACAAGCCCAAGGGCCAGTTCAGCAAGGCCAAGGTTGCGCTCTGCATCCACAACATCGCCTTCCAGGTATGTTCAAGTGAGGCAGTCAGGCAGTACACGATCAGACTGGCTGTCAGACAGACATGGACTGACAGTATCCTTGGGCAAGTATGGGGGCATCTTGCAGGAGTGCTTTCGACGGCCGTGCCCTCCCTCCTATTTTGCCATGTCCCACATTTGACTGCCCTAAACAAATTCATCACTGCTGCGGTCAGAGCATTGGATTCCTTGGATTCCTTCACTGCGCCTTGGCTAGGCTGGTGACACAGGAAGCGAGTGTGCCACTATTGCTGCAGGGCCGCATGTGGGAGAGCAACTTCAAGGAGATGAACATGCCCCAGTCGTCTTTTGAGAAGTTCAAGTTTGCTGATGGCTACCCCAAGGTGAATGGATATGGAGGGCCCTGTGCTCACAGTGCGCTGTGTCCTTGTGGTGGATGAGCCCGGGCTGCCCCCTCTGCCGAGTGCAGTCATGCAAGGCTTTGCACATGCACATGCCATTGCAACCATAGAACATGTACACAGGCAGGCAGGGCATCTGCACTTGCCTGCATTCCCTGCTTGTGCCTGACTGCCTGTGTAGCGCGTTCACCTCGCACGCGCTCAACCTTGCGCCCCGTGCTGTGGCTGTGGTGCAGGTGTACAACGAGCAGACGCCTCTGAAGGAGGACGAGAAGAGCGAGCCCGCAGGCGGCCCGCACGCCAAGATCAACTGGCTGAAGGCTGGTATCCTGAGCGCAGACAAGGTGCTCACGGTGTCCCCCAACTACGCGTCCGAGATTGGTCGTGACGCCAGCACTGGTGTGGTGAGTGCTGGGAGGGGGGCAGGGCCAGGCTGTGGTGTGCATGCGCGCCCAAATGCGTTGAATACACAAATGCGCGCACGCCTGCACGCGAGTAAACATGCGCGTATGCATGCAAATGGGGCTACCTGGGTATTTGCACACACCCGTGGAGCTCCCCTGTCCTTTTGAGCCCCCTGTGCTGCGGCCAGGGCCAACTCAAATCAGGAAAGATGTGTTGATTGCGCACTTTTTAGGAGTTGCAGCGCCACAGCGCAGGGGCCCCCCGCTGCCAGCTGTGCATGCGCATGTGGGACATGGTCAGCATGCTTGAACCCAACCTACACCCCCTCACCCTTCCCCCTTGTCCCTGCAGGAGCTGGACGCCTACATCCGCCAGGTGGGCGGCGCAGAGGGCATCGTCAACGGGATGGACGTGGAGGAGTGGGACCCCCGCATCGACAAGTACCTGGCCGTCAAGTACGACAAGTCCAGCGTGCACGCTGGCAAGGCAGCCGCCAAGGAGGCCCTGCAGGTGCGTATGCACGCTTGTGCCCTCTTGTGTCCTCCCCGCACGTAACGTGCGCACCTCACCTTCAGAGCGGGATGTAGAGGAAGGCCTCCTTGCTGAGTGCAGCCTGCCTATCTCCGTGTAATGCTATCAGAGAGATGGACACAGGCAAGGCTGCACACAGCAAGGAGGAAGCCTGCAGCAGCTTTTGAACCAGGCTTGCATGGCCTGTGGTCCACTTTTGTGGTCGGAGTGCGGCGCCCTGCACTAGTTGGAGATGTTATTATTGTTATATGTTGTTATTGTTGTTGATGCGGTAAGAAAAAAGAGACAAGAAAGAAAATAGTAGGTCAAATGAATTTAGGCGAACGGGGTCCGCCCGACAGCATTTGGCCCACTGACTGCGTGCCTGTGCGTGCTCTTGGAGGAGCAGAGGGACGCGCGCGTGCACCACGGGCACACCACGGAGCCCCGGACCAAAGCTGCTTTTGCTGCTGTGCAGCTCTCCTCAGCACACCTTCACTGTCCAACCATTCTTGCTTGCCGCTGCTGCTGCCCCCGCTGCACAGGCCAACGTCGGCCTGCCCGTGGACCCCTCCGCTCCCCTGTTTGCCTTCATTGGCCGCTTGGAGGAGCAGAAAGGCGCTGACATCCTGATGGCGGCTCTGCCCCAGATCATGCAAGAGGCGCCCAACGCGCAGGTGGGTGGGGGCAACAAGCGCGGCCAGGCTGCAGTGTGCGCGCCCACGCAGTTTATGGCAGCATCAGCTGGACTGAATGAGCCGCTGGATCTGTGTCAGGGTATGTTGAGGGTGTGCAGAAGGCGTGCTGGAGCAGGAGTGGTGGCGGCGGCAGGGACGGAAGCGGGGACACAGGGACGCATGCGTGTGTGCCTCTGCATGTCCACAACTACTTGCTTGCGCTGTGTGCAAGGTGCGCTAGGGTGGGAGCACGCCTGTGCTGACATGTTTGAATTTGTGTTGGTCACTGCGTGGTGGCAGGTCATCATCCTGGGTACAGGCAAGGCCAAGTTCGAGCGCGATGTGCGCGCGCTGGACATGGCGTTCCCCGGCAAGGTCAAGGGCGTGGTGCAGTTCTCTGCCCCCCTGGCTCACCTCATGACCGCCGGTGCCGACTACATCCTGGTGCCCTCCCGCTTCGAGCCCTGCGGTGCGTGCACGCCGCCACTGTGTGAGCTTAGCCAGCATTGTGTGGTGGGCTGTCCTGGCGCTGTAACTGCACGCCCTTCCCTCCCTGTGCTGACTGGCACACACAACAGCCAGTACATATGTGGTTTGCCTGCACTGCTGCAGTGCGAGCAATGCTTTGACCTGGCTGCTGCATGCCTTAATTGTACCCGTGTTTGACAGGGCTGCGGCGTATGCCCTCCCTCTTGTATCGACTGGCACACACAACAGCCAGTACAAATGTGGTTTGCCTGCATTGCTGCAGTGCGAGCAATGCTTTGACCTGGCTGCTGCGTGCTTTAATTGTACCCGTGTTGGACAGGGCTGCGGCATATGCCAGCCCCAGACGCCCTTTTACTTTCCCAGCCATGGGAACGCCATGTAATTGTTCCAAGGGTTGGAGCCTCCGGCCTGCCTTCCTTCGTGCCCTTGGAGGGCTAGGGAAATGTCTCATCTTTCACTACAGGGAAAGATGGGGCTGGCATATGCCGCAGGTGCCCTGCCCAACTGCAATCGCTGACTTGGCTTGTCTGACCCGCATGTGCAGGCCTGATCCAGCTGCACGCCATGCAGTATGGCACCGTCCCCATCGTGGCCTCCACCGGCGGTCTGGTGGATACTGTGAAGGAGGTAGGAGGGGGTTGGGGAGGTACGACACCCGTGAAGGGGAGCAGGAGGGGGTAGGACAAGGGCGCAGCAAAAAAGGTAGGGGGGGGCAGGAGGACCAGAATGCCCTCACAGCTCTGCAGTACAAGAATTATGTTGTTGATCGTGTCATGGGGAGGTCAGGCAACGTGCGCGCTCGTGCTGCTGCCTCAGCGTGCTTCTGACAGGGCTCGCGCGCAACCATGTACACATGCAGATGCAAACACAGCACGCATGCATGCATGCACATAAGAACCCACAGCGCTCTGAAACGACGCTCTTGTGCCCAGATGCTTGCTCCCTGTGTCTTGTGCCCAAACGCGCAGGGCAAGACCGGCTTCCACATGGGTGCCATGGACGCCAGCGAGCTGCTGCCTGAGGATGCAGAGGCCATGGCTTCCACAGTGGGCCGCGCCGCCCGCGTGTTCTCCACTCCCCAGTACAAGGAGATGGTGGTGAACTGCATCAGCCAGGTGCGCGCGTGCGCTAGGAACGTGCAAAGCCTGAGAAGTCCTTTATGCCGGCGCCGCCTCGCCGCGGACTGATCACCTCTGTGTGTCTCCACAGGCGAGTGTGTCTATGTCACGCACTGCTGCAGTCAGAGGAGGACCTGCCCCTGGCAGGTGCTTGCATGCCTGCCCTGCCTCAGCATGTGCTGCACCACGGTGCCCTGCCTCAGCATGTGCTTGCATGCCTGCCCTGCCTCAGCATGTGCTGCACCACGGTGCCCTGCCTCAGCATGTGCTTGCA
>LKMJ01001123.1_pt1 | contig 22917 bp, 32 predicted proteins | sample 643391 | NCBI WGS metagenome assembly LKMJ01 (sample SAMN04112250, study PRJNA286221) | soda lake metagenome | biome: soda lake; feature: Kulunda Steppe; material: water; isolation source: sample PL-Br10 brine of Picturesque Lake | place: Russia: Kulunda steppe | collected 2010-07
AGGTGAGAATCAGCGTGCCGTCCGAAAGCACGTCCACACCACCCGCGTTGGACGACGTACCGTCCTCGTCTTTGAACCGTAGGCCCTCGCCCTCAAGCACGTACAACGAGTCGTCCGGTGCGTCCTCGTCGTCCTCGTAGCTCGGCAGGGCGAACTCCTCGGTGACGTTCAGCACCGAAATGATGACATCATCGTTGCCGATGACGATGTTCCCAGAGCCGTCGATTTCGGTAAAGTCGATGTTCTCCGCATTAACGGAGCCGTCTTCGTTGATGATTCTGTTCTTTTGGTCTTCGACGTGTTCGTTCCACTCGGCGGCAGTTAGCTCGTCGCCAGTGTCGAACTCGTCATCCCATGAATTACTCATTGTCTACTGAAGCTCCCAGTGTAAAGTCGATGATTTCGGCAGGCAGTTCAATCTGCTCGCCTTTGTCGGGTCGGTACGCTTGGTCAGCCGAAAAGCGCATGATTTTATCGTCATCCGCAATGGCCATATGCGTGATATCCTGTTCCCAATCTTCCTGTGCAATGCCGAACGTCAGAATCGAATCATTTGTTGTGGTGACCGTCTCGTCCGACATGTTCGTCTCGCTGGTGAATGACTCCGAAGTCACCTCTGCGGTTTCGTAACCGGGGCCATCGACCTCTGCTTCAAGTAAGTCGTCTTCGTCCGCGTCGAACGGAAGCGACTCACCGAGCAGATGCACAGTAGCACCGTTACGCACCACCGCCAGTATCGCTGATTCGACTGCTTTGTCGTTGAATCCACCCATACTATCTTCTCCGTTGGTCTGTATCTTGTTTCATTGTGACTTAATTGCTTGTGTGAGTATCCGCGACTCCTACTGGAACCGCTGTGGGAACAGCCACGGGAAGCCCGCTGGCTCACCCCACGTCAGTTCACCGTCGATTGTAACCTCAAACACACGCTCGCCGTCAATCGTTATCTCGTTCGGTTCGTCCTCACCGTCAAACACTATCGTTGGCATCGCTATCACTCCGTTTTGAAGTTGATGATGCCCTCGCCATCATCACCGTCTTTCTGGATTTCGTAACCTGCGAGTTGATTGTCCAGTGTGTTAATGTCGTCTTCGGTATCACTAACGCGCGAATCAAGTGTGGAAATCTCCGACGTGTTGTCGTCCGTATCATCACGCAACTCAGTAATATCGGACGTGTTGTCCTGCACTCTGGTTTCGAGGTCATCAGCCTCATCCGGTTGCTCACCGAGATGTGTTTCAATATCATCGATGTCCGTTATCGCCAACGCCAACCGGGTTTCGATATCAGGCTCACCAGATGGGGCTGTACCAACCTGTGTATCAAGCGCATCGAGGTCATCGACGTTTTCTGCAACACGTGTTTCGAGGTCATCTATGTCATCCGATGGTTCATCACCGACCTGTTCCTGTAGATCCTCGATTGCCAACAGCGCGTCTGTAGTATCGATATCGAAATCGGCCAATCGAGATTCAACCGAATCAGCACCATCCGGTTGCGTGCCCAACTGGTCTTCGATGTCCTCAATATCACTAAACGCCGTTTCAGTATCAACGCTGAGTGCCCACAGAATCCAGTTCAGCCACTGGGCTGGGTACTCTTCACCGCCGACAATCTCACCGGCTCCGTCCGGTGGCTGCACGCCATCATCTGGCCATATCTCTGATTCTCTTGAACTCATACCTGTTTATTCCTATGTTATTCAGCCACTCAACAGTGACGGCCACTTCCCGCCTGTCCCTTCAACCACGGTGTTAGTTGTTTCATCCAACTCGGCAAACCCGATACCCTCATTACCCGGTTCGGATTCCGTAAAGCGGAACGTGCCGGGAATCAAGCCAACTGCAAGCACGCCCGCAGCGGTGAGTGGCTGAATCTCGCGGGTGAAGTTCTCGGCAGTACGCTGTTCGAAGATATCGGGGTCGATGATAATGTTGATACGCGGGGTCGTTCCTGTGCTTTCTTCTATCTCGATTTCTTCGGGGTCGATATCCAGCAGGAACGATATCACCTCTATCAACTCGGGAGTGGTCGCTGAGGTAATCTGTGAACGGAGTGCAGTCTGAATGGCCAATCTGGTCTGTTCGTCCGTTTCGTCCGTCCGACGTTCGACATCGAACAGTTCGGCGATTTTATCGAGCGAGCCACCTGTGGCTGTTGTGACGAACGTGTTGTCGTTAATGTGCCTGCGTGCGGTCTGAATCTCGCCAAACTCAGACGCGAACGCCGTCAGCAGTGCGTGCCACACACGAGCATCTGCTTCATACGGCGTTTTGAGGCTGAAACGCAACCGCTCGTACACCTCGAAGTTGTACGTAATCAGCTTGCAGTCAGCCTCGCTAACTTCAGCCTCCCACGGTTCAACTTCGACATCGAGGAAGCCAAGTGGGATTGGTATCCACAACCGAATCCCAAAGGAGGCTTCGACTGTCTGTTGTTTCTCGGATTCAAGACCGAGTTGGATTTTCCCTCCGTTGTCGAACCGTTGTGGAAACTCCCACGGAAATTCCCCTGACATGGTTACTCAATCTCGATTAGCGGTTCGTCAGTCATCGCCACGCGCTGGTCGCTGATTTCGATGTTACCTGTCCCGAAGTCACCGGAGTCCTCGCCCAACGTCTGTGGCATCGTCCACGGGAAGCCAGCGTCGAACTGCACGCCAATGTTCACATCGGCCTGTATGACACCCTGAATCTCCATGACGCGCTGTTTCACTTGGTCGTAGATAACGTCCTCACCAATCTGCAAGCCGGGGAAAATGTTATCACCGACAAAACCACCGATGAACTGTATCAAGTTCTCCTCGATACGTTCGTGGCCATCAGCAGGGAACGTATCAGAGGTAGTAAGGTCGATATCAACGCCAATTGGGATTTTCAGCGAGCGGTTAAACCGTTCAGTGCGTTCGCCCGAATCAGTTTCGGCAATACCCGACTGCTCACCAATAGAGGGAAGCCCCGTTGCTCGGGATTCGACAATCGCCTGTGCAATGAGGTCGTCCCCGTCTTCATCGCGTAGTTCCGGTGCAAACACCGTCACTTCCGGGCCGTACTTACCGTCTGTACCACGCGACTCATCAACCCGAACCGACTCGATACGTTCGTCAAACTGGAAAATGCTCGACTGCATCGCCAGTACGGTACTAACACCGCCTTCGGCCAGCGAGTTCTCGTAGCGTAGCTTGAACTCTGCATCGCTTTCCTCATCGCGTCCGTGAACAAACCCTTCGTCTGGGTCACCTGTTGGCAGTGCATTTGAGACTGAATCAACGCCGGAAACCGGTTCTTCAAACTGCGTGATGGTGTCAGCAGAAACGTTTGTCTCATCACCCAACCACTGCTCGTCTACATCAGTCTCCCACGGTGATAACGCGCGGATGGGAACCGTATCGGTTGACAGTTCGTCTTGTAGGATTGTAGCCTCCTCCGTTGTCTCGAACGGTATCGGTGGGCGGCGTTCTGTCCGAGTTGTGGTTACAACCGTACCTTCGGGGATACTCACGTCGGATGGAGCTGGGCGTTCGCGTTGAAACACGACCTCACCCGTCGCACCACGGAGTGTCTGTCTGCTGAAGCCAGCAAGAGCCAACTGCTTATCGAGTTGTTCACCAGTCGCGTCTTGGAAGAAACTCGAATAGTAGACCGCCTCTGATGCGTCCCACTGTGTAGCAAACTCGGTTGAGGTCGCATCAATAATCTGCTGAAGCGGTGAACTGGCTCGCAACTCAATGTTACCGCCCAGTGACTTCGTGACGTTGCTTTGCAGGTCATCACGAATTTGTTCGATGCTTTTCTTGTCGAACTCACCGTTCGATCTCACGCCGTAGTCGCTACTCATCCTACTGTCACCCCAAACGTTGTGTCGGTTGATTCATCTACCAGTTGCACAGTGACTAACACCTCTCTGTTGCGTCGTTCATCCGTATCATCCACGCGCACGTCTACAACGGACGCTACGCGGTCGTCAGCGTTGAGTGCAAACCGTATCTCACGTTCAAGCACTGCCTCGGGCGCGCCTGCAATCTCTGTAAGTCGCAAGCCATGTTCCGGTGCAAACGGGTCCTCGCCACGAACCGTTTTGAGCGTAACTTTCAGTTCTTGGACCACACCGGGGACGCTATCTATCATCCCCACGCGGTTGCTCTGGTCCAGTTTCAAATCACCGTCGCTTGTGAGTTGTAGTGTGCGCTTGAACTCCATGTCAGTCACTCCTGTTGTTACGAGTCAGGCTTTTCGGTCGTCCCTGACTGCTCCGAGGATTCCAGTCCGCCGCCATCGTAATCGAAACTGTGAGTGTGTTCGGTAAACGGTATGCCGTCAACATACAGTTCCGGTTCAATGTGGACGCCCTCATCATCAAGACGGAGTTTGCTTCCCGAGTCGTGTTCGACAAGCACGTCTCCCTCTGAGTCGATAATAATGAGCGTATCCGAGGTTGGCATCACCAGCGTCAGCGATTCTTCATCCCAGTCATCGGGTAGCTCGTCCTCATCAAGCCACCACGCGCCAACGAACGTTGCTGCTTCGAGAGTATGACGCCGACTGGCAGTTTGTTCGAAGTGACCACGTTCCTGTACGGCATCCGCGATTGGCTCACGCGAGTGTAGCAACAGCCCTTCCATTTCGGTTTCAACCGGGAACAACAGTCCGTACTCGTTGCCACCAAACGGTGTGAGTATCGGTACGTCATCCACGAACACCTCTGGGTCGGACTTCAGGCTAACCTCCACACGGTAGTTGTCTGCATCAATGTCTTCGACAATGCAGGGACTTGCCGTGTAGATGCCGCGTAGCTCATCGCGGATAACGCGGCGAATCGTCGTACTGATGTTGAGGTTCTTATCAGGCATTGCTTACAGCCTCACTGGACAAACGGTGTGTACTCTTGTACTTCGTCAGTTGCTTCAACATCGCCTCGAACAAGGTGAGTACCGTCAATAGAGGAACTGATGAACTCGTAGTCGATAACTTTGTAGACACCGCTGAAACGGTCAGTGCTAACTACTACTGACGCGCCTTTTCGCAGGCGCGGGTCCAACATCGCCTCGAACTCCAGAGTCTCAACAGTCACGTCCTCGTCGTTCTTCTCGTCAATGCTCAACAGCAAACCATCGTACGAGAGCTTCGGGGCTTCGGCGACGGTGCTGTTCTTCTCAACAAAGTACAGCGTGCCTTCTTCGACAAACCACTCCCACTTGGTGCCGGTGCGTTCGGCAGCGTACTCAAGCAGTTCGTCAAGCCACTCCTTAATTTTGCGGTCTTTGGTTATCGACCAAATACCGTCTATCGTTCCCGGTACTGAATCGACTTCAGAGGCAAGGCCAATCAATCCCGCTATATCCTCAACAATGCCGTTGACCGGTGCATCACGCCAGCGGGCACTCTCGCGTTTTCGAACAGTGTCCTCAGTTTGGTCCTCGCCTTCAAACTGGAACAGCAAGTCGTTGTTTGAATACGTCCGGCGTTTGCGCTTCAGTTCACCAACTGCAACGGTGTCCTGTTCGGCTTCCGCCCAGCCAAGCGTGATACGAACGTCATCACCCTTTTCGATTCGGTTGTACGTCTCGTCGGTGAGATTGTACAGCGTAATATCGAACTCCAGTGGGTCATCGCCGGGGTTAACGACTTCGATATCCATATCGAATGCCGAAAAGTCTCGGCCACCGATTTCGACTTCGCGGAGTTGTTTCCAGACACGCATTGTCACCACTCCTCCGGTGGTTGTCCGTCGGGGCCGGGGTACACATAGAACTGCACCTCGTCGCCGAGGTTGCGCGGTGTGACACGTTTGGCTTCGCCACTGGGGTCAGCAAACAGGAAGACACAAAACGGCATGTACTCGTACAGACGGGCGACCTGTGCGACACTCTTGGTGATAAGTCGGTCCAAATCGAGGTGACGTATCTCAACTGTATAGCGTTCCATCTGACTGTTCCACTCCATTTTCAGGCTGAACTCCTGCTGTGGAAAGGACCGAGGGGTAAACCGAAGGTTGATTGGTCGGCGGTCACGTGCCCGATGGCGTGGAATAGTAATGATTTCTGAGTTCGGCATAGGTCACCTCGGTTAGCCAAACAGCGATGTCTGAAGCGAGTTCGCTGTATCACGGAGTGAATCGACAATCCCGCCTGAACCAGCAGGGTCGTCATCCGATGGGTTCGACCCAGCAGTGCTTGTTGAAGTGCTGTCTGCGCTCGAACTCAACGAACCACCCGGTGCCTCGAACGTCACCTCTGCGGTTTCGAGTTCAGCGAACTGCACCTCGATAACGGTGATAACAACCTCGTAGTGGTTAGGGCGGTTACCCTCTCTGTCCACTACGAGGTCATCCAGCTTGGCTTCGGGAACACCAATGGCACCGACACTCGCGGAAAACGGCTCACTTGACTGTCGTAGGTCCTCAAGCTGTGAAAGCTCCTCGTCAGTCACCCACGCTTCAACCGTCACCTCGATTGGCTCCGCGTTGACGTACGTACTGAACGAGAAGCCTCGTTCAACACGTTGCTCCGGGGCGTTCCAGCCGCCTGACTGCTCCGAAACAGTCGCGCCCTCTAAAGCCACATCACCGATTGTAACAGTAGTCATGCTGATACACCCCTATGGATTGGTAGATGTATATGTATATGTAGTATGTATATGTACATAGTTGTAGTTGTAGTGTGTTCTTAGATATCGAGGTCCGCTTGTAGCGTGCGCTCAAGCCGTCGAAGCGCGTCCTCAACACCGTTCTGTGAAGCATCGCTAACACGGTCAGCGGTCTGTTCGTCGCCACCGTTCTCGAAGGTAAACTGCTGGTTCACCTCGATGTTGGCTTCTATCGAGCGGCGATTATCGCCACTTGTTGAGTTACCCGCAGATTGGCCAGCAAGCGTGTCGGCAGTTGCCGTAATCGCCGGGTCAAGCACCGTGCCATCAGCAGCGTCACTGACTGCACTCAACGCGCTATCAGCAGCGTTGGCAAGCATACCGTCACTGTTGCGGAGTCCGGTCGCAAACGTGCTGGCGAGTGCTGGGCCTGTCTGTGAAACATCCGACAGTGGGCCTGTGCGAGCGTCACTAAACGGTAGTCTGTCGCGGGCGGAACTGGCCAACTCCGTGGCCGAGGAAGCAACGTCACTCGCTCCACTGGACAGTCCAGTGGCAAAGCCACGTGCGGCGGATGACCCAGCAGACTGAATGTCTGATACTGATGGAAGCGCATCCATAATACCTGAAGCCATGTCGTCAGCGGCTCGAACAGGCGCGGTTAGTCCGCTCCAGATAGCTTCGGCAACTGTCATCGGAATTGCTCGTCCTGAGTCAGTCAACCGTGAAAACGGACCACGGCGAGCATCGCTAAACGGCAGATAGCTCATTACGCGGCCAGCCACGTCTTCGATTGCGCTCACCATCGGGTCAGGCAGCATCGCCGACGCCAACGAGTGTATCATCGCTGTTCCACGGTCCTTCCACTCACTCGGCGCGAGGTGTGCTGCGGCCATGAGCATCCCAACACCGGGGAGAGCCATCAGCAACGCCTGTGGAAGCATGGACGAAAAACGGTCTCTGAGTCCCTGAATCATCTGTCCGCCCTGCTCAGTCCAGTCGTCTGGAGCCAATCGAGACGCCGCCAGTAGCATACCAACGCTGGGTATCAACGCAAGCAAGCTCCGTGGTAGATTCGCACGGAACTCATCAACCAGACCAAACAGCATCGACCGTCCACGCTCGGCGGCCTCATTCGGTGTGAGACCAGCGCGGTCGAACAACATTCCAACACCGGGAATGTGCATCAGTAGGTCTGCCTCAAGGTCATCAAACGACGAAAGCAGGCCGCCAACGGCTTCCTCACCAGCGTTTATCCACTTACCGGGGTTCTGGAAGAAGCGAAGAAAGGCTGCAATCGGTCCCAGCGTAAACAGTGCTGCAACCATTGCGACAATCCGACCTATCTGCCACAGCCCATCACCCAGCGTGCGCAAGTGACCAGTTACAGCGCGTGCTTGGTCACCAAACCACCCAAGCACCGCACCGGCTTCGTCACCGGCACCGAGGAAGTCCGTCCGCCAGATAGCGACCAATCCCATGACAATCGCGGTGAGAGCCATCAGTGCAAGACCAACGGGACCCAACGCCAGTGTCAGCGCACCAGCCGCCGCTGCTGCTGCACCTTTGGCTGCGGTAAGCCCACCGAGTATCCCGGTGAGCGTGAGTTTCGAGGCGGCGGCACGAGCAGTAGCAGCAGCACTGGCGTTTAGAGCCGTTACTTTCGTCCACGTTGCCGCCGCAAGCTGTCCGGTCGAAGCAGTTAGCACGAACTGTGCAGCCGACAGTACACGGGCAGTAGCGGCCTTTGCACGGAGTGCTGCGGTGCTGGAAACAGTTGCCGCAGTGGATGCCTGTGTACTGGGGATTACCTGACTCCAGTTAATCTGTGAGTAAAACAGGAGTGCAACACCCGCAGACTGCATTGCTGGGGCAATCGCAGAAACAGGTGTCAGAAACTCACCAAACTGAAGTCGTAGGTCCGAAAGCGTCACCCGAAGCTCGTCGGCAAACGTTTTCGTTTGAGCGTACTCGTCGGCCATGTCCGATGACCAGTCTTCGGGCACTTCGTCCTCAAAGTTCTCCAGTTCCTCGGTTGTCATACCGAGGTCGTCAGCAAACGCATTAAGGTCACCATCAGCATCCCGAAGCCGTTGTTGGAACTCACGGCGTAAACGGCCACCTGTTAGGTTGGTCTGTTGCTGAAGTGCAACCAGTGCGGCAGTCGCCTCGGTGCTGGAAGCGTCCATCTCCTGTAGGTCTGATGACCCTGCGGTAATGGCTTGGTTAAAGTCCTGTGCCGACATGGTGGTTGTCCCAATCGCAAACGCGAACATGTCGGTCTTTTCGGGTAGGTCCTCGATTTCATCGCCGAACATGGTCATTGCCGGAACAACGCTTTCGGCTATCACCTCTGAGGACTCGCCAGTTGCATCACCAATTTCGTCTGCCGCAAGTGCCAACGTCTTCAGGTCGTCCTCGGATTCAGCACCAAGCTGACCAAACGTTCGGATTGCACGAACCGCTTCTTCGGTGCTAAAAGTCGCATCCGAAATGGAAATAGCCATGTCGGTAACCGAACCATCAACGCCCTCGATTGCGCCCTGTGCAATCGCTGCTTCACCGCGGACAGCCGACGTTGCATCAAGCATGTTCTGCATGCCTGAGCCAGCCGCCGCCAACGAACCAGCGACAGCCGCAGACGCCGCATCGAGTTCAACAAACGAATCGGCGGTTGCGTCCGCCGAATCGCCCGCTGAGTCAATGTCGTCACCCGCAGAAGACGCCGCATCGCCGGAGTCATCAAGCGCGTCACCTGCTGCTTCCGCTGACTGCTCGACGCCCTCCATAGACGAGGCTGCGGAGTCGCCTGCTGACTCGGCGTCCTCCAACTTGGAGTTCGCGTCGTTCTTCGCAGTAATGACAGTGGCAATCTTACGGACGTTTCCTGAAAACATGAATAGCGGCCTCAGTTCGTCGTAATGACGTACTCGTGTTTGGCGACGTTTCGAGTCACCGTTGGGTCAGCATGTGTTTGTGAACCACCAAACGGGTTCGGTGGCTGTGAAACATCCCCCGACACCGAGCCGGGTGAGCTTGATGGCAGGTTTACACCGGAGTTGTTGTTCATATATTGGGCTTCGAGTTGGTTAAACGAGGAAATGTTCTGATACCAGTGGGATAGCTTCTGCCACGGCCATGACGCTACCTCGTTCGGATTAAGGCTGTACTCCTTAGCAACGATGTGGGTCAGCCTTCCTCTTGGAGTCTCTGCCCAAGCTCTTGAAAATCCATCATATCCCCAAGCCCAAGGGCTGCTGAAACGCGGTTCATCATGCCGATTCGCTCGGCCAAGCTGAAGTCACGCCAGCGTTCGGGTGTGAGCTTCGGTGCCGTAATCGCCTCCGAACACAGGCGGTACATTCGGTCGGAAGTCTCGCCCACACCAAGTTCAGCTTCAGCCATCAGGTTGAGGATGGCGTCATCATCTTTCGGTTCTTCGATAAGGAACGTAGTTCCTTTGAAGGTAATCAGTTCCTTTGCGGGACCTGAGCCAAGCGTCCAGTCTTGGTTTTCGAGTTCTTCAATGGACACCTCGTCTGGGTCCATCTCCGAAAGGTCGATTGGCTCGTCGGTCGCTTGTTGTTCGTCTGTCTCCGTATCGTCTGTGTCTGTATCACTCATAGTGCCCCGTTATCCCGTTAGTATGATGAAAGTGTTGTACGATAACTGGTCAGTTAGCCGAAGTCGTGTCGGACTTTCCCGGCTTCCCAGCTTCCTTCGTACATAGGCATCGAACTGTTCTCGAAGTCGTCAGCAGGACCAAACTCTTGGAGTCGCACGTCGATGAAGTCCGAACTGGCGATGGGCATTGCTTCAGGGTAATCAATCGAGACGGTGAACGTCTCTTTGTCCTGATACAACTCCATCATCGTCTCGACTGCATCGGAGACGGCTTTGACTGCAACGCTGCCGGTGATTTCATCGTCACCGTCAATCCAGACGTAGCCGTCCTCATCGAGCGAGCGGTCCAGTTCGTCCTCGTTGGACTCATCGTAACCGAACGAGTCCATCAGGGCGACTGCATCGCCGTCCATGACGACCGAAATCTCTTTAGCGTTAAATTCGGGCATGTGTGGTCACCTCAGTTAGACCCCCACGGTCAGTTTCAGACTGAACTCGTGGACATCGCCAGCCAGTGTCGCATCGACTTCGATGCCAGTCCAGTGGCGGTTTGCCCGGTCGTCTTCGGTCAGGTCCTCGTGACTTGGCACGAACACATCTGCCTCGGACAACGGGCCGTCCTCGTCATCTACGTACTGTTCAACGGTGTCGGTGACGACGTTCTTGATGACCTCACGACCGGAGTCTGTGAACGGAATCCGGTTTTTGCGCGCTCGTAGGTTCTCAAGCGCGCGCGTAATTTCGGCCTTCAGGAAGTTCATCGTCGTTCGAATATCGAAGAACTGGTAATCGCTTCCAGCACCCGCTGTCGTCAGCGAGTTCGACATTCGGTTCGCGCCAGCAACCTGAATTAACGCGTTGACTGGGCCTTCGCCAGTGTCACCACCAGCGTCTCGGCCACCCTCAAGCGTGTCAGGTGTTTCAGGACCGCCGACCAGTCGTTTAACCGGGTCACTCACTGGAAGTTCATCCCAGTAGAAGTTGTGCCAAGGGTCGTTGACTGCGAGGTTACCAACCATGTAGGACGCAAGGTCTTGGCTACCCTCGTTGATGAGCATGGCAAAGTCGCCGCTTGGGATGTAGGCAGCCACGTCGTGGGCAACCTCCATCGCATCGGCACGACTGTCATACTCGTTCATGTTCGGGCCGTTGGCCAACATCGCCACGTCCTGTGACGACGCCCAGCTTTGGGCCGCGTTCAGCAGGCCAACGTGTCCCTGCTCGCTGCGAATGTCCGCAAGCGCGAGTCGGTTGACATTGGTCTCGAACTCAACCAGACCGTCACTGAGGTTGACCGTGTAGTACGTAATCGTATCCGAAGCTTCGGACGATGCGTACTCACCGGTATCGGGATTCACCAACAGTTCGTCTTCTGCTGGGTCCTCCGGTGGGTCGTCAGTGACGAACGTAATCTCCTGTTCGGCATCGGTTTCGATATCGAAATCAGGATGAACTGGAGTGTACTCCAACTCTCCTGTTTCGTTCAGTTCTTCGTCTACGTGTTCTTCGACTTCGAGAACCATGACGTACCAGAAACTCGCGCCCATTTCTTCAATGGCTTGCGAGGCTGTGAACACGTCAGAGCTTTCTCCGAAGTCGTTCGATACATCCGCGGCAGAGTCGTACCGATACGCCTCGTCGAACTCCGCGTCCGGTGGCTCCTCGGTCGCAAACCCAACGACACCAGCGTCAGTAAACGTCGGTTGTGGTCGGGCTGCCAACTCCGCCGAAAGGTCGATGTGAACGATTTCTCGTGGCATAGTTGTTCTGTGTTAGTTTTCAGTCTTCTTCGCCTGTAGCACCAACTTCTGTCTCGAAATCATCGACTGCATCGTACTGTTTCGAGTACGTTGAAGTGTACTGACAAACGATAGAAAACTCAATGCGATACGTATCGCCAAGGGTCTGTGGCGTTGGCGATGACGTTGTTTCCACCGTCATCGAACGCTCGGCGTTCTCACCGGGTTCGTTCAACTCAAATGATGCAACCTGTTCGGCCCACTGCCAAATCGGGTCAGTGAGTTGTTCCGCTCGAACCTGTGGTGGAATACCGTCTTTGAACTTGCGTTCAACTGCAACAGTCACCGAAAACGTATCCGCTTGTGGACTTTCAAGGTCCTCACGAATCTTGTCATCGTTCTCGCCGACTGTCTCCCAGCGAGCGCGTGAAACAACGGTGTCTTCAGCGTCTACAACCTCACCGCGAGCATCCATATCGAACACGATTACTGGATACTGGTCGAACTCGTCATCAGTAACCTCCCCGCCAGTCCAAATAACAGGCGGTTCGTAGGTTGCTGACTGTTCAACCACCTCATCTGCGTGTTCGTACTCCCAACTGACCTCGAACGTAGACGGTAGCGCACGCTCAAGGCGGAGGCGTTCTGTGGTACTCAACATGGATACTCAGTCGATTTCTGCCTGTGTCAGTTGCACATCGAGTTCAGCTTCAAGCAACGATATTTTGTCACTCGCAAACATCGCCGCTGGCGTGAGAAACGAACGGCGTGGAATCCCACGTTCAGGAAACCCAAACTCGTGAACCGCGCCGTACGGTGAGGTTGTTCGAATCACGCTTGTCGTTTGGTCTTCATCGTAGTACGAGCTTGACAACACGTCATCGAGAAGGTCACCCGACTCAATCAGTATGTCAGCATTGCCTTTCTGTCTGATTGTCTCAGCAGCAAGCGGCTCCCACGCGTTGCCGAGTGCGTCTTGGCCGTTCTGCCAGTTGGATTCGAGTGTGTCAAGCGTCAAATCGTGAAGTAACGCCATCCCCTCGTCAAGCGCGATGTCGATTCCATCGTACACATCGCCAAAGTTGTTCGTGTCCTCTACCATGTTACCACCTCAAACCGATTCGGTCTGAAGCTCAAGAGCCGTCTGCTCGATAGCTCGTCTGATACGAGAACAGTCACGAACAACGTGTTCGCCACGGTCATCAAACCAGTAGCCGTTGTAGTAACCCGTCTCAGGGACGTACACAGTCACCAGTTCGTCCTGTAACGCACGAATCACGCCTTTTCGGTTCTTGTGTTCGCGCTCGTAAACGATAAACCGCTGAATACCCTCGGCGTCGAAGTCACTGACCGCAGCGACCGTCTCATCAACGGTGCGGTCGGCGTAGTTGTCTATCATGGTCTGGTTCTACGGGTTGTACTCACTGCATGACAGCAGGTCTTGGCCCGCAGCGTGATACGGAATAATACTTTCGACGCGAAACATCGTGTCGAGGAACGTTATCTCTGATGCGTCTTCACCGCCACCGTCTCGAAGCTCACCATCCGTTTGCTCATCAAGGTCGTCCCTGACAAGAAACAAAATGTCTGATTCAGCCTCAAGACCACGAAAGTCAATGTCAACAGACGCGCCACCGGGGTCTGGAATGACCATAATCGAGTGTGGAGACTCAGGTGAATCATTCCACTGTGAGCCGTGGCTGCTTACCTGCTGTTGATGTTTCGTTACAAGCGAGGCGGAGTGGCCCATCCGGGCTATCTGTCGGCGACCCTCGCGTTTTCTGCGTTCGTGCATGAATGGAGTGGCGATTATCGCCATCAGAAGTATTCACGGCCTTCGCGCCGGGTTTCATCGGACCCACCTACAGTGCGGAATCCAATGGTTGTTCGGCCCAGTCGATCCGTCGGGTCGCGGTCCATTGCTGACTGACCCCACGTTGTGGCCTGAAGTGCTGGACCGGAAAACTCACCGCTGTAATCACGTGAACTGGGTCCAGCACCCTCCGAATCGACCTGTCGTTCAGGCCCAAACTGAATCAGGTGTCTGGCCAAGTCCAACTCGATTAGCGCGAGCTTCTTGTCGTTAAGGCCGTGGCCTTTCAACACATTATCAACGTGCGAGTGGGCTTTGATGACGTACTCCTCTACGTCGTCTGATTCGAGTTCAGTTGTAAACCCACCGCCCAACACGTCGCTTGTGCTGATGCGAGCGTCCGACACATCGAAGTAGTCATCAAGAGCCATTGTATCACGTTACCTCGTTAGTTGTCTGAGAGTTCGGATTCGGCTTTGTCTTTGAGCGAGGCGATTTCCGTATCGCTCAGTGACTCAAAGAACGTAACCATCTCATCCTTCGATGAGCTACCATGCACTTCGTCACCGTCGTAGTGCTTGGCCATCTTGGACAGCGTTGCGTAGTCATCTGGAACCTCGCCGGATGCCTCCACATCAGGAACATCATCTGACGTGACCGAAGGGTGGTCAATCAGCGGGTTGTCATCCGAATCGTCCTCGGTGACGTTCTCGGTCAGGTCAGTATCCCCATCGCTTGGGTTACTGTCCGCCGAGTCAGCCTCGGGTTCCGGTTCTTCTTCAGATTCGGTCTGTTCATCCTCGGATTCTAAAACAGCATCAGTCTCCGAGTCTGCTTCTTCGTTGTCTGACTGCGCAGACACTTTCTCGTAGGATTGTGGGTTCAGTCGCTCGTACTGAGCCTGTGACACCTCGATAATGTCACCGGGTTCCGCGCGAGTCCCGTCTTCCTTTCGGTAAGTGCCCCGCAGCACACGGACTTTTGGCATGTGTACTTTCTACTGGAGTCGCAAGTTGATTATCGCACTATACAGAAGACAGCTTATGCGCTGCCTTCAGTACCGCCAGTGTAGTAAGCGATACCACACTGTCCACGCAGAGTGTCTTTAACACGTGGCGTGAACGCGGTAACCGTCTTGAAGTAGTCGCGGAATGGGTCTTCCCACTGCACAACCTGTTCTTCAAGCGCGAACGCGAGGTCCACGACATCCGCAGTTGGGCGGAACAACAGTGCCGCATCGTCTTCGAGGAACTGCGAAACTTCGACCTTGCCGATGCCGCTGAGTCGTTCAATCGACTCGCGGACGGTGTGGTCTTGGTACTCACGTTCGTACTCATCAAGCACGTCTTCGAGACCTTCGCCAACGTAGAGCCAGTAGCCCTGATTGGTGGCGCGGAAGTTGTCGTCTTTGAGGTCACGCGCCATTTTGTCTTTGATGTCCTGTCGGACGTGTTCAAAGTCCTCAGCGTCATCCGCAGTCCAGTTGGTTAGCTCACCTTCGTGTGCGCTTGGGTGGTTGGCGAGACCGTACATCGTGTAGCCGTCTTGGACACCACCAAGGTCGTCGCCACCGATGGAGGGTTCCCAACCGTAGAGAACCAGTTCCTCCATTGCCTCGGCAACTGCACGTGCCGAACCTTCGGCGTTGAGCGTTTCGAGACCTTCACCGGCCATGTTGCCGGGTGGAGAGCCTTCCGACCCAGAGTCACGGAACCCAACGGAGAAGTCGGAATGGATGAGCGGAATCGGCGACCCGTCAAGGTCGTACTCGATATCGCCCTCGTCAGTCGCCGTCTCCGGCTCCATGCTGATAGTGGCCGTTGCTTCGTAGTCGCGCTTGTGCCACTCAGCGACTTTGTTGTAAATCGACTCCGAAATAGTCAGACCAGCTTCACGGAGGTCAGTCACAACCGTGAGTTGGTCGTCCATTGCCGGATACACGGCGTCTTCGATACCAACCCACGCCTGTTTAGGCAGACTGGCGTTGGCACGAATACGACGACGCTGTTCCGGGGTCGCCGTCATTTGCGCTCGTGCAAAGCGGGGTGCGTTTGCGATTTCCGATGCTGCGTAGCCTACTCCGCCATTTTGCGTACTCATTGTCCGCTCACCTCAGATGCAACAAGAGCGTCACCATCGTCTGTCTCATAAGACTCACCGGCTTCAGCGAACGCCCATTCCTCATCACTCACTTCAACAAAGTTGCCAGTTTCCTCCTCTGGAACAATGGCATCTCCGGCCTCAAGGTTCTCACCCTCAGCCACTCGAAGGTTGAGTCCGCCGCCACTTGCGTTGACCGCAATGACGTAGTTCTCGCCTTCGACGTAGCCGGTGTCAGTCTGTGCGTCCATTCCGCGACCACGGGCTTCAACTGCAACGTAGACGGATTTCGTCTCGTCGCCGCTGTGGTGTTCGAAAACGGTCTCTCCGTCTTCGCCAGTGCCCATTTCGAGAGCCTGTCCGGGGAAGATGTCGTCCCCAGCAACATGCTCGTATTGGGTCATCTCGTCCCGACCGTAGCGGATAATGTTCAGCTTGTTACCGCCACCGGCACGGGTTCGGCTTCCAGTTCGGTCTACCATGTTCAGTCACCTCCGTTTTTGCGGGCTTCCCACTCGGAACGGCCCCCGGCTGGGATGTCCGACAGGTCTTCTTCCGTCTGTCCCTGCTGTGGGTTTCGGTCCATTGGACCCGCAACCGCACCATAGTTGGTCGTCACGACTGGCTGTGCGTTGTGCTTTTCAGCCAGCGTGTCAAGCTCATCGTCATCGAGCTTGAGAGCAGTGTCTTCGCTCATACCCTCGATGGCGTTTGCCACCGAGCGAGCTTTCTGCTTCTTCTGTGCGTTGGCATTGGTGTTGACCGCATCCTCGACCATCGCCTTCGTTTCTTCGAGTTCCTTTCGAAGCGACTCGATAGCATCAGACGAGTTCTCTTTGCCGTCGTACTCGTCTTTGTTATCCTTGTCGTCGTAATCGGAATCTTTGTTCTCCGTCATCTCGCCACCGTCGGCGTCCTCATCTTCCCCTGCCTCGTCAGCAAGGTCAGGGTTGTTCGTCAGAATCGTCATTTCGAGGGCACGCAGTTCGTCCTCGTCCCACTCCTGAAGTTCATCAAGACCGTAGGCAGAGTTCGACGCGATTTCCTCAACACTGAGGTGTTCTGGCATAGGTTGTGTGTCTGTCTCGTTGTCCGTTGACTCGGTGGTTGACGACTGTGAGTCAGCAGCGGAGTTATCAGTCTGTTCTGTATCGCTGGATGTAGATTCCGTGTCGGTTTCTGTAGACGGTTCATCCACAACCGATTCGGTGGCGTCAGTATCGGACTCCGTTTCGGATTCCGACCCCGACGTGTCACCATCGGTGGTGTCCGCCCCCGAAGAATCCGTATCAGCGACTTCAGCCGACTCAGCCGACTCATCAACGGATGGACCAACTGGCGTGTCGGTCCCATCCGCTGTTTGAGTAGCTGCTTCGGCGTTCGCTTTCTCGGAACACCCACACGAGGCGTTCTGTCGGAAGTCCTTCGCCGTAACCGTTGGCGAAGCACCGAGCAGACGCCGAAGCGTGTTGGTGTTCACTGTAATGTCACCTTCTTCTGCACGCGAAAGTACCGTTTTCACGTCAGTCAAATCGAGGCCATCGTACTCCGTAGCGACGAGTTGCGCCAAAATATCTCGGTCAGACCCACCTTCTGGGTCCAACGCATCAACCATCCGCTGGGCTTCCCCGGTGGAAATGTCCCAGACGGTCGAGAGATAGGGTGCAACGTCGTCACGGAGCGATAGACGCTCGGTGACATCACCGTCTTCGTTGTTTTCTTTCATTTGTTCGTATGTCGTGTCATCTGACGCATGGTCGAGAACGGTGTTCACACGCGGGGCCGCACACCCGTCTTCAGGTGTACACCGCGCTAAGAACTCGGAAGACGGGAAGATGGCGATGTGGTCAGGAATAACGATTCCCTGTTCGACATCGTATGGTTCGCCGTTGAACTCACCGTCAACAAACCGGTCGTTGAGTGTGACGTAGCCCGCCGACACCGAGAGTTCTTCACCAGCCTTCAGTTTCTCAACCACATCAGCCGCTAAGTCGCCAATGGCCTCTGCTTTCGCAATATCAAGCCAGCCGTAAACACAGAGTTTGTCGTTATTCTCGCCGACAATCTCCGGTTCGTGGCCTTCGCCGATATTGTAGGACGTGTACGCGAACGGGTCAGCGGCAGTTCGTTGTGGATTGTTCGGATGAACAAACGTCAACGGAGTGCCGGACCACAGTTCGACGCTCTCTTGGAGTCGTTCTTTCGAGAGGTATTCCCGAGTCGGTGGGTCCTCCTCTGGGTACTCCAACACCATCTCGCGGGAGACAATAATCGGAAAGACAAGGTACTGCCTTCCGTTCCGCTCCACGAGACGTACGTCTTCGGCAACTTCCTCATCCAACTCAGGCTGGTGGAGTCGCATATCCATCCCGCCGTTGTTGGCTACGGATGCTGCCGCAGCATTGACCGTTGTGCGACCAACGGTGCGTTCAGTAGTGTGTGTCGTACTGGTCACATCTGTACTTCTCCATCTTCACCGACCAACGGTTCTAAACAACCGCTCTCGGTCAAGAATCATCAGTTGCTGTCCGATACTGCGCCAACAAATCATCAGTAACCGACCAATCAGCAACGAAGCGGGATGGAGTTGAACCATCACGCCCGGACCGGGGCGAGTCATGCGGGAGTCCGGGCCGCCGGGTATTCCGCTTCAGTAGGTGTCCACAGCCGCGCAACCACTACTTCGAGACTCGGCAATGTTTGGCAGATGAAACTAACCAACACAGTGTAAGCGAACGAATCGCACGAGTTGACGACATGAGTCATTGTCTGCCCCCAAAGCGGACAATGGAATGTGGTACCGAGGTTGGTCCTCGACACGGGTTGTGCGTATCGACAAGGATTGACGTTTGCACAGGAGTCACGTTCTCCACTGGCTACTCACTGACTCGTGGTTCGGGACTTCCGGGTACTCGTGACAGTAATCAGGAGTCCGTACTTTAGTCAGTGCCCACAGCAGTCGTGTGAACGCGAATGTTGCGCGGTCACTGTGGCGTTTGTGGACGTAATCTGCCCTTCCTGCTCTCGCCAATCAGTCGATGTACACAACCGGGGCCAGTTGTGGGGTCATCAAGCAGTCTAACTACGTATCGTCAGACAACTTCCGAGAGGCGTACTGGTCCAAACCCACGCCGACTGCGATGGAAGACATCGCCAACACAAGAACTTCTTGTTCAGCGACAAAGCCGGTGCCATAAACGGCTATCAACGCGAAGCCAACAAGCACGGATACTAACTCGGTGTTCGTACAGAAATTCTTGGATAGTGGCATGGTAATCGTGGAATTGTATAGTTCGGTTTTAAACAGGTGCTTCGACTGCCTTGTGTGTCACTGATACGAGTCGATGAACGATTGTGGCTCGGCTTCCGATAGAATACCGGAGCTATGTCGCCACATCACTCGTGGTGAATCGCCAAACTTCTCGTACAGCTTCTCAACGCTCTCGATAACCTCGACGCTGCCAGCCGCGCGCCAACACAGAACGACACGTTCGTTCGGTGGTGGAAACGCAACGCCATCGGCTATCGACCGTCGTTCGCCCCTGTAGACCGTCTCTAAAACAAACGTAGCTGGCTCGATATCACGTTCGAGCAACGCTACGTCCGCTTCAACGGTACGCTCTCTGTTGTGCATGGTTCCAACAAGTAGCAGCCAAAGCCAGTAGGTCCGACCGTCGCTAAAAGAGGATACCCACGGCTGATGACTGAATCCCCGTGTCCCAATGCGGGCCGGAGTTATCAGTTCCTAACAACGCATCTTACATAAGGGTTCATGGAATCCTAACTATCTTCACAACAAGAAGGTTCAAGTGGCGATTATCGCCACTACACTTCGGCCTGCATATCCGACAGTCCCGTTGCTTCGAGGAACGCTTGTGGGACCTCGATAATCTCGTCATCCTTGACGAGTTCCATTGGCATTGGAACAAGCCTGCACCGACAATTCGGATGAATCGGCGGCTGTAGGTGGTCGTTGTCCCGAATATCGGATATCTTCAGCACCCGACCTTCGAGTGCTTGGCACACCTCGCACACGCGGTCATCCCCGGCGGTTGCCCACTGAAGCTCACCGGCTGCGTTCGTCTTGACCGTAATAGACAGCATGCTCGGTCGCTGGAGTGCGTGTGGGTCATCAAACGCGTTCGTTGTGATACTGGCTTCGCGCTCGACCGCAGCAATCACTGACTCAACACCAGCATGTTCGAACGCGGTTAGCAACGCCTCGTTGACACACCGAACAACCGCAGTGTTGGCCATCGCTTTCTCGTAGTTCTGTACTTTGCTACGAACCCGAGCTGTTGTTTCATCGGCCAGCCATCGCTTCGAATGGTCGTTCTCAACCGCTTCCTTTGCCGCGCTGCTGACCTCACTCTGCGCAAGCCCAACGTGGTCTTCGAGTTTGTAGTAAACCTTCAGGTACTCGGCTCGTATCGCCTCACGGTGGAACGGGCGGTAGAAATCAGTCGCGTGGTGAATATCCGCCTCTGTGATAGAGTCATTAATACCGGCGTAAGCGTGTAAGTCACGCTCGGCCAGTTCCAGTCCTTTCTGATACGCCGTTCGGATGTAACTGGCTGTCCAGTGGTTGCCACGCTCAATCTCGTGTTCGCCGAGTGGTTCGAGAACCTTGTTCGTCGCCAGTGCGGTGAACGTTGAGCGACTGCTTCGCAAGAAGCGTGCTTTGTCAGACGGCAGTGGACCGTCTTCTATCCACTCACGGTACCGACCACGTACGTCGCTCCAGCGTGAGTTGAAGTTGCGAATAAACGCCTGTCGCTTCGTTGCTGTCTCTGTCGGGTCAACAGCGTTGGTTTTGACGTACGTTGTTCCAGTGGAATCCATCAGTAGTATGCTCCCTCAGTGAGTGGACTTGCCTTCCACCGACAGTTCGGACACCAGTAACTTCCATCTTCTGTTTGTTTCAACGAGGCGTGTTCACCGCAGTTGTCGCAGTGGCCCCATGTCGGTCTATTCATACAGTTCGCTGTAGCAAGACGGACAGTAGTTGTCGCCGTCCCGTCGCTTGACGTTGCCAAACTCCTCGCACGATACACACAGGCCAAACCATTGAATTGCCATTCTCAGTCCTCCGTACTCGTTGCTGATTCGCGTTCAGTCCAACTCACATAGCCGTCTTTCGAAACCTCTGAATCACGTGGCCACCACTCCCAGTACAGCGGGCGAATCTCGCCGTGGCGAATCAGGGTTTTAACCTCCCACTTGTGGACCGAACACAGTTCATCACTCTCACAGAACCAACAGAGCTTGATGGCTCCGTACAGTCGCTTGCACTTATCGCGGTGAAACAGCCACAGAATAGCCATACGCAACAACACTATCGGTGCGAGTAACAGACGGCGAATCATTTCTCCTCCAGTGGTTGATTCAGTTTCGCTTGCATCTCTGTCGTACACTCCGGGCAGAACGCAATATCCCACTTCAACGCCTTGGTCTGAGGCATTGTGCGGACCTCACCGTGTAAGTACAGGCAGTTTTCATCCTCGTGAAACAGCCCGTCCAAACCGCTATATCCCTGCATTGTACCAAGCGTGTATCGTCACCAACAATGACAGACAGACCACGAAGACCAGCGTGCGTCGAAGCCAGTTGATGTTGTTCATTCTGATTCGAACTCCTCGTCCACAAACTCGAAGCGCGTCTTACCGTTGTGTCCGTGAACTGCAACCATGTCATCGAAGCCGTCTTCACCGGGATAGACGGCCAAGCCGTTCGATGCCGTGTCAAGCTCACTGTTCGCGTTGTTGCGCCACTCAATCACACACGTTCCACTCGGAAACAGCGAACCGACAGCAACACAGCCAGTTCCACTGACGCCTGACTCGTCCTCGTCTCTAATCACACGGAATCGAAGAACATCACGAACGGCACTCTGTTCAGATACCATGAATACATTAATCAGTTACAATCAGAGGCTCATATAGCTACGGGCGACTTGCCAAACAGATTAGTGAGAGACGCCTATGGATACATAGATGTATATCTACATCTACAATCTACATCTACATCTACTACTATACAGTAGTGAAAACAGTGGTTCAGCGGTTAGCGCATGCCGCTGAGATTCTTGAAGTCGCGTTTGCCGCACCGAACAAACGCGTCTGGGTTCTTCGGGTTAACGAGTTGCGCGCCGATGATTGCGTCACCGGAACCGAGTAATTCCATCGTGATTACTTGGTTGGGGTGCATCTCTGCAACGCCTTCGCGGAACGGGTACAAGTCTGGGTCATCGTCACTGATATCAAACGGAAACCCGTCAGTCTCACGCATCAGAACACCCTCCGCGATTCGAAATCGACTTTGCGAACGCCTTGGTCGTGTCCACACTCTGGGCACTCGTACAGCTTCACGTCCTCGGTTTCGTCAACCTGCTCCATTTCGGCGTTGCAGAGTACGTTGGTACACTCCATTGTTAGATTCCCTCCACGCTGACGAGTTGGGATTTGCCGAAGCTGGTAACGTGTTCGCCGTCAGTAAACGCCACCAGTCGGTTCGGGGTCATCGGTGATTCTTCCAGCGAATCACACGTCACCGTCACGTTCTCACCGTGTTTCTCAGCGCGTGGATTATCGACCGTAAACGTCACTTCAATACTGTTGGTTGTCTGTTCTCCGTCAGTGGTTGCGTTTGTTGATTGCGTCATAGTTGTCTCGTTTCGACGCTCGCCACAGCGTCTCATCAGGTCCCTTCCCGTCCACGGTGGCAGGGACGACGACTAAGACGAAGGTGTTCAGAACACCTCGTCCGGGCTGCTGTAACCGCGGGCGTACAATTCATTGTACGCTGCATCGACGACAGCACAGTCGTACTCTTTGCGGTCAAAGATGATTTCTGCAACTTCATCATCGTTGAGCGATTCGACAGTTTCAGGTTTCGTGGCTGCTACTTTTCTTACCATTGTATGTCTCCTCCCTATACTATTACTACGAGGTGAAGGTATATAATACTTTTGCTCAGAGCGGCAAATAAGGGCGATAGAGGGGCTGAGAGGCCGATTTAGGGGTGAAATAGGCCAAAATCGGGCCGAAATACCGTCAAA
>LKMJ01001124.1_pt1 | contig 22913 bp, 15 predicted proteins | sample 643391 | NCBI WGS metagenome assembly LKMJ01 (sample SAMN04112250, study PRJNA286221) | soda lake metagenome | biome: soda lake; feature: Kulunda Steppe; material: water; isolation source: sample PL-Br10 brine of Picturesque Lake | place: Russia: Kulunda steppe | collected 2010-07
ATTGAAAAATGGGGAGAACCCGACCGGGTCTATAACGCTGAGAAAATCACCTGGACGGTGGACTTCAATAAAGATTTAAAAGAAATACCTAATGCTGAAGTTAAAGACCCGATTGGAGCCAATCAAGAGCTCATAGAAAACTCGATCAAACTCTATGAACTGTCAGTGAAGTTAGACGGCAGTGTGGAGCAGGGTGATGAAGTTGATTACGATGCAAACAACTCAGACAACTTGTATGAGATTGAACAGGTAAACGGTGAAGACTTCAAGATCGTCTTTAATGAGCAGATTGACTCCGCTTACAGGCTGGTATTTGAAACGGAAATCACCGACGAAGACGGCACGGAATATTCAAACACTGCCACTTTAACCGGAGAGGATATTGAACCTTTATCAGCCGATGCCACTGTCAATGTTGAAAGAGGAGAAACCCTGGAAAAAGATGCGACAGATTATGATGCTGAAACCCAAACCATTGACTGGGAAATCAGGATAAACTATAACGAAAAAGACTTAGACGAAAGCGAATCAAAGGTCGAAGATGTGTTTGGTGATAACCAGGAATTTGTTCAAGACAGTTTAACTATTTATAAAGTCGATATTGATCCTGATACTGGAGATGAAGACGATCAAACAGAAATCACCAACGATGATTATGAGATTACTTTTATAACTGATGGTGATGGCAACAACACAAGTTTCGAAATAACCTTTACGGATGGTATAGAAAAAGCGCATAAAATAGAATATAAAACTACTGCTATAGACCGGGTGTTTGACGATGCTACCATAACTAATACAGCCAGTTTCAGCGGAGAAGAAGCAAGCGCCAGCCAAGGAATAAATCAAATGATCCTCGACAAAAGCCATTCGACTGTGAATTATGAGGATAAAACGGTTGAATGGTTAATTGAGATCAACCGCGACGGTTATGAAATGTCAGCGGTGGAGATTGACGATGCTTTTACCAATGAAGGGCTGACCATTTTTGAGGACACCTTTAAGGTTGAGGGACGCCCTGAAGGTGCTGATTACACTTATGAATTGAAAGCGGATGGTAATGGATTTAACATTACTGATTTCGAAGATGGAGATGGCAACTCACTTACTATAACTAAACCATTCACCATCAGCTTTACTCTTAATTATGAAGTGCTGCACATTTTTGGCAAGACTTTTTTGAGCGATCCCGCAAATGCCGATGTACACTACGTTTATTAGGGGTCATTTTGAAATCCAACTTTTATGGTACCGGTTTGTCCGGGTTAGGTAATCTTACTGTTAGAAAAGTAGATGCCGGTGATAATAACCTATTATTGGCAGGAGCAGAGTTTGAATTATTCCATGTACCAAGTCAGGTTGTCATCGCCACAGGGGAAACAGGTGAAGATGGAGAGCTGGAATTTACAAACCTCATTTACGGTGAATATGAAATAAGGGAAGTTTCCGCACCCGATGGTTATGTTATAAGAGAGACCTTGACGCCGGTAGAAATTGATGAACTGGAAAAGGAAATTGATATTTTAAACGACAAGATCATTCGCGATGTCAGGTTGTTAAAAATTGATTCTTTTGATGAAGATAAATTCCTGCAAGGAGCTCGCTTCGAATTACAGGACCGAGATGGAAATGTTATTGAGATCAATGGTGATGGGATCTATACTACTGACGAGAATGGAGTAATATATATAGAAAACCTCGATTCAGGACAGTATCAATTCGTAGAAATCGAAGCGGCGCAGTACTACCAGTTGGATCCAACGCCAATCCTATTTGAAATAGAAGCGGAACAGATTACAGTTACCGAAGTGACTACAGAAAATGATCTGATATCAGTAGCATTAACTAAAGTAGACGAATTTGATAACTCGTTATTATTGGAAGGAGCAACTTTCAGGCTTGAAAGGATCGAAGATGAGGTTGTAACTATTATTAATGGTGATCTTATTACTAATCAGGATGGTCGAATCGAAGTGGCCGGTTTAGAACATGGGGATTATCGATTTATCGAGATTGAGGCTCCGGAACATTACGTGCCGGATGGCACTCCTATCAAATTTACAGTTGTGCCTTCACAGGAACAAACAGAAGAGCTGGTTAAAACGAATCAGCTAATTCCCGGTTCTGTGCATTTGGAAAAGATTGACCGCAGCACCGGAGAACCCCTGGAAGGGGCGGTTTTTGACCTGGTTTACGTTGGTAATAATGACAATGTAATACTGGCAGGCCTTAAAACAGACCAGGACGGACTGATTATAGTCGATGACCTGCGGCCTGGAACATATCGCTTTGTTGAAGTAGAACCGCCTGCCGGTTACCGGATTCCGCAGAACACTGACTTTGTAGTGATAATCGAAAAAGGCAGCTTAACTGAAGAAGGTGAGTTAGATGGGTCACTATCGGAAATAGAAATTTCCAACACAAAAATACCAGTACCCGATGAACCGGTAATTACTGCTCCGGAAGAGCCTTTTGAAGTAAAACCAGATCTCGAAAGGTATGCACCTCTACCCGTTGTAGGTCCTGCAGTCGATGACCCTAAAATTGAAGAACCTGTTGATGAACCTGAAGAAGACGATGAACCCGTAGCGCTGCCGCTAACCGGTGGTTTTGATCAAGCAGTCTTAATTGCCATAGCATCGTTATGCTTGTTATTAGGGGTAGTCTTCATATTAAGGAAACCAGGCGGTTATATTAGTAAAAAAAATGATTAAGCGCATATCAGTTTTAAAAAGAGCCAGCTTAGTATGATTGATTATTTGTGGGAGTTATCTATCTCCCACTTTTTTTATTAAAGCGGAGGTTTTTAATTCATGCCAGATGTTTATACACTGCTCTTCAATGAAACCTTGCACACTTTACACCGGGTTAACAATTGTTCGCTGCTTCACTATTTGGTATACTGCTATTAAGGAGTAGTAAACCGGGCCGGTGTTTGAGCGGACGTTTTTTTAATCTGTTTGGATCTACGGAATAAAGGAAGGTGTGTGCTTATGCTTGCAATGATTGGTATCGCTCCCCATCCCCCGATTATAATTCCTGAAATCGGCCGCGGTGAGCTTAGTAAGGTTAAGCAAACCGTTGACGGCATGAAAATTTTAAGTGGTCGCATTAAGGATGTACAGCCGGAATTGCTGATCGTGATTTCTCCCCATGGTAAGGTTATGCAGGAAGGGCCGGCTGTTCTGACCCAGGAGGAATTATCCGGAGATTTCGGGCAGTTTGGGTTTTCAGGGATCAAGGTTGATATGCAAAATGACCGGCAGCTTATTGATCTGCTGGTAGAAGAAACCTCAGCCGGCCCGGTTAAGCCGGTGCTGCTTGGCGATAATGGTTATCGTTTTCCGGGTGGAAAAACACTCGACCACGGTGCCATGGTCCCTCTCTATTACCTGCAGGAGGCCGGTGTATCAGTTCCCGGCCTGCATATCACTTTCGGGTTTCAGCCATACAGTGAGCTTTACCAGTTCGGCCGGGCGCTCAGAAAAGCGGTTGATAAAAGGGGAGTGCCCACCGCAGTATTAGCCAGTGGCGATCTTTCACACCGCCTTACCCCGGGTGCACCGGCCGGTTTTAATCCCCGGGGAAAAGAGTTTGATCAGCTGCTGGTAAATTTTATCCGCGACGGCCGGGTAGAAGATATTCTCAATATTGATCAGTGCCTGGTTGAAGAAGCAGGGGAGTGTGGTTTGCGTTCATTTGTGATTGCCCTCGGTATGCTTGATGGCGAGGATTTTAAACCTGAGATCATATCCTATGAAGGCCCCTTTGGTGTCGGTTACCTGGTTGCTGCTCTTTATCCGCCTGATAATTCTCATTCTGCTTCTAAAGAAGGGAGGCCTGGCAGATGACTCCTTCAGATCAAGATTTGCACCCGGCTGATTTGGCCCGGAAAGTTTTAGATCATTACCTCAAAGAGGGACATCTGCCGAAACTGCCCGATTTTCTGCCGCCGGAATATGAAAAAAGAGCCGGGGCCTTTGTTTCACTTAAAAAGGGAGGGCAGCTTCGTGGTTGCATCGGGACTTTTGAACCGGTGCGGCAAAATCTGGCCGAAGAGATTGCCGCTAATGCAATCAGCGCTGCTGTACATGACCCGCGTTTTCCCCCGGTGACGAAAGAAGAACTGCCTGAGCTAAGGTTTTCGGTTGATGTTCTCAGTCCTCTCGAAAAGGTCAGCAGCAAAGCTGAACTTGACGCTAAAAAATACGGGATCATGGTACGCAGCGGTTCGCGCAGCGGGTTGTTGCTTCCAGATCTCGAGGGAGTGGACAGCGTTGATCAGCAGATTGACATCGCCCGCCGCAAAGCCGGCATTGCACCTGGCGAACGGGTTGAGCTATATCGTTTTAAAGTCACCCGGTTTACTGAAAAGTAGAGTGATCCGGGAAAAAACTGCTCACTGCTGTTTATGATTGCAGGCTTAACTAACTGAACGGGGAGGAGAGTTATAAATTGCAAAAAGCGCGGTTTTATCAAAAAAAAGAAGACAAGATCAATTGTTTGCTCTGTCCCCATAGTTGTCTGCTCGGCGAAGGCAAGGTTGGCATTTGCGGGGTGCGGGAAGTTAAAGACAATGAGCTTTTCTCAACCAACTATGGCTGCCTGGCTGCTGCTAACCGGGATCCGATCGAAAAAAAACCTCTTTATCACTTTTATCCCGGGCATTCGATTTTATCGGTGGGCACTTTTGGCTGTAACCTGCAATGTTCATTTTGCCAGAACTGGACTTTGGCCCGCGGACGGCCGGAACAGGCCGCAGAGGTGATCAGCCCCGCTGATGTCCTAAAAATGCTGGAAAACGAAGGTGGTCCGGATAATGTCCCCGGTGTAGCCTATACCTACAACGAGCCGGTGATCTGGTATGAATTTGTTTACGATACGGCATGTTTGCTTCATGAGCACGGGTATAAGAATGTCCTGGTTACCAACGGCTTTATCAACAATCAGCCGCTTAAAGAACTGCTTCCCTTTATCGATGCTGTGAATATTGATGTCAAAGCTTTTAATGATTCTTTTTACCAGCAGTACTGCCGCGGTTTAAGGCAACCGGTGGTCGAGACGGTAGAAGCGGCTGTAAATGAGTGCCATGTTGAGGTTACCTGCCTTTTGATCCCCGGTGTTAACGACAGTTCTGTCGAGCAGGAAGAGTTTGCCCGGTGGCTGGGCAATCTCAATCCGGACCTGGTGCTGCATTACTCCCGCTATTTTCCGCATTATAAGCTTGATCTGCCTCCCACTCCACCGCAGGTTATGGAAAAAGCAAAGGAAATAGCCCAAAAACATTTGCGCTATGTTTTCCTGGGTAATATTGATTTGCCCGGCTCAGCCGATACCATTTGTCCGCATTGCGGCAACCTTTTAATCACACGCAGTGGCTACCGGGTTAGATTGCCCGGTTTGGACGGAAATTATTGCAACAACTGCGGAAACCGGATTGGTATTATTCTTCCTGGTGCGTAAAGATGTGCGTAAACGGTTGGACAGACCGGTCGCAAGAACTTTATTTGCCCGGTTGCAGGTATTCGCAGGCAAAGTAGCGAATAATTAGCGAAGCAAAAAAATAAAAACAGGAAAAAATTTCCTGTCACTTCTAAATTTAAAAAAGAGGAATCAACCGAAAGTGGCCATCTTGGATCGGATCATTGCAGCAATTCTTCAGTTAAATATTGAGTGGCGCGATATAGTTGATATATTTATCATGAGCTATGTATTTTATCGCATCATTATCATCATTCGCGGCACTCGAGCCGAGCAACTGGTCAAGGGATTGATCTTACTGCTTCTGGCTATGGTTATCAGTGATCAGGCTGGTCTTGACACCCTTCACTGGACTTTGCGTCAGACGATGACCGTCGGTTTGATTGCCATCCCCATTGTTTTCCAACCCGAACTGCGGCGGGCTCTTGAGCAGTTGGGCCGGGGTAAAATTTTTAAATCCACCTACTGGAGCTGGAGCACAAAGGATTTTGAAAACATGCTCGATGAATTGACCAAGGCTATACCAGTCCTGGTGAAAAGGCGGATCGGGGCGTTAATAGTTATGGAACGGTCCACCGGATTAAAAGAGTGGGTGGAAACCGGTATTGCTGTAAACGGACTTGTTACTGCTGAACTGTTAGTTAATATCTTTTTTCCCCGCAGCCCTCTTCACGACGGGGCGGTAATTATCCGCGGTGATCAGATTGTCGCTGCCGGTTGTTACCTCCCTCTTACTGACGATCCTGGTTTAAGTAAAGAACTGGGCACCAGGCACCGGGCCGGAATCGGCATTACGGATTATTCAGATGCGGTGGCGATCATTATCTCCGAAGAGACAGGGATTATTTCTGTTGCCCACGACGGAGTTTTAACCCGCTATCTTGACGAGAAGAAGCTGCGAAAAATACTTACAGATCTGTGTAAACCTGAGCGTTCAGAAAGCTTTAGCTTAAGTTCTTGGAGGACTGGCAAATAACGATGGAAAAATTCTTGCGCAGTAACAATTTCGCCCGCATTATGGCTATATTCCTGGCTATAATACTCTGGCTTTTTGTGACCGGGGATAAGATCACCCGCACAACTCCATCGCATCAAATATGGGAGGAAGTTCCTCTGCGGGTAGAAAACCTGGATCAGGATTACGTGGTGACTGAAATACCTTCTTCTGTTGATTTAACCCTGGAAGGTTTGCCGGAAAACTTTGAGGATCTAACCATCCAGGAATTGGACGCTTTTGTCGATCTTTCCGGAAAAGAACCGGGCAGCCATCTGGTCCGGGTCCAGGGCCGGGCGCCGCGAGGTTTGAGCCTGGTTTCATTTGAACCGGAGCAGGTCAGAGTCAAGATAGAAGCTTATCTGGCTGATGAGTTCCCGGTGGAAACCGAGGTCGTCGGGAATCCGGCCGAAGGTTGGGAACTGGTCAATTATACAATCGAACCGGAAGAAGTTCTGGTCGGGGCCCCTCAATCGCAGTTTGAACAGGTTGAACGGCTTATGGTCCTGATTGAGTTGACCGGCATGAAATATGTGGAAAGAATTGATCTGGAGCCTGCTGCCTATGATCAAGAAGATACTCCGGTGGCCGGATTAGTAATTGATCCGGAAACAGTCACTGTCAGGCTGGAGTTTGAACGAATTGAGGAACCGGAAGAAGAAGATAACGATGAACAAGAGTAAGAGCAGGAAGCGAGCCCAGGTTTAACAGTTGCAGGCTGGTTTGAGCCGGATACTACTACCCTGAAAATGTATATTTACATTTTCATTCTTCTGATGGTGCCCCTGCACTGTGGGGGCATGGGAGTATTATATTTAAAATTATTTTTTGCCTTAAAGGAGGTTTTTTATTGGGTAAATTATTTGGTACTGACGGTATCAGGGGCGTGGCCAACCGCGACTTAACCCCTGAACTTGCTTATAGAATCGGGCGGATTGCGGCCTTTCTTTTGGGCAGCAAGGACGAACATCCCCTTTTCTTGATTGGGCGTGACACCCGACTATCCGGTTCGATGTTGGAAGGCTCTCTTGTGGCGGGTATTAATTCTGTGGGCGGTGAAGTGCGCCTTCTGGGGGTCATCTCCACTCCGGCGGTGGCCTATCTGACCAAGAATCTGCAGGCTTCTGCAGGAGTGGTTATCTCCGCATCCCACAACCCTATCGAAGACAACGGTTTGAAAATATTTTACGGCAGCGGATTTAAGCTGGCCGATACCCTGGAAGAAGAAATAGAAAAATATTATATCCAGGAAACAGATGATTTACCCCGACCCGAAGGGGCTGAACTTGGCCAGGCTTTTCCTGATCGGGATGCGGTGGAAAAATACCTCGAACATTTGAGCAAACACTCTTGTTCTTTGGAAGGCTTGCACCTGGTTGTTGATTGTGCCCATGGCGCTGCCTGCCGGGTGGCCGGTGAGCTGCTGCAGCGGCTTGGGGCGACAGTTGAGATGCTTCATGATGAACCTGATGGCAAGCGGATTAATGTTGATTGCGGAGCCACCGATACCGCCGAGCTGCAGCGGGCAGTGCTCAACTCCAATGCTTCTCTCGGTCTTGCTTTTGACGGAGACGCCGATCGCCTGATTGCCGTTGACGAAAAAGGTAATATTGTTGATGGTGACGCAATTATGGCAATCTGTGCCGTCGATATGGCAAAAAAGAAGGCGCTGAAAAAGAATACGCTGGTGGCAACGGTGATGAGTAACGGCGGGCTTGATATATTAGCAGAAAAGCACGGTTTGAAGGTGATCCGCACAAAAGTGGGAGACCGCTACGTGCTTGAAAAAATGGTTGAAGGCGGCTTTAATCTTGGTGGTGAACAGTCCGGCCATATTATCTTTTCCGATTTTGCCACCACCGGAGATGGTTTACTCACTGCGCTGCAGCTGCTGAAAGTGGTCCAGGAGAAGCAAAAAACTCTTTCTCAGCTGGCTTCTTACCTGGAGCGTCTGCCGCAGGTTTTGGTTAATCAAAAAGTGGCCACCAGGGAAGGTTGGTCGGAGAATACGCAAATAACCACGGCCATTAATAAAGTTGAGCAGGAACTGGGTAAACATGGACGTGTCCTGGTTCGGCCTTCCGGCACCGAGGCAAAGATAAGGGTTATGCTGGAAGCGCCCCAACCTGAAGAAAAACTTGAGCAATATGCCCGTTCTCTGGCTGAAATAATTGCTAAAGAACAGAGCTAGCTGATTACTTGTAAAACCAGGCAAAAAGTTTCAACAAACGGAGGCTAATATATGTGCGGTATTGTCGGCTACACCGGAAGCAAAGAAGCAAGCGAAATTTTGATCGGTGGTCTGAAAAAATTAGAGTACCGGGGATATGATTCCGCCGGAATAGCCCTGCAAAAGAACGGACAGGTGGTTATTGCCAAAGCGGCCGGGTCTGTTGCCGACCTTGAGAAATCGCTGGATGATCGATTTAAAGCAGTAAAAGCAGGTATTGGTCATACCCGCTGGGCTACTCACGGCCGGCCCACTGATCAAAACGCCCATCCGCACAGCAGTCATTCCGGTGAGATAGTAGTTGTTCATAACGGTATTATAGAAAACAATCGCCTCCTGCGTAAATGGTTAATCGAGGAAAAAGGGTACAGCTTTCGTTCAGAAACTGATACCGAGGTGCTGGCCCACCTGATTGAAGAGTACTATGATGGAGATTTGCTGGAAGCGGTGCGCAAGTCGGTATCAACAGTGGAAGGATCTTATGCCCTGGTAGCGGTTACCTGCCGGGAACCGGATCGCCTGGTCTGCGCCCGCAAAGACAGCCCCCTGATTATCGGTTTCGGTGAGGGAGAAAATTTTATTGCCTCTGATATTCCCGCGCTTTTGAACCATACTCGTAATACCTGTATTTTGGAAGACGGCGAATTTGCTTCAATAACAGCTGAAAAGGTTGAAGTGTTCAATCTAGAAGGCTGCCCAGTTGAAAAAGAGATTTTTAAAGTGAACTGGGATATTGCGGCCGCCGAAAAAGGCGGTTATGATCATTTTATGCTTAAAGAAATCATGGAACAGCCTGTCGCGGTGCGGGAGACCATGCGCCAGCGGATCGATGCCGCCAAAGGACGGGTCGTTCCGACAGAGTTCGAAATTTCACCGGATGAGCTTGCCCGTCTGGAGAAAATATATATTGTGGCCTGTGGCACGGCTTACCACGCCGGATTGATTGGCAAAGCGGTGATTGAAAAGTTGGCCGGAATACCGGTGGAGGTAGAGGTAGCTTCAGAGTTTCGCTACCGGGAACCTCTTCTCGGTGAAAATCAACTTGCTATCGTAATCAGCCAGTCCGGTGAAACTGCCGATACCCTGGCCGGGTTGCGCCTGGCCCGGTCGAAAGGGGTTAAAGTCCTGGCCATAACCAACGTGGTTGGCAGCACCGTTTCCCGCGAAGCTGACCAGGTGCTTTTCACCTGGGCCGGACCGGAAATTGCTGTTGCCTCGACCAAGGCTTACCTGACCCAGCTGATCGCTGTTTACCTGATCGCTATTTACCTGGGAGAGGCAAGGAAAACCTTAAAACCGGAAAAGGCTGCGGAATTGGTTAAGGGGCTTCTGGCCTTGCCTTCACAGCTTGAACGAATTTTATCCGAAGAAAGCATCGCCAAACTGCGAAGCTACTGCGACCATCTGGCCACATGGGAAAGAGCTTTCTTTCTCGGGCGCAACCTCGATTTTCCGGTAGCCATGGAAGGGGCCCTCAAGCTAAAAGAAATATCCTATATTCATGCTGAAGCCTGCGCTGCCGGTGAGCTTAAACATGGGCCGCTGGCATTAATTGTCGAAGGGCTGCCGGTTATTGCCCTGGCTACCCAGAAAGCGGTTCTCGATAAGACCCTGAGCAATATCCATGAAGTAAATGCCCGCGGTGGAGCTGTTTTTGCCATTACCCAGGAAGGGTTTGATGACGTAGCGCGCCAGGTCGAATCCGTTTTCTATCTGCCCCCTGTAAACGATATCCTTGCCCCGGTTTTAGCTGTGGTGCCGACCCAACTGATTGCTTACTATGCCGCTTTAGCCCGCGGCAGTTCAGTCGACAAACCACGCAATCTGGCAAAAAGCGTTACAGTGGAATAACCTGCTGTTATTTGTAAAGATTGCTGCTGTTAAGGGTTGATTTGTTTCACCCGCCATCGATTACTTTGTCCTTTATTTCCGGAACGATCCAGTATCATGCAAAGAGGTTTTTTTGATCGGGATATTTAATAATTTATGGCGATTATTTTTAAAGATGTTATTGAATCGAAGCGGGAGCATGCGGATGCATTTGATTGCCTGGCTGCTTTTTCTCGTTTGTGGCATTATCTATCTTATTGCTTCAATCCGCGACCGCGATCCGCTGATGATTTCCGGGACTATATGTTTCATTGTTGCAGTGGTTATCTTTTTGCTGCCGATAAAGAAATAACCCGTATTTATTACCCGGGTAATATTGAAGCAAAAAAAGCTTTGCTGTCAGGATGTTGGGGCGTTTAATCTTGTTCGTTAAACTTAGATTCGTTTTTTTAAGACAGCGGTATTGCAGGGTTATTGAAAAAAATGTTGAAATTTTATTTATCCGGATATTATGCCCGGCTGGAAAGCAAGCCGGGGAAGACTAAGTACCGCAGGCAGCGCCTGGGGATTTAAGGGAGATTTAGATGGCGGAGAAAACAGAAACTGGATCAATGACAAATTTTATTTACTACATGATCAAGGAAGATCTTGAAAAAGGGTTATTAAAAGACAAGTGTGTGCATACCCGTTTTCCCCCTGAACCGAACGGTTACTTGCATATCGGACATGCCAAGGCGATTCTTTTAAATTATACATTGGCCAGGCTCTTCAGCGGCAAGTTCAACCTGCGCTTTGATGACACTAACCCGATCAGGGAAGAACAGGAATTTGTCGATTCAATTATGGCTGATATTCGCTGGCTGGGGGCAGACTGGGGCGATCGCCTCTTTTTTAGTTCCGATTATTTTGATCTAAAGTACCAATTTGCAGTGCGCCTGATTGAAGCCGGACGTGCCTATGTATGCGATTTAAGCCAGGAAGAGATCAGAGATTACCGCGGCACCCTGACCGAGCCGGGAAAAGAAAGCCCCTATCGCAACCGAACGGTAGAAGAAAATCTCGAATTATTTAACAGGATGCGTAATGGTGAATTCCCGGACGGCAGCCGGGTGCTTCGGGCAAAAATTGATATGTCTTCTGGAAATTTGAATATGCGCGATCCGGTGATCTACCGCATCCTGCATACCCCTCACCACCGCAGCGGCGATCAGTGGTGTATATACCCGATGTATGATTTTGATCACCCCTTTTCTGATGCGCTGGAAGGAATTACTCACTCCCTGTGCTCGATTGAATATGCCGACCACCGCCCGCTTTACGACTGGATTGTCGACAATGCCGTTGAACTGTTTCCGGAAGTGGTTCAGTTCCGGTCCCGCCAGACCGAATTTGCGCGCATGAACCTGACCTATACGGTGATGAGCAAACGTAAACTGCGGCGCCTGGTTGAAGAAAAATATGTTCAAGGCTGGGACGACCCACGCATGCCCACTATTGCCGGCCTGCGCAAAAGGGGTTTCACCCCCGATGCTATTGCCGATTTCCAGGAACGGGTCGGCGTATCGAGGGCCGAAAGCACCGCCGACCTGGCCTTGCTGGAGCACTGTATCAGGGAGGAACTCGAGATCACAGCGTCGCGACTGATGGCAGTGCTCGACCCCGTGAAAGTGGTAATTACAAACTGGCCTTCGGGGCAAACCGAGATGGCTGAAATGGAAAACATTCCCGGAAATGAAAGCGCCGGTACACGCCAGGTTCCTTTTAGCGGCGAAATATATATCGAGCGGGAGGACTTCATGGAAGACCCTCCGAAAAAATTCTTCCGCCTGGCTCCGGGAAGAGAAGTACGCCTTAAGGGGGCCTATATAATTTACTGTCAAGAAGTAATCAAGGATGCAGGCGGCAATGTTACCGAGCTGCGCTGCAGCTACGATCCGCAAACAAAAAGCGGTGCCGATACCAGCGGTAAAAAAGTAAAAGGTGTGATTCACTGGGTGGCTATCGAACATGCAGCACGCATAACCGCCAATCTTTACGATAACCTGTTTACAATTGAAAACCCCGAAGAAGAAAGGGATATCGACTTTACCGATAATATAAATCCGCAATCGCTGGTGGTCTGTAAAGATGTGCCCGCTGAACCGGCCGTTGCCGAAGCAGCTCCCGGCAGCCGGTTCCAGTTTTTGCGCAAAGGCTATTTCTACCTTGATCCAAAATCATCGGCAGCCGGGCAGCCGGTTTTTAACCGGATCGTCAAGCTCAAAGACACCTGGGCCAAGGTTAAGAAAAAGGGGTAAGGCCGGGGTTGTTAAAACCTTTCAGCATTTCCTTTCCAGGATAACGGCTTTCAGATATACTGATTCTTATAAATGAATAAGGGGGATGAGGATGGATCGAGTAACAGTGAGGCAGCTGGTTTCTGGCGCTGAAAGCTATGCAGAAAAACAGGTAACGCTGAACGGGTGGATCAGGAACAACCGCGATCAAAAATCATTTGGTTTTATCGCCTTAAATGACGGTACTCACTTTAATACAATCCAGATCGTCTACGAAAGAGAGTTCCTGCCAAATTATGACCAGGTAGCCGCCCTGGGGGTTGGTTCGGCGATCAGTATAAGCGGCAAACTGGCACTGACGCCGGAAGCCAGGCAGCCTTTTGAAATAAAGGCCGCGGAAATAAACCTGGAGGGCGAATCCCCTTCTGATTATCCGATCCAGCCCAAGAGACACAGCCGGGAATTTTTAAGGGAAGTGGCCCACCTGCGTCCCCGGACCAACCTTTTTACGGCGGTTTTCAGGGTCCGTTCCCTGCTGGCTTTTGCCATCCATCAATTCTTCCAGGAAAAAGGCTTTGTTTACCTTCATTCCCCGATTATTACCGCCAACGATGCTGAAGGCGCCGGGGAATTGTTCCGGGTAACCACCCTGGATCCCAAGAATCCCCCGGTGACAGATGGTGAAGCAGTCGATTATTCTGCCGATTTCTTCGGTAAAAAAACAAACCTTACCGTCAGCGGCCAGTTGGAAGCAGAAGCTTATGCCCTGGCCTTCAAAGATGTTTACACCTTTGGTCCGACCTTCCGGGCGGAGAACTCCAATACACCACGGCATGCTGCTGAATTCTGGATGATCGAACCCGAGATCGCTTTTGCCGATTTAAACGATAACATGGACCTGGCTGAAGAGATGGTCAAGTACCTGATCAATTACCTTTTGGACAAAGCCGAAACAGAGATGGGTTTCTTCAACCAGTTTGTGGACAAAGGACTTAAGGAAAGGCTTGAAAACATCAAGAACTCGGAATTTGCCCGCATCACCTACACGGAAGCTGTCGATGAACTGAAGAAGGCGAAACAGAAATTTGAATACCCCGTGGAATGGGGAAAAGATCTGCAGACCGAGCATGAAAGATACCTGACCGAAAAGGTATTTTACAAGCCGGTCTTTGTCACCGGTTATCCCAAAGATATCAAGGCATTTTACATGCGCGTAAACGGCGATCAAAAGACAGTTGCCGCCATGGACCTGCTTGTGCCCGGAGTGGGTGAAATTATCGGCGGCAGCCAGAGAGAAGAGCGGGCCGAAGTCCTGGAACAAAGCATGGCGGATTTTAATATAAACAAAGAAGACCTCTGGTGGTACATGGAATTGCGCAAGTACGGCGGAGTCAAACATGCCGGTTTTGGCCTCGGCTTTGAAAGAGCGCTGATGTATTTAACCGGCGTCAGTAACATCAGGGATGTAATTCCCTTTCCCCGGACGGTCAATTCCTGCGAGTTTTAACTATATAATTTGTTTTGTTGTGTTGCCCCGCCTGCAGGATCAGTATATTTGTCCTGTATCCAGGGTAAAAAACTTAATCAAAGTAACAATCAAGTGCTACCGTAAGTTTGCTCTTTTCCATAAAAATTTTTAATCTAAACAAAGAAGCGGAAAAGCGGGCGGACTTATTATGTGTGTTACTTGAAGTTAATGGAGGAAGAACAATGGATGCTGCAGTTGAGCGTGAATGGATCCAGGAAAAGCTGGATATCGGCAAAGAAATGCTTTATTTAACCAGGGATGAAGTGGCTAAAACCGGCCTGGTGGAAGAAGATATCCTTGAATTAACCCGTAGCGCCCTGGTCGCTCACGGCAAGAAAGAGTATGAAATGCCGGCGAAAATTGGGGTGCACCCTTATGAAGAAGTTTTCTATCATGCCATGCCTGCCTATGTTCCAGCAAAAAATGCAGTGGGCCTGAAATGGATTGAATGTTATCCTTCCAACCCGTCCAGGTACAACCTGCCCCAGACCACAGGTCTCCTGGTTTTAAATGATACCGAGTCCGGATGCCCGCTGGCCCTGATGGATGCGACCTGGGTTACGGCCATGCGCACGCCGGCTGTAACCGCCCTGGCCGCTGAAGCCTTGCATCCCGATGCTGAATCTTTTGGCATGTTCGGCTCCGGATTACAGGGCATTGAACACTGCCGGTTTATAGTCCACACCCTTAAGAAATTACGGAAAGTGTATATTTATGATATCAAAGAAGAAGCGATGGACAACCTGATTAAAACTGTTCAACCGCAGGTTGATGTTGAGATTATTCGTGGAAAAAACCCGGAAGCGGTGACAAAAAGCAGCCAGGTTTTAAGTTCGGCAACAGTTATCCTTCTCGATACTTTAGCAGTGGTTAAAGACAAATGGGTGTCTGCCGGTCAAACCATTATTCCCTGTGATTTGAATACCTTCTGGGATCCGCTCATATCCAAACGGGCTGATAAATACATAGTCGACAGTGCGGAAGAACACCGGCATTTTGCGGCAATGGGTTACTTTCCGGATGGGCTGCCGGAAATTACCTGTGAAACCGGCGAAGTGCTGGCCGGGTTCAGCAAGGGGAGAGAAAAGGCCGAAGAACTTATTGTTTGCAGCAACATCGGTATGGCTGTCTGTGATGTGGTTGTCGGCAAAGAAGTATTTAAACGCGCCCTGGAAAATAATATGGGTCGTATTCTCCCGCTTTGATAGCATCAGGAAATGGGATTGAAGAGTGTAATCTGCCAGCCCGGCAGCTTGCTTCGCAGGAAACGGTAAGCTGTTTCTTTTCCTGAACCATAAAATGGTCTATAATTAATATAAGCAGGCCGGTAAAGAACCCGGGAGAACATAAGATGGGAGGTTCGAATATCAATGTGTATGATCACTTTGTACAGGGGAAGCGTTGAAGAAGAGAATAAATTGGCGGAGAACATCTCCAGGTATTCATTTGATTTAACCAGGGGAAAGCTTACAGTATACCCTATGCTTAAAGAAGCGCAGGAGTATGATATCAATAAAGGTTTAAGCTGGGATGAAAGCAACGACTCGATGATAATTGAGTAATTATTGATGAGAAGGCAAATGATTTAAAATGCGCAGTTCAGGACAGGCCTGGCCTGCCTTTATTTTTTCTTCAACAGAGCCCAGGGAGCGAGTGTCTCGAAAAAGGTATCACCTCCGTGCAGATAAAGCGGCTCTTCCTTGTTGCTTTTATCGTGGTAGAGGTTGGTCTTGAAGCCGTGGTCGGAGGCAAGCAATAAAATTGATCCCGAAGGCAGGTATTCCAGAAGAGGAAGCAGTCTCTTCCGGCTCTGCATAAGCAGCTCTTCCACAAGGACCGGTAAGTTGTCGCGGGAAGAATGGATCTTTTCGTCGACAAAGTTATATTTTATTGCTTTCAGAGCGGTTTTTTGCTCCGTGCGTAGCGGTGAGTTGTCGACAGCCTGGAGAAAAGCCTGCGGATCGGAAATCAACTCTGCGACCAGGGTTTCGTCCATGTTCAGAATATGACCGAGCAGACCTTCTTCTTTCAGAGGCTGTAACTGGGCTTCGGTTACGCTCGGGCGCACTGCCCACAAGAGACCTTCGCGCAGAACCTGGAAACGGTGATCGCCAAGCGCTTTTTCCAGCATGGTATCCCAGGTGTCAAGACGAGCTCCGTCCAGGATAACCAGGTAGACCCCGCGGTTGTCTCCTTCTTTAACTGCCCACGCGGGCAGGCGGTGGAAAAGGCCGGGTAGCGTCTGCCGGCGGGAGGATGATTCTCCTTCATAATAGCGGGCAAAGGCTTCAGACAGTGGTTCGAGCAGAGAAGCATAGTGGCGGCGCCATCTTTTTAAGGTGATCTCGGGAATTAACGCGCGGTCCGGGATTTCTTCAAGCCATCCCAGGGAGAGTTCAAAGGGGGCGAGCATGCGGTAGAGCCTTTCCCAGTTTTTGTCGCTTGCGGGCGGGCTTTGCGCAATCCGTTCGGTTTCGCGCAAAATCAGGTTGCATTCAGCCAGAGTATGCAGCACCTCTAAAGACGAGTGCTTGCTGGCCCGGTGCGAGCTGGTTAGTCCGACCCCTTCCTCAGGGTTGGTTTTCAAAACCTCGCGCAGCATGCCGGTCATAATGTTTAATTGCGGCGCGGATTCTTCTGCTGAGATTTGCACCACCAGCTTCTCTGCAATCTTTCTGCTTACCGCCGGGGAAAAAGGTTCGTCGACCATTAACTCCAGCAGAGTTTCAAACCGGTGAGGCTCTACAGTAGTTAAACGGTAGTAACTGTCGATCAGATGTTCAGCCGGGACCATCGAGTTTGCTTCTTCAGCGGAACGCTCCAGGAATCCTTCCTGCAGATCTTCTCTTTCTGTCAGCAGTAATTCTCCCAGTTCTGCCAGTTGATCCCGGTAATCGTTAAAGCCCCGCACTAGCATTTCCGGCTGTCCGGCTAGCAGGTGCTCAAATATGGCATAAGGATCTTCGGCGCCTGTTTCCGTGTTTCTTGTCGTCGGACAATAAAACTTAAGCCAGCCCCACAGCAGGGCCAGGGCAAAAAGTTTTTCTTCTTTTATCTGCCCGGCCAGGGTAATCAGGCGGGGGAATTTTTCTTCCAGGAAAGCCTGCGCTTGCTGTCCCTTTTCTAAGACTATATCTGCTTCGCTTTCGCGGCTTAAAATCGCCGAACTGTCCCGCCTGGTGACCCGGATATAATCGGGCGGTTTTTCTGCGCCGGCGGTAAGCCAGCGTTGGAAGAGTTCCCCCAGCTGGGCCGTGTTGAATACCCGCTCTGAGAGCATATCTTGCAGCTCTTCTACTGAGCGTTCAGCTATCATGGCATCTCCGGTGAGGGCACGGTTGATTTGGGCGATTGTGTTTTGATTGATCAGGGCACCGAGGCTTTTTATCAATTCATTCCTGTTTGTGCCGGTGTCGATCTTCAACAGTTCCTGCAACGGCGCTGCCTCGCGCCGCCTGCCGACCAGCTCAAGGTGCTCGGCATGGGCGGTTATTTTTTTACGCTGCTGCGGCGTCTGCAGAGTTTCCAGGTAGGCTTTGATTCCGCGCATAATTTGTTCTTCCAAATCGGCCTTATCCGGCAGGTCTACCTTTTTCCCCAGGGTAAAACCGCAGGAGCAGGCCGGGCGTTCGGCCAGGAGCAGTTCATCTGCAGCAAGGCACTCTATTTCCAGGGGTTGGGTCAGGCGCCGGTTTATGCTGACCAGGTCATTTTCTACCACAACGGCGTTGATCCGCCCCAACTGTTCCAACAGGTGGTAGGCCTCGGTTTCCAGGATCGTCCGGTAAGGTTTTATCCGGCCGGGTCCCACCGCGTCGTTGTGTTCGGAGAGATAAAGGGCTATATAGTCGTCCTGGAACTGCTTAAATTCTCGCTTCAGCCTTTCCCGGTATTTTTCTTCCCATAACAGGGCTTCTTCTTCCAATAACTCGATCAGCAGCTGGTAACGCCGGCGCAATTGATCGTAATTTTTTCCCTCGGGGATGACCATGGTTTCGTCTTTTAAATAATGGCCCAGGCGCAGTATTTCAGGCAGATCGCCGCTAAAAAAATGATCCAGGGCGCTCAGGCGGTTCCAGTCATCGACGATTAGTGGGGAGGACTGGCAGTTAGCCAGGAAGCGTTCAAGACCTTCCCGGGAAGCGTAGGATGTTTTAATTTCATCCAGGAATGCCTTAAAACGGTTTACGGTTTTACTGAGGTTGTCCCAGTTTACTGCACTAAAAAAAGGGTGGTGTTTTAACTGTTCGATACGTTTATTGATTTCCGCCGCTTTATTAGTCCACTCCACTTTAAAGGTGACAACTGCTTCCCAGGCTTGCTGCTGAGCGGCAAAAGTAAGCGGTCCGCTGCGCAGTTTAGCCGGCAGGAAGGGAAGCCCGGTTAAAACCTTTTGTAATTCCGGGCGGATCAAAGTTCCCGCCCCGATTTCTTCAATATTCCAGAACCGATAGTAATTTATCTGGGAGGGGGCGAGCCTTTTTCTGCCCTGGTACGCGGAGACGGCGCCGCTTAAAATCGCTGCTGTGCCCAGCACCTGGAAACAGGTTGCGTTGAGGCCGAAGGGGCCTTTGCGTAAATGCCGGTAGAGGCGGTCCAGGGTGATTCGCCCTGTATCCGGTATCCGGGCCAGGAACTCCGCGGTCAGCGGTGAGGTTTTGGGGTTAATTTCCAGCTGGTAGCCCTGCCCTTTCTTTTTTACCAGTCCGAGGGGAACCAGGTAAGTGTCAATCATCATTTTGGTGCCCCGTTCCAAACTTTGTTCTTCCAGCTGTGGTGAGAAAAGAATATCCAGGGTACGCTGCATCAGGCTGCCGGTAATCTGTTCGCTCAAGGGGCGGATCTCACTGTGTCGTGGAAAACGCGTTTTCAGGATCTCGGCGGCCACGTGGGAGATCAAGTCTTTCAGCGGCAGGTAACCTAAGGAACCCGGTGAGGGCATATGCTCTCCGGCCCGCAGCCGGCCCTGAAAATAAAGGTTGCGGAATGTCTCTTTTACTTTCCCTTTTTCTTCGGCCAGCAAAACCGCCAGCTGTTTGCTAATCTGTCGCCCCGCCGGGCTGTTGTCGGCAGCATATTCTTCCTGCATCAGCTGGTAGGCATAGGCGCGTCGCAGTTGCTCTTCCTCACCCGATGTGATTTCTCGGGGCACCCACAGGGCCAGGCAGCGGCGCAATTCGGCGTCGCAATTTTCATAAACCGCCTGCCAGGAGGAGCTCGAGTTGTCCTGCCTGGCAAAACCGGGTGGGACCAGGAAGAAAACAAAATCGGTTTCATGGTTGTTTAGTTCTTCGCGCAGTTCCTCCAGCGAAGCCGGGGACAGTTCTGCCGGTGAATTATAGATCACTTTGCCGCCGCGCTTCGTATTTTGCCAGGTGATCTCTTCATTCCGGAACGGTTCCTGCTGCAGTTGTTTTAAGGGGAGGTAGGCTTCGTCGACCCAGGGCAGCAGGCCCTCAATAATTCGCCGGTCGCCGGGAGTCAGGGAAGCGGTAATATTGGCCAGTTTCTTTTCCATCAGCAGGGCAACGTCGGCTTTGAGGTCAATGGTATAACTGATCTCCCCGCTGTTTCGTTCTTCAGCGGCGATGTACGCGCCGTGGGTCTGCAGCTGTTCCATTATTTCGCCGATATAGTCATAGTTTACACCGCTTTCCAGCCCGCTGTAGCGGTGCAGGAGCAGCTGGGTCAGTTCTTCGGCACTGAAATGTTTCGGCGCCTGGGCCAGTGCGCCCAGGATGAGCAGTTTGAGCAGACGCAGGGCGATGTGGGCGTCGGCTGAATCGGCAAAGATGCGCTTTGCTTCCCGTTCATAGTAGTGGTAAACCTGTTCGCTGTACGGGCTTGTTTCTACCGTTTCACGCAGGCGATCCCGGAAATGGTCAAAGATATAGTCGGGAGTGAGCAGCTCGCCGGCTGACTGTTCCAAAAATGATACGATATTGCGACCGGGATCGCCGGCAAGGCGGTAGTGAATAAAGTCAATTACGCCCCGGTGCTGGGAAAAAAGCGGGCGCAGTTCGTCCAGGAGTTCTACCGTGGCCGGGTGGACTGGATAAAGGTCATAAAAATCCTGGTTGGAAAATGGCAGTTTGGCAAAAGCGCCCTGCAGTTCTTCTAAAATCCGGGGCAGGGCTGTTTCGGCTCCCTCTTTTTTTTGAACCAGCCGGCCGGACACTATTTCTTTGACATGTTCTCCCGTAAGCTGAAAGCGAACCGGAAAGCGGTCTTTGATTTTATGGAGCAATTCACCGGAAAGAGCGCCGGTGTTTTCAATGTTTTCCTGCATGGTGGCTATAACCCAGGCCGGAATAACTTCGGCAAATTCGCCTAAGTATTGCAGGAAACGCACGTCTTCATTGTAGGCCCGGGCGTTTTCTTTAGAGCGCAGGAATTCAGATAGTTCGTCAATCAAGAGTACCAGGCCGCCGCAGCCGCCCTGGCTCAACATCTGCCGGAGTTTTTCGAAAGCTTCCTGCCGGGTCATTTCCAGCAGGCCTGCGGGCGGTTTTTCTTCGTCCGCGGAGAGGTCGGCTCCCTGCAGCTTGGAAGCGACCTGTTTTAGGACGATCTGTTCCAGGTACTCGCGGTTGCTGTGTTCGACCAGAGAAATTTCGACTACCAGGGGCTTAGCGGCGGCGGCCTGCTCGAGTAAATCCGGCAGATCGCCACTGGCCAAACGATCTTCCTGCCAGGTGTCGCTAAAGGCCAGCTGAGCTTTTGTATCGCTGGTAATCAAGCTTAATACATTTAAGAGGTGGGATTTACCCGAACCGTAGTTGCCGATTATAAAGAAGCCCTCACCGCGGGATGCGGCGATCTTTTTAATAATATTAAAGATGGCAAAGGAAACCTCGCTGGTAAGGATAAATGTTTCGATCATGTGGCGGCGCAGTTCGCTATCGCCTAAATCGGCCAGGCGGATGACGGTGCGCACCGGCGGGACATGAATAAGGTCTCCTACTTTCATTGTTTAATGCTCCTCCTGGCTGTTATCAGCCTTGATTTCCGCGGCCTTTTTTAATTTCCGGATGGCCCCGTAGAATTCCTTGCGCTGGGGGTATTTCTGGAGCAGTTCTTCAAAGAAAAGCGCTGTTTCCTCTTCTTTGCCCAGGTCTGCAGCATCCTTGAGCAGGGACGATTTGGCCGTCTTGTCCGTGGGTTGGTAATAAAGCAGTAGTTTCAGCAGGGGCCAGGCTTCATCTTTTCTTCCCAGGCGCCTGTAGGTGTAGAGTAACTGGGAAAGGGCAAGTAAGTTTTCCGGATCAAGTTCCCGCGCTTTCCAGTATGCCTCGGCCGCTGCACCTTCATTGCCGGCCTTGCGCCACAGATCTCCCAGGAGCAGGTGCAGGTGGGGGTTTTCTTTACGCTTGCCTACCTTGATGATTTTTTGCAGCTGCGCGGCGGCTTCTTCCGGTTCCAGGTGGCCAAGCTTGGCCTTCATTTGTTCGGCGTAAGGCAGAAAGTCTTCTTCTTTTATCTCTTTGCTTAAAATTTCGCTCGGCAATACCTGCTTCTGTCCGGAATCAGGATGGTTATTTTCGGCTTTGTTTTGCAGCGCGCTGTACTGTTTTAACAGGTAGTTGTCGTCGGGATAACTTTGCAGGGCTTCCCGTAAAAAATTTAAAGCTTCATGCGTTCTGCCCTCCATTTCCAGGGCCCGGGCCAGCCGGCCGGCCCGGAAAGGATTGGGAGCGTAATTATAAGCCTTCTGTAAATTCTCGACTGCTTCGGCTGCCGATTTGTTTTCCAGGGCAGCCAGGCCCAGCACGGTAAGGGCGGTGACCTGGGCCGGTTCTTTATCCAGTACTTCGAGCGCTGTTTCCCGCGCTCCCGCGGTATTGCCCTGGCGCAGGAGCACATCGGCCAGGTTGGCTTTAAGCGTGCTGTGCTCGAAACTGCCGGGGGCATGTTGATCAAGGGCTTCATGCAGGAGCAGCTCTGCTTCCGGAAAGCGTTTTTCACGGCGCAGCTGCCAGCTTTGGTCCAGCAGTTCCTTGAAATTATGTTCAGCCATTACTCTCAGCCCCCCATTTTGTTATAATATCTGTAACCTGGAACACGGGGTAACAGGTTGTTCTATAAGCCTTTTCGGCAGTGCTATTTGTCCTGCCATCTAGATGGTAATATTGATTCGCCAATAACCCCGCTTCTTCCTGCAGTTATCGTAAAAACAACGGTTGTTGCCGCTAAACAGTACTTACCGGCAAATTGCCGGATGGAGGATTAGCATGGAAAATTATACAGCCGCCGCTTTATCCAGAAGGGCCCAGGTAACTTATGCCACGGGGAGCGCTGCATTTACTATGCTGGAGCGGCTGATCCTGCTTTATGCCCCCTTTTACTTTTTACCGCCCCGGGAGTACAATTTACCCAACCTGGTGTCTGAGGATACTTTCCTGGGCCTGGCCACTATCCTGGGGGCAGCCCTGGCTTTAGGAAGGATTGTCGATGCTGCTGCCGATCCGGTGGTAGCTACCCTGAGCGACAACTGTCGCTTACGCCTGGGTCGCCGCAAACCTTTTTTACTGCTGAGCGCCCTGCCCCTGGCTCTATTCACAGTGCTGATTTTTA
>LKMJ01001125.1_pt1 | contig 22906 bp, 23 predicted proteins | sample 643391 | NCBI WGS metagenome assembly LKMJ01 (sample SAMN04112250, study PRJNA286221) | soda lake metagenome | biome: soda lake; feature: Kulunda Steppe; material: water; isolation source: sample PL-Br10 brine of Picturesque Lake | place: Russia: Kulunda steppe | collected 2010-07
CGACGGCGAAATCGTCGAGGTGGTGAGCTTCGGCGCGTTCGTCGGCATCGGCCCCGTTGACGGGCTGCTTCACGTCTCACAGATATCCGAGGAGTACCTCGCCTACGACGAGGAAAACCAGCAACTTGCATCACGCGAATCCAACGAGACACTGGGTACTGGTGACGCAGTTCGTGCACGCATCGTCACGAAGAGCATCGACGAACGGAATCCACGAGATTCGAAAATCGGCCTTACCGCCAAACAGGTCGGCCTCGGCAAACACGGCTGGCTGAAAGCCGAGCGAGAAAGGCGCAAAGCCAAGGCCGATCCGGGTGATAACTGATGGCTAAGCGACTCGTCTGTCGCGACTGTCACCGCGTTCAGGAGACTGAAGAAGTAGAGGCCTGCATCGCCTGCGGGTCGACCTCGCTGACGGAAGACTGGGCTGGCTACGTTGTCATCAGCCACCCCGAGGAGAGCATCATCGCCCAGGAGATGGAAGTTACGGAACCCGGGACGTACGCCCTGAAGGTCAGGTAGCGTGACAGAGACTGTCCTCGAACTACCGGACGCGCTCCGTTCTGAGCTGAAAGACCCGCTTGGACCGATTTTTACCGACGGTGCAACGCTGTTACAGGAAGCGACGGAGCCGGTTATCAGCGTCGGCGACGTAGTCACCTACCACATTATCAGGGCAGGACACACGCCAGCAGTCGCACTCGTCGACGAGCGGACGGAACGAGGTGTGGTGGACGACGAGATAGCGCGAACGATAGCCGAATACGACGAGTTCGACCGGATAATCGAAGTGACGAACCCACCGGCGACGCTGACAAGGGAGTTAGTGACAGCGCTGCGTGCTGCGATTAGGGACGCACCGGTACAGTCCACGCTCATTGAAGTCGACGGCGAAGAGGATCTGGCGGCGCTGCCAGCCGTGGTTCTCGCACCAGCCGGGTCGACTGTCGTCTACGGACAACCCGGAGAAGGGATGGTTCTCGGGAGAGTCGACGAAGAGCTACAGAGCGAGATATCGGAGTTGCTTTCGCGAATGGACGGTGACGTGGAGCAGTTCCGCCAACTGATCGAGAGCGGCAGATAGCTAGCCCATACAGATTTACACCAGGGAGTAATACAGCGAGCTATGAAGCTGGCCCACCGGTACGGCTTACTCTTCCTCGTCGTCGTTGTCGTCTCCGGTGGGGTTCTGTTGGCGACATTTGACGCACACCGCTCGGACGTGACGGCCAACGCCGAAACGTCAGTCGAGGACCGAGCGACATCGATGGCGACGTATCTCGACAAGGAGCTCGCAGAACAACAGCGAGTCGTCGAGTTTGCGACAACCAACGAGGCGATTGTTGACCACCGCTCGGAGGCACAGCGGTCAGCACTCAAATCATTCGTCGAAACGACTGCGTTCGACGGCGTATCAGTGGTTGATGAACGCGGTGAAGTACAGTCTCTCGTGACGGATGAAGGTGAACACTCAGAGATTGTCGGTAAAGACCTCAGCAGTAGGCACTACGTGCAGCGAGCGCTGGCCGGAGAGCAGTATATCAGCGATCCGTTTCGCGCCGAGACCGACAATCACATCGTCACGATAAGCGCACCGCTCGTGGTCGACGGTGAAACGGTTGGGACGCTGAACGGGGCTTACCACCTCGAAGAGACCGAAATATTCGATACCGTAATCAGTGAAGACGGCACGACTGCGGTGACAGTTGAGTCGGGCGATATAGAGCTGTACAGCACTGCGGATAGATTTGATGAGTCGATTACAGCGAGCGCGGAGCTTGAAACAGTTAGTTGGACGGTGCAGGCCCACCACGACCAGCGAGCTGTCGATTCATCTGTCCAGCAACTCGCCAGCTTTCAGGCACTGCTCGGTCTCATACTACTGGGGACGCTTCTGACGTTCGGTGGCTGGGTCTACCGAGCGCAAATCCTCCAGATAAGTCGTATTCTCGACTACCTGAACGCGCTCAAGCGCCGGGAATACGACTCCGGGTGCGAACTCGGCGGAGGCAACGAGTGGGAGCAGATAGAGAACACACTCACCGAGTTACGCGAAGCGCTCTCGAAGCGCGAGCAGATGCTACTGGTTCATAATCGAATTCTCCGGCACAACCTTCGGAACAAACTGAATGTGATTCAGAGCCAAGCAGAGCTCCTTGATTCCTCGGTAGAGGAGGAAACGCGCAAGGAAACCAGCGAGATACAGAAGACAACCGAGAAACTGCTACATCTGGCCGACCGAGCGAGAACGACAGAGCGGTTACTGAACCCGCCGTCGGACGCCGAAACCGGGACGGACGTTGCCACAGTAGTCCACGAACGCGCCGAAGCGATACAGGAGCGTGAGCCAGCGCTGTCGATAACCGTGTCAGCGCCGCAGGCAGTGTACGCGACCTGTGGCGAAGAGATCAGCACGGCTATCGACGAACTTCTGCAGAACATCGCCGACCACGCCGGCACAGAGCCGACAGCGACAGTGACGGTCGCCGCGGCGGGCGACCGTGTCGTGATTCGTATCGAGGACGACGGTGATGGCATCCCCGAAAAGGAAGCCGCGGTCATCGCCGGTGACCACGACATCACACAGCTACAACATACACTGGGCATCGGGCTCTGGCTGGTCGACTGGATTGTCGCACGCTACGACGGGACGCTGCGTGTTCCGCAGACGGCTGAATCCGGATGCGTCATCGAAATCGAGCTTCCGCGCGCAGCAGCCGACGAGTATAGCAGAATACACGGAGATGAGTGAGGGTGCAGGTCACTCGTCGTCGAGAACGAGCACGTGACGTGTGAGCGAGCGGTGGACCCGACGCTCGAAAGTAGCTTCGACGGTCCACCCAGCCTCTGTCGCCTGTGTCTCCCACGACCTGTCGCCGACGACTACGCAGCATGGGGCGACACGGCGTGCTTCCGCGAGAGCGTCCTCGACGAGTGACACCAGTTCCCCCTCGATTTTCGACTGCCGTCCATAGGGCGTGTCGAAGACGACGCCGTCTACGGACTCGTCCGCGAACGGCAGTTCGGAGGCGGATCCTCTGATGAGGGCCCACTCCCCCGGGAGCAACGCCTCGAAATTCTCTCTGCACCCGCGGACCATCTTCTCCTGTGCGTCCAGACCCAGGACGCGTGCACCGACGAGCCCAGCTTCGATGAGGATGCCGCCGGTGCCACACATTGGGTCGAGAATGCGCGTATCGGGTCCTGCACCAACGATGTTCACAAGAGCGCGCGCGAGCATTGGATCCATACTTCCCGGCTGGAAAAACGGCCGCTCTCCGGGCTTGCGCGTCGCGAAATCCCGATTGGATTCGGCAGTGAGCCACCCCAGCGCGCAGACGCGTTCTGCCTCACCAGCGGAGAACAGGGCACGCAGCTCGTGGTCCGGACTATCGAGGTCGACATCGAAGCCCCGGTCGACGAGGATGTCGCCGAGTGCGCGCTCGACAGCCTGCGTGTCGATACCCGTGGTCCCGCGAACGTCGACAGCCCTGACAGCCACGGTTCCGCGTCGGTCTATGCTTGCAGCTTCGAGGAGCGTCCCGGCATCGTCGATGGTCGCATCGCTCTTGCCAAATAGCTCGCTGGCACGGTGAGTGAACGCCAGCGTGTCGAGACCATCGATGCCCCGAGCGGTCGCCAGCCCCGGAGCGAGCAGCGAGACATCGCTTGCACGAGACCGGGCCTCGTAGGCCGCGAACTCGTCGTGCTGGCCCGCCAGTTCGAGGACGTACACGGTCGTACTGACCCTCCCAATAAGTTGAGCGTATCGATAATTACCGAGACAGTCTCCATCGCTGTCGAGAAGATTGTTCCAGATTCTGTCACCTCGGCTGTGGTTATTCCTCGGGAAACTCACGAACCTTTATAAGGTTTAAATACGACGTTTAAGTCGAGATATGGTTGACCCCAAGGAAACAATCAACATCGAAAACGTCGTCGCTTCGACCGGTATCGGGCAGGAACTCGACTTGCAGAGCGTCGCCATGGACCTGGAAGGCGCGGACTACGACCCCGAGCAATTCCCGGGCCTGGTCTACCGTACGCAGGAGCCAAAGTCGGCAGCACTGATTTTCCGCTCAGGCAAAATCGTCTGTACGGGCGCGAAGAGTACGGACGACGTCCACCAGAGCCTGCGCATCGTCTTCGACAAGCTGCGTGACCTCAACATACAGGTTGCAGACGACCCCGAAATCATCGTCCAGAATATCGTCACGTCTGCAGACCTCGGGCGGAACCTCAACCTGAACGCGATTGCTATCGGTCTCGGCCTCGAGAAAATCGAGTACGAGCCAGAGCAGTTCCCGGGCCTCGTCTACCGTCTCGACGACCCAGATGTCGTTGCGCTCCTTTTCGGCTCCGGAAAACTCGTCATCACTGGCGGAAAACAGCCAGATGACGCGAAGGAAGCAGTGGACAAGATCGTCTCGCGGCTCGAAGAGCTGGGTCTGCTGGAGTAAGGCGCTGGCCACCGACCGCTTCGGTGGGTCACAACTTGTTACCCCGCTGTAAGTCTCCCGACAGTCGCTCGTCTGTAGTTGTACTGTTCCGTCTGTGCGAGGGAGTCATACAACCGTTTGGATACTTCAGAATTTGGACTTCTAGATCGCTCAGTACAGATGCAGTACGGAACACTCGTAGTGAACGGCCGATTGGGTCGAGGTTCCAAACCAGGAGACAGCAACCTTTCGCCACGAAGCACACCGCCTTTCGCCACGAAGCGAATGGTCAGCTCACACGGCAACTGTACAGTTGGTTCGCTCTCAATTTACTGACATCAATACCATGTGACGACTTCTATGACATCCTCACGTCAGTACAGTTGTATCTCGGCACAACTGTATTTCGCCACAGTCGCATCTCGTACGGCATCATGTTCGAGCACAGTTGTCTCCTGGCGCAGTTTTTTCTCGAAAAGACCGTCTGACCGTTCACTCCGTGGCCCGGTACTGGACGTGATAGGGGCCGCCAGTCTCGGACTCGACACCAGCAACCTCGTATAGCCGGATATTCCGCTCCTGGCTCGTGACGACGGCGAAGTCGTAGTGTTCGGCGTCGTAATCCAGCGAATCGCCGTTTTCGGTTCGGTCGCTGACGAATTCCCGGTGTTTTTCGAGGCGGTTTGATATCACCGACCGCGAGATATCGGGGAGGTCAGGAAGTCGACCCTCGAAGTGTGCGACGAACTGCTCGTCGAGTTCGTACCCAATCGAGTTCCGACCGGCGACCATCGCCGCAAGTGTTGTCGTTCCGGTGCCCCAGAACGGGTCGAGGACGGTGTCGCCGTAGACCGAGTACATGTTACAGAGCCGATATGGGATCTCGAAGGGATACGCCCCGGCACGCTCACGGAGGTCATCGTCGGAAAGGGTCTGTAACCGACCACGTACGTCGGTCCATACGTCCGTGAACCAGCGGTTGCGCTCCTCCCAGAAGTACGCAGCCTCGTACCGACGGTCTGCACTCGGTTCGAACGACCGGCGCTGGCCGTTGCGGAAGACAAGAATGTACTCGTGTTCGAGGGTGACGTACGCGCTCGGCGGGACCATGCCCGACCCCATGAACTTCGCGGCGCTGTTGGTAGGCTTGTGCCAGAGAACGTCCGGTAGCGAGTGAAACCCGCGCTGCTCCATCGCTTCGATGAGCCGCGCGTGGTTGGGGAACACCCGGAACTGACCGTCGAGCGTCCGGGTTGCGTCACCAATATTCAGGCAGACGATACCGCCCGGAGCGACGACGCGCTGGAGTTCGTCCCAGACGGAGTCGAGGACGCCGTGCATCGCCTCGAAAGCGGCCTCTTCCTTACCGGCGTCCAGAAACTCGCCAATTGTGGGGTCGAGCTCGCTGAACAGCTCGTCCCACATCTCGACCATCGGATAGGGCGGCGAGGTGACGACGAGGTCGATAGAGTCGTTAGCTACTTCGTCGAGACTGCGGGCGTCCGCGGCGTGAACTCGGTGGGTCGTCTCCAACTCCGCTGCTAAGTTGCTCGACATCTGTTCACCACGCTATTCGACGAGACGCTCAATTTCAGTGACGAGAATGTCGGTCGCCCCGACCGATTTGAGGTCGGTAATCGCCTCGAATACCTTCGACTCCTCGACCACCGCATGAACCGCGACCTGGTCGGTCCCGGCGATATCCATGACTGTCGGGCCGCCCATTCCGGGGATGACATCCTTGACAGCGTCGAGCTTGTCCTCGGGTGCGTTGAGCATGATATAGCGCTGGTTGTCGGCCGCGATAACGGAGGAGAGAGCAGTCGAGACGTGTTCGACTTTCTCATCCTCGATGACGTCCGGGCTGGCGAACAGTCGAACGGACGACTTGATCACCTCCTCGACGATTTCGAGCCGGTTCATCCTGAGTGTCGTCCCCGTAGAGGTGATATCGACGATGCCATCGGCCATGTCGACGTGTGGCGTCAGCTCGGTCGCGCCCGATACTTCGGCGATGTCAACGTTGACGCCCCGCTCCTCGAAGAACTCTCGTGTCACGCGGGGGAACTCCGTCGCAATCGTTCCGCCCTCGAGGTCGGTCACGTCGGAGATGGCGCTCTCTTCGGGAACTGCGAGAACAATTCGACAGATACCGTAGTCGAGGTCGAGCAGTTCTACGAGGTCGACGCCCGACTCACAGACCTGGTCATACCCCGTAATTCCGAGGTCTGCAGCGCCGTCGTCGACGTACTCGGGAATGTCGTTAGTGCGGGCGAACAGGACGGTCACATCAGGGTCGACAGTGTTCGCGTAGAGTTTCCTGTCTGCCCCGTCGACGAGATGGAGACCAGCCCGTTCTAACAAATCGACGGTTGGCTCGTGAAGACGCCCCTTGTTGGGTACGGCAATGCGCATACCCTCCATTCCGGCCGACAGGGCAATTGCTTTTCGAAGGCGAACCACGCATCGCCGAACAAAGACAATATAAACACTCATTTTCCTCCTGTTCCAACTAGTAAACGAATGGGTAACCCTGCAGGTCCCGGCAAACAGTACTGTACCTCCTGTGGTGAACTGATTGACCGGGAGTCGAAATACTGCACATACTGCGGTTCGGCGACCAAAGACCGGGAGTTTCCGACAGAGCGTTCGGGTCCCGCAACTGCCTCCGACAACCGGTCGTTTCGTCCGTCACGACGAGATGAGTCCCAGGAGCGCGATGGGAAAGCCGTACATGAAACTCGAGGACAGGACGAGGAAACAGGGCAGGATTACGGAAGCCCGCGTGTCGGTATGGGGCCGATGGACGAGTCACAGCCAGAGGAGTCGACGTGGCGAACCATAGGCGTCGCGACTGGTCTCGGCATAGTTGGCGTTGTGTTACTGGCCCTCTTCTCTGTGCTGGGGGTCGGCGTACTCTCGCTCGTTCCGATCTCCGAACTCGCGATGCTCGCGATAGCGACGGCGATTGGCCAGTACATCGGGTTCATGGGCTTTGGTCTGTGGTACCTGCAAAGCCGCGGGTTCGACTGGGACCGAATTGTGTCGTATCTGGGCGTACGAATGCCGTCTGCCAGAGAGATTGGACTGGTGTTTCTCGGCTGGATTGCCATCCTCGTTCTGGTTCTCATTGTCAGCGTCATCGCACAAGCGTTCCTTCCCGAACCAGCCGAGAATGAAGGTGCTGCCATGTTTGCAGAAGGATCGACCAACATGGTGATGTTCGGTGCGGCTGTGTTGTTCATGTTCCTCGTCGTCGGCCCGTGTGAGGAGTTGCTCTACCGCGGTGTCGTCCAGAACCGCCTCCGTGAGCGCCTCCCCGCGGTGCCGGCAATTCTCATTGCATCGCTCGTTTTCGCGGCGGTACACGTCGTTGCGCTCTCGGGCGGCGACCCGCTGGCGATGGCGACGACCGTAGGTATCCTGTTCGTCCCCTCTATCGTACTCGGCGCAATCTACGAGTACACCGGCAACCTCGTCGTCCCATCGCTCCTTCACGGACTGCACAACTCGTTCATCCTCACTATCCTCTTTTTCGGTCCGGACCTCGAGGAGGCCGCCGAGTTCATCTCGTGGTCGTTCGCCGTCCTCCCGTTGTGAGCCACGACGGCGTCTGGGGACGAAAGGACAGAAACTATAGGCGCTCCGCGCGAGCCAGCAGTATACATGACGACGCTGACAATCGGCGGCGGACAGGTGCTCCGCCCGGACCTGACGGTCGAGCGTGCAGACGTGCTTCTCGACAGCGAAAGCGGAGAGATACACGCAGTCGGTGACCCCGAGGACATCGAATCGGGCGACGAGTATCTGGACGCCAGCGGCGGGCTGGTCATTCCGGGACTCGTCAACGCTCACACACACGTGGCGATGACGCTTTTCCGTGGCCAGGCTGACGACAAACCCCTCGATGCGTGGCTCCAGGAGGATATCTGGCCCGTCGAGGCCGAGCTCACAGCTGAGGACGTCCGAGCTGGAACGAAGCTCGGCATCGCGGAGATGATTCGCTCGGGAACGACTGCCTTCGCCGATATGTACTTCTTCATGGACGAGATTGCGAAGGTGGTCGAAGAGAGCGGCGTCCGGGCGAAGCTGGGACAGGGTTGTATCAGCGTCGGCAAAGACGAGGACGAGGCTCACGCGGATTTCGAGGCTGGGCTCGAGTTCGCACGCGAGTACGACGGCTACGCTGATGGGCGCGTGGGGACGATGTTCATGCCACACAGCCTGACGACGGCAGGACGGCAGTTCTACGAAGAGTACGTCCCGGTCGCGCGAGAGGAGGACATCCCGATTCACCTCCACGCCAACGAAACGGTGAATGAAGTCGAGCCGATCGTCGAAGAGTACGGTATGCGGCCGCTGGAGTACGCCGACGAGCTCGACGTGCTCGCAGCGGACTCCTTCATTGCCCACGGCGTTCACGTTGACGAGCGCGAGCGCGAACTGCTGGCTGAACGCGGAACCGCCGTCGTCCACTGCCCCGCATCGAACATGAAGCTAGCGAGCGGGATGGCCCCGATTCAGAAGATGCTCGATGCAGGCGTCCTCGTGGGTCTCGGCACTGACGGCGCGGCCTCGAACAACGACCTCGACATGTTCGACGAGATGCGCGACGCCGCGATGGTCGGGAAGCTAGCGACGATGGACGCCAGCGCCGTCCCAGCCGAGGCGGTCGTCGAGATGGCGACAAAGGGAAGTGCAGACGCGCTCGGGCTCGACAGCGGACGAGTCAAGGCGGGTGCGAACGCCGACCTCGCGGTAGTCGACCTGTCAGGGGAGCACCTGCACCCGCCCCACGACCTCGTGAGTCACCTCGCCTACGCTGTCAGGGGCAGTGACGTCCGACACACCATCTGTGACGGCGAGGTGCTGATGGAAGACCGTGAGCTCCAGACGATGGACCTCGAAGGCGTGAAGCGAGAGGCGACCGAGCGAGCGAACGCGCTCATGGAACGAGCAGGGAACTAACGAGCTACCCCAAGAGCGACAAGTCCAGGCAGGTTCGGTACTGTTTTGCCGCCGCCTTCCCACCTGTCAGGTATGACGAAACGAATCAGTGAGCAGCTCTCCACGGACGAGTTGCTCGAAAGCGGACAGCGAAAGATGGAGTGGGCGCGCCAGCACATGCCGATTCTCGACTCCCTGCGCGAATCCTTCGAGGAAAATCAGCCGTTTGCGGGCGAGCGTATCGGCATGGCGATGCACGTCGAGGCAAAGACCGCCATTCTCACGGAAGTCCTCGCCGCCGGCGGTGCGGAAGTCGCAATCACCGGCTGCAACCCTCTCTCGACGCACGATGATGTGAGCGTGGCCCTCGACGCTGTGGAGGGTGTCACCTCCTACGCGAAACGCGGTGTCGACGACGAGGAGTACTACGAAGCCATCACGGCCGTCATCGAGCACGAGCCGACCATCACCGTCGACGACGGCGGTGACCTCGTCTTCGCCATCCACGAGGAGTATCCCGAGCTCATCGACAGCATCGTCGGAGGCTGTGAGGAGACGACAACCGGCGTCCACCGCCTGCGCGCGATGGCCGAAGACGGCGCACTCGACTACCCGATGTTCGCCGTCAACGACACGCCGATGAAACGGCTGTTCGACAACATCCACGGGACGGGCGAGTCCTCGCTCGCCTCGATTGCAATGACGACGAACCTCTCGTGGGCGGGCAAGGACGTCGTCGTGGGCGGCTTCGGCTACTGTGGCAAAGGTGTCGCCCGCAAAGCTGCGGGACAGAACGCGAACGTCATCGTGACCGAGGTAGACTCCCGACGAGCGCTCGAAGCTCACATGGAAGGGTTCGACGTGATGCCGATGAGCGAGGCCGCCAAGGAGGGCGACGTATTCATCACCACGACCGGTAACCGCGACGTGATCGTCGACGAGCACTTCGATGAGATGAAAGACGGGGTGTTGCTGGCGAACGCGGGCCACTTCGACGTGGAAATCGACCTCGACGCACTCGAATCGAAGGCGGTTCGGACCTACGAGGCCCGTGAGGGGCTTCAAGCCTACGAGATGGACGACGGCCGCCGCCTTAACGTGCTCGCCGAGGGGCGGCTGGTCAACCTCGCCACGCCAATCTCCCTAGGACACCCCGTCGAAGTAATGGACCAGAGCTTCGGCGTGCAGGCGGTCTGTGTCAGAGAGCTCGTCGAAAACGGCGACAGCTACGAGGCCGGCGTTCACGACGTACCGGACGAACTCGACCGCGAAGTGGCGGAGATCAAACTCGAAGCCGAAGGCATCGAGACGGACTCACTCACCGATACCCAGCAGGAGTACATGGATAGCTGGCAGCACGGGACGTAAGGGAGATATGTGAAATCTGGGTGTTTCAGGTTTCTCCGTTCCCACAGGTCGAAGTAAGCAGTCAGCAGCGACGTGGACTGAATCCTTGGGAAGGTATCAAACAGGGGTTGGTTATAGAGGACCATGCAAGAGACAGGGTACGAGTTGGTCAGACACCGTTACTGGCCTCAGTGTTACGTACAGGATGTGGCTCAAATTCAGAGACACATGACTACCGAGACGGGGTATTGAACTGGCCGCAGTTACTACCGATGTATCAGTCCCAGTATCCGTCTCCGGACGTCATCGGCGGAATCGTACGTCTGGTCATCAGTCGAAGCAAGCACTTCCTCGAGGGATTCCGTCCCGTGCTGAGTCTCAATCTCATAGTCGCCATACGCCTCGACCAATTCATCGGTCGTGATTGGATAGTCTTGGCTTTCGAACACTTCATCTAGCTCATTAAGCCGCCCGTCAGGGTCGCCTGACATCGCTTGGTCTTCATCGCCACGGTCACGTACTTCCTCTCGCTTGCGCTCTGACTGGCGTCGCTCTTCGTCCTCCGCGTTCTCGTATCGGTCTTGGTTGTCATCTGGCATTATTTCCAATAGGCGGTCGATTCAGAAAACGGTGTGGTTGCCATCCCTCTAGCTATTCACTGGCGGCTATGTCACATACCCACAGATGGAGACACTCGTCAGTTCGCGACCAGCTGGAGCAGGGCTGGCGCTATCCGGTACTGCTCGTAGCTGTGACAACAACCAGGTATCAGGGAAAGGGTGGGGATGGGGAAACCATCCCCTACGTGTGACACTACGGAGCCAGATGGCTCCGCTAGTTCATATAAGCTCCGGCAAAATAAGTGTATCTCGCGTTTTCAGACGTGATTTCTACAAATTTCGGAGTCGTGATGGGTCGTGACGAACCCTCAGTCAGTGCCGAACAACGCGCCGATATCGACGCTCTCGGCGAGCAGTTCGCTCATGCGGTCGACCGTCTCCGGTCGCTGTGTTCGGCCCGATCGGAGTCGGGACTCTGTCCGGTCGATGGTCGCACGAGTGTCTGTCTGGACGAGCAGTACGGGGACGTTCTGCTTGGCAGCCTCCCCGAGAACTGCATTCGATGGCCGGTATCCGCCGGTGAGAATCAGGCAAGACACCCCGGATGCCTGCAGGGCGGCGGTCTGGATGTCCGACCGGTCGCCGCCGGTGATGACCGCCGCGTTCCGGAGGCGACGGAACTGCTTGAGCGCGGCGTCGCTGCCCATCGCCCCCACCGAGAACCGCTCGATTCGAACGTCGCTGCTGACATCTGGCGTCAGGTGCTGTGCCCCGAGCTGTTGTGCGAGTTCGTCGACTGTGACACCGGCAAGTGATTCGTCGTACGGCAAGACGCCGATACTGTCGATGCCACGACTGTCCAGAAACGGCATCACGTCTTCGGTGAGTTCGTCGAGTTCTCCAGGTGATACGCCGTTGAACAGCACGCCAGCGAGTCGGTCGCCGATATCCTCGGCGGCGGATAGTATCTCGTCCACGTCCTCTGGGCGGTCGTAGTGGCTGACGAGGAGGACGTCGGCGTCGAGCAGTTCGGCGACGTCCACGTCAGTCAGCCCGACGATACCGCCGGTCCAGAGGCGGCCACCGCCCTCGAGAACCATGTGGTCGACGTCAGCTGAGAGTTCGGCGAACGACTCCTCGATGCGTTCCCGGAGTGCGTCAGGGTCCTCACGGCCACGAATCGCCTCGTGGACGAAGGTTGGCGAGTAGACGACCGGTTCGAGTGTGTGCATCTGTGCGTCTAAACCGAGCACCTCGCGTGCGAGCATCGGGTCCTCGTCGCGGGTTTTCCCCACTGCACTCTCCAGTCGCGTGCCTTTCGGCTTCATGTAGCCCACGCTCGACCCGTCGTCCTGGAGCTGTTTCGCCAGGGCGACGGCGATTGCGGTCTTGCCTGTACCGTCTTCGGTTGAAGTGACCAGTAACGTACTCATGACTCCTCCTGTGTCCGCACCGCCTCAGCGTCGAGCGTGAGGCGAAGATCGATTGCCGTGGCGCCGTCAGGTAGCGCCACAACGGGATTGATGTCCAGTTCCGTGATGGCGGGAAACTCGGTGACGAGCTGTGAGATGCGCTGGACGACCTCCACCAGCGCGCCTACGTCCGCCGGTTCTCTCCCTCGCGCGCCGTATAGAAGCGGCGATGACGTAACGTCATCAATCATCTCGCGCCCATCGACTTTCGTTACGGGCGCAACCCTGAACGACGTATCTTTCATAATCTCGACAAAGATGCCGCCGAGACCAAACATCACAAGCGGGCCGAACTGCGGGTCCCGGCTGACGCCAACGATGGTCTCAGTCCCGACGTCGAGATCAACCAGTTCCTGTATCTGCACGCCGAGTATCGACGCATCAGGCTGGTAGTTCCGCGCTCGGACGACGATATCCTCGTAGGTGTCGGCCACTTCCTCCGTCGAGACGCCGACCTCGACGCCGCCGATGTCAGATTTGTGGCTGATATCTGGGCTGACGATTTTCATCACTACGTCGCCGTCTATCGTCTCTGCAAGCGACTCTGCTTCCTGCGGGCTGTCGACGACACCTCCCTGTGGCGTTTCGATACCACAGGCATCCAGTATGTCCATCGACTCGACACCAAGTTGAGTCCGGCCGGCCTCCACAGCCGAAGTAAGTATCTCCTCGATCCGCACCAGATCGATGTCGAACGTCTCGGGTTCGGCGTACTCGCGCTCGCGAATCTCTGCGTACGTCGAGAGCGCTTCGAGACTCCGAACCGCTCGTTCGGGGTCGAAGTACGTCGGAATCCCGGCCTCGCTGAGTATCTCCGCGGCGGCATCCGTCGAGGACCCACCCATCAGCGTGGCCGCGACGGGCGTCTCGTGGTCGGCCTGCAACGCGACGGTAGCCTCGGCGAGTTCCTCGAAGGAGAGGACAGCCGTCGGGCAGGAGAGGACGATAGCCGTCCCGACATTGTCGTCGTCGAGGACGATATCTATCGCCGCCTCGAAGCGTTCGATTGGCGCGTCGCCGATGACGTCGACAGGGTTGTAGATGTTTGCTTCCTCGGGGAGACGCTCGCGGAGGCGGGTCAGCGTCTCGTCGGTGAAGTTGGCGAGCGGGAGAGTCGAATCGCCGACGGCGTCGGTCGCCATCACGCCGGGACCGCCCGCGTTCGAGACGATGGCGACCCCGTCAGTCTTCGGGAGCGGTTGTCCGGCCAACACCGACGCGAAATCGAACAGCTCCTGGACGTTCTCGACGCGCAGGACGCCAGCTTGTTCCAGCCCCGCCTCATACGCAGCATCGCTTCCAGCAATAGCGCCGGTGTGAGAGGCCGCGGCCGATGCACCGGCCTCAGTCCGCCCGGACTTGACAACGACTATCGGCGTCTCCCTCGTCACCTCGCGAGCGGTGGCGATGAACGACTGGCCGTCCTCGATGTCCTCCAGATAGCCCAGGATAACATCAGTATCCTCGTCGGTTCCCCATTCCTGGGCGAAGTCACCTTCATCGAGCACCGCCTTGTTACCGAGCGAAACCACGTCCTTGAACCCAAGGTGTCGGTCGGCAGCCCAGTCGAGGACGGCAGTGATGAACGCGCCCGACTGACTCATGAACGAGATATTTCCGGGCGTGCCACTCCGGGGCCCGAACGTGGCGTTGAGTCCGACGGCCGTGCTCATGATGCCGAGCGAGTTCGGCCCTACGAGGTTGAGGTCGTACTCCTCAGCGAGCGATACGAGTTCGTGCTCACGGGCAGAGCCCTCACTACCGGTTTCACTGAACCCTGCAGTGATGACGACAACGTTCTCGACACCCGCCTCAGCCGCCTCTCTCACCACGTCCACGGCGATGGTCGGGGGAACGACGACAATCGCGACGTCTACATCACCAGCCGAACCGACGGTGTCGTAGCAGTCCAGACCAAGTACTCGGTCTCTGTTCGGGTTGACGGGAACGACGGTCCCCTCGAACCCATCACGGAGGTTCTTCGTAATCGCGTAACCGACAGTTCCTTCTTCCTCGGAGGCGCCGACAACCGCCACACGCTCCGGGGCAAACAGCGTCGATAGTTTACCCATTATCTGTCGGTTCCGCTGGCTTGGTCAAATAGCTACTGCCGGTTTTCACCCGCTGGTGCCGAACCGAACACGTCTAGTCGAGAAGATGCAACGATTTATTTGGTCGGGGTTACACAGTGTTCTCTATGGCAATCCGTCGGCTGCTTCGAGGGCAGATTCCGGACGAGGACGTAGAGGCAGTCGCGCGAGAGGCGTCTCGGCGGCAGGAACAGACGTTCGAGTCAGTTCGACAACTCGACACCGATAACTGGCTGTCGATTCCGTGTGTCGTCAACGAAAAACTGTTCGTGAAAATCGTCACAGACCAGAACGCTCTCGTCCACGGTCTGCTTACCGCGGGCCGAAACCTCGGTGCATTCACCAGCCGAAGCGAGGGCTTTTTCGAACGGTTCGAGACGCCGATTAGCATGGCAGAACACGACCTCGAGGCAACCCGGAAGATACGCGAACTCGGCATCAACGCTCCCAAACCAATCGAAGTGTTCGAACACGACGAATATGGCGTTCTCGTGCTAGAGTACCTCCCGGAGTTCAAGACACTCGAACAGCTCGACCAACCGGAAATCGAAGCGGTCGCGTCGGAGTTGTTCGAGTCGCTCTCCCTGATGCACGAAGCTGGAATCGCACATGGTGACCTCAGGGGCGAGAACGTACTCATCGTCGACGGCGAGATGTACTTTATCGACGCGACAAAGGTGAGTGACGGACCAATCGAAGACGCTCGAGCGTACGATATCGCCTGTGCACTGGCCGCGCTCCAGCCGCTCATCGGAGCGAGAACCACCATCAGTATCGCTAGCGAATTCTACGATGAAGAGGTCCTGCTCGACTCGGAAGCGTATCTGGATTTCGTCAATCTCAGGCCCGACCACGATTTCGACACGCTCCAGATGAAAGGCGAGATTGAGAAGGAGTTGAGCTAGCCGTCCGAAATGAGAGTGCTCAGAGATACCGGGACATCCGGTAGGTGATGCCCATTGGGTTGACTACGCTGAACCCTGCGCGACTGTACAGCCGGCTGAGCCCCCCGCTGGTTTTGCCGACCGATGCCCACACGTAGCTGACTCCCGCGCGGGAAGCGTGATACATCCCCACTGCCAGCAAGACACTGCCGATACCCGTTCGCTGGTACTCCGGGTGGACGAAGAGAGCGAGCTCGTGACGACCAGTTCCGTCCGGAACGAAACACACGTGTCCGACGATACAGTCGCCACAAAGCGTCACTGCACTAGGGCCTTCAAGATTACTCGATAGCCAGTGCCGGATGGCGTCTGTTCCAATCGGTGGAACACCCTGTGACCGATTTACCGGGTCAAACTCATTGTACATCTCCACGAGCGCCTCGTAATCCTCGTTTCGGTATTCTCTGAATTTGAGGTCACGGCCGTACTGGTCCGTGCATTCGACTGGTGGCGGTACCGGGGTTATCTCCTTCGAGCGAAACTGGTCCAGAACTGTCTGTAGAACTGATGTGCGACTCACAATAAAAACAAATAGGTAGTTTGTAAAGTGTCTTTTGCCCATGTGTGTGAATACACCTTATAATACTTAATCAAGAGAACAGTACAGACTCAAGATTTATCGATTCCCAAACTAAGCACGAATATTATTTTTAGATAGTCAATATATATCTCATAGAGTTAATATATATCCGGCTCGGAATAGGGATATGGAAACGCGAAAAGTCCAGGTGACGGGTGGTTCGACGTATACGGTTTCCCTTCCGAAGGACTGGGCCACCGAAAACGACGTGAGTTCTGGGTCAACGGTCGAGTTCCATGCGGAAGGTGACCTCCTGCTCTTAACCCCACAGACAGAGGACGGTCACACGAAGGGGACACTGGATGTTTCGGATTTAACATCCGACCACGAGCTTCGTCGGGCAATCATGACGATGTACGTGAGCGGATTCGACGTCATAACCTTGACCACAGACAGGATGACGGCAGACCAGCGCCGCACAATCCGCGACGCCACGCAGGGTCTCGTCGGCCTGGAAGTTATCGAGGAGATGCCGAACAAGATGGTGCTCCAGGACCTGCTGGACTCCTCGGAGCTCTCGATGAAAAACGCCGTGACGCGGATGCGGCTGGTGGCTTTGACGATGCTCGAAGACGCCGTGGAGGCGCTCATCACCGACGACGACGAGCTCGCCCAGGACGTGATGGAGCGAGACGATGACGTCGACCGACTCTGGTACATGACCTCTCGTGTGTTCCGGACGGTCCTCCGTAACCCGACCGCTGCGAACGAAGTTGGCTTCTCGCGCGAGACGTGTTTCGACCTCCAGTCGAGCGCCCGCCAGCTAGAGCGTATCGCAGACCACGCGACAAAAATTGGGGAGCTCGCGCTCGAAGTCGGCGAGATTCCTGAACCTGCAGCGAGTCCGCTCCGCAAGCTCCACGCAGAAGCGGCGCGGGTGCCGGACACAGCGATGGATGCTCTGCTCGCAGACGACTCCGAGGAAGCGGTCGAGCTGGCGAGCGAGGCGCGTGGACACATCGACATTATCGAATCACACGTCCGGGAAGTCGACAAGGAGATTCACGAGTTCGACCCGCAGCTTGCACAGGTGCTCGGGCTGGTCGTTGACTCACTGTCACGGACTGCTGACTACGGAACGAACATCGCAGAGAGTGCACTCCAGAAAGCAGCTCCACAGCCCTGAACGCTAGAAAGGGAGTTACGATTCGACGAGAACGGCGTTGACTTGACCGTCCTGTCCGGGCCGGGAGGTGACCTTCGCGGTCCCCTCGCTTGTCTCGATGATCGCGCCGCGGGTGATGATATTACGCCGGACGTAGTTAGGGTCTGCAGAGTTCTCGACGACGTTCGTAATCTTGGCAGCTACGACACCATCATCGGTCGCAATGCTCGCCGTGTCGGTGGCGATTGCACGAATCTTCGTGTTCCCACCGCGTGCATCGACCGCTTTCAGTTTCTGGTCACCAACCTGTGTTTCGGTCGGTTCCGAGCCGAGTTCGTGCTTTCGCCTGTCGCGTTTTGGCCGCCGTCGGCCGCCTGTTCGACGCCGGGTAGAGCGTCCCTGGTTTTTCATATCACAACCATTGGGAAGGCGATACTTGAACCTCTCGAAACCGTCCGTCACCCGAAGTCCGAAGATTTACCCTACATGCGCTCGCCTGCACCACCAATGAGTCTGCGCCGGGCGGTCGCCGCGCCGTTTCGACAGCGCGGTGTCGAGTCGATGTCCGAGAGCGAGTTCATCGTCGCGCTCTCGCTCGACAGAGACTGGTTCTCGCCCGACCAGGCAAAGCGTCTCGTCGACGTCGCGGCCACCGAGGGGCTACTCGAACGCACCGACGACGCCGTAGTTGTTACCTTCGACACCGCGACCGTCAGTATCGAGGAGGAGTTCGAACCTGACGAGAGCATCCTCCAGCAACGGTCGACGTTCGAGCGAGTACTCGACAGCATCGTCGACAGCGGCATCGAGAAACAGAGCGCCGTCGCGGATGTCAATAAACTGCAGTCCGAACTGGCAATCTCCGTCGAAGCTGCTGCTCTCCTCTACGCGCACAAAAACGGTGTCGAAATTTCCGACGTCGCAGAGCGTGCCCAAGCAGAGCTTACCCGGGAGTAAACGGAGCCCTCAACGAGACAAGCCAGTATCTTTGTAACCGACGGCATGAAACCCCGAGTACGGACTACACAACACGAATACCATGGTCGAAGACCGTATAACAGACGGCAAGCGTATTGCGCAGTTCCTCGCATCGGAGCTCAACGGCATGCAAACCGGCACCCTCGCTCGCGTCGACGTAATAGAGGCTGACAGAGACGCCGAACCGGCACCGGACGGGGAACAAGCGTACCGGATAGCATACGCAGACGACACGATTGCATCGGTCGTCATGTTCCCCGAGTCGGCCGAGGTACGCCTCTTGGAAGGGTCGTGGGAGTCTCCAAGCCGCGCGACGGACGTTACAATTGACGGCTCCGTACTGACAGTTCGAAGCGTCGCATCGGTCAAGCAGGCTGTCGACACGCTCAGGTCGACGCTCGAATCCAGCGGAAATAGGTAGGCACAGGTTGTCATAACGGCTATTGCGCCTCGAAACTAACGACCCGGCGTGCAAGAGTTCGCGTTCGAGCTGGCGCTGTGTGCGCATCTCGAATCGGAAAACGAGTGTATTCTGAGTCGCCAGCTCGGGACACAGGTCCACGGACGTCGAGTGATGGACGTGGTCTGTGTCGAACCTGGGCCGGAGTTCGAAGAACGAACCGTACTCACATCAGATTCGATTCCCTCACTCGCTATTGAAAGTGACATAGGGCCGGGAACGGCTCGATTCTGGAAAGACGCCTTTGACTGTCACCCCGACACCGCAGAGCGCGTCGTCGACCACGCTGTCGAAATCGGCTTTTTCGAGCGCGAACGCCGGAATGGACGCACGTACGTTAGGCAATCCGCCCGATATCCTAACTGGTTCGACACTATTGTTGGCATCGAGAACAAACCCGACCTCGGTAAACCAGGCGACCTGGAGACACAGCTCTTGACCGACGTAAAGCTCGCCCTCGTCGACGAAGTCGTACTGGCGACCGAGTCCTACGTTACCGGCGCACACCGTAATCGCATCCCCGAAGAAGTCGGTATCTGGCGATTCGACCCTAAAAGCGACTCGCGCGAAGTACTACGGGAGCCGAAACGTCTCAAGACGGACGAAGCAGGCATCGAAATTATCGACAGAGATAGCGCACGGACGGAGATAGGGGTCGCAACGGCGACCGATATCCAGCGAGCGCGTCGCCGGGTCGCCGAGCGGGCTTACGGCAAGGGCTGGCGAACGTACGAACTTCCCACCTGCGGAACTATCGAACCGGACGAGGCAGGACTACCGTACTGTCCGTGGAAGGAGAGAGTGGTTCGTCCGGTCGAGGAGTGCGGACCTGCTTGCGGTGGGTTCAGATCCGCAGACGCACCAGATGTCGATTTCGAGAGGCTCCGAGACGAGCGGTCCTCGTGGGAACCCCATCCGCCAGGGCGCCAGCGCCGACAGACCGGGTTAGATAGCTTCCTCTAGCGCTCAACAGGTTCACCTCCCTCGCCAGACGTAGTTGACGCCAGTGTAGCCGATTCCAAAGAAAATAGCGAAGAATCCAACCTCGAAGATATCGACCGTATCATTAATCAGAAACGAGAGACCCGCCTACACGAAGGCAGCAACTGCGACCGTCACTGCTCCTGCGAAGAGCGGATACTGTCTCACGACGTCGCCACAGCTCTCACGCGCCTGCAAGTCGAAACCGGCCATGGCCGGATATTAGACTGAAACGTGGAAAGCGTTTCTCTGGCAGACCATTCAATCCTAATTGAACGGTCAACGCTCCGCGTAAAACTCGTAGACGTCGTAGACGAGCGCGACGAGCAAGAGTGTCGCCGCAACCGCGCTCAGCGTCCGCGAGTTTACTGCGACGTTGGTTATGACGATGACGAGTGCGAGGAGGAACGTCCAGTGGACAAGGTGGCGAAGGTGGGAGAGAAACTGCGAGCGTGAGGTCTGGTCGTGTCCGGTCGGGGAGGCCATATCAGGAGCCTCGGCGTAGTTCCACTTGATGGGTGGTGGTTTGGATTGATAGGGTTGGAAGGAGTGTACATATTTGAGGGGCCTCTGGAACGCAGGTCCTCAACGGATACTGGGGGCGCTAGTCTTTTGTGGCTGCTGGGAACGCGGGTCTTGTGGTCTCGACTGGAAGGTCAATCTCCGGATGTCGATTCGAAGGTCAGTCCTCGGGTGTCGCCGGAGTGGCATCTGTCCCTACGTCAGCTGACTCCATCTTCTCCTCGTCGATGTACTTCTCTTTCCAGGTGCCGCGAAGGAACCACGGCACGGCGATGATGGTACCGAGGATGTTCCCGACAGCCATACCGACCCAGACACCAGTCGCTCCCCAGCCCAGTCCGAATACCAGAATGCTGACCGTCCCGACGCGCCCAATCCAAAGCGTGCATATGGAAATTATCATCGCCGTCTTCGTGTTCCCTGCTCCGCGGAACGCCCCGAGGAGGACTTGCGTGATGCCGATGAACGCGAACTCGACGGACCGAATCCGGAGGTACTCGACACCGTAGGAAATCGTCTCTGCCGCTCGGTCTACCTCGCCGAGGAAGACGCTCACGATTGGGTCAGCGAGGACGACCGCCACAACTGCAACGACCAGCATCACACCTGCGGCTGTCGATGCCGCAAGATACACTGACCTGGCCGCGCGGTCCTCGCGGTCCGCGCCGAGGTTCTGGCCGACCATCGTGTCAATGGCTCGCCCTAACCCCATCGCAGGGAGGAAGACCAGCGAGATGATGCGATTGCCCAGTCCGTAGGCAGCGACAACTGGCGGCTCGAACGTGACGATCATCGCAGTGAGCACGATGAGCGCCAGCGCGCTCGTCGACTGCTCTATCATGCTCGGCGTGCCCAGACGGACGATGTCCTCGATGAAGCCAAGGTCGGGGTAGAGGTCGGCAACCGTCACCGCCGGGCCGATTCCGGTCGCAAACAGCAGGTAGATACCGATGATTGCCGCGATACCCCGTGCGACGATTGTCGCCGCTGCAGCACCTTCGATTCCCCAGCCGGTGAAGCCGGTCGCTGAGAAGAGCGTCGCCTCCAGCCCCGTCGCGTTCAGCCAGACGAACAGTGGGTTGTTCTCGAACCCGAAGATGAAAAACGGGTCGAGCGCGATGTTGGCCACGACAGAGACGACCATTATGTACATCGGCGTCTTCGTGTCACCGTAGCCGCGCATCAGCGCCGAAAAGACGAAGAAGCCGAACATCAGCGGCATCCCGAGGAAGATAATCTCCATGTAATCGGCCGCAAGTGGAATGACATCAGTGGACGTATCCGGGTCGCTCGGGAGGAGTTCGAGCGCCGGGCGCGTATAGAAGTAGCCGACGATACCGAGCACAATCGACAGACCGAAAACGACAGTCACGGTCTGGCCGACGACTTTGCCCGCGGACTGGTCACCTTCTGCACCGGTGTACTGCGCGACGAGGATTGCGCCTGCCGTCGTGAATCCGCCCGCGACCGCGATGAGCAAGAAGATGAGCGGAAACGCGAGGCTGAGTGCACCGACGGCTTCCGCCGAGAGTCGTCCGAGGTACAGCGTGTCGACGACGTTGTACATCACCTGCAGCAGCTGGATGGTCACGATGGGCCAGGCGAGATGAAACAGCGGCCGGATGAGGCTTCCCTCTGTGATAGAGTCCCGAGGCTCGTCGGACTGATCAGGTCCATCCTCGTTGGGACCGTCGACATCCTCGTGAGCATCCTTCGTGTTAGAACGCTCTGCATCTGACTCGCGCTCGTTCGCATCACCACTCACCTCCTCGTCACGCCCCTCACCACCGTCGGTCAACAGGCGTCGTTCCCCGTCACATTCTGGAGCGACTGTCACTTCGGTGGAGGGAGATGGAGGGCTCTGCCGGTTCGTCTCGTCGTTCACTACTACCGGAATTTGGCTCATCCATAGTCAATGTTCTGAAATTGACTGACTGGTCAGTCTAATCACTGTAGACAGACGAGTGTCCAAGAGATGTCATACGTATTAACGCCTCTAACGGCTTCAGAGACCACATTTGGGACATTCCGATGAGGTCGAACAGAGTCAATCGGCACCGCTCTGGGCGCGGTGGATGTCGTCCCGGCAGACGGTCGCGGACGGTGGCAGCTCAGTACGTACATCCGAGCCTTCAGTGACTGCCGCTGCGTACGCGTCAGGTAGCACCCGCGTGAACTGTTTGACTTCTTCGTCCCAGTTCTCCAGCAACTCTCGGGCGCGGTCAGAGTTGGTGTACTTCGCGTGGTTGGTGACCAGTCGGGTAAGCAGTTCGTAGTCTGTTGTTTCGAGTTGAGACAGGGAGACCATCTCAGTGTTCGCTCTGGCAGCGAGTGTGTTTTCGGGGTCGTAGACGTAAGCGACGCCGCCGGACATCCCTGCGCCGAAGTTCGTTCCAGTCTGCCCCAGCACCGCAATTGCTCCCCCGGTCATGTACTCACAGCCGTGGTCGCCGACCGACTCGACGACGCCTTTGACCCCCG
>LKMJ01001126.1_pt1 | contig 22902 bp, 19 predicted proteins | sample 643391 | NCBI WGS metagenome assembly LKMJ01 (sample SAMN04112250, study PRJNA286221) | soda lake metagenome | biome: soda lake; feature: Kulunda Steppe; material: water; isolation source: sample PL-Br10 brine of Picturesque Lake | place: Russia: Kulunda steppe | collected 2010-07
GAAGCGCGCGCCGCGAAAGCCCGGCACCGAGGCGGCATCCGAAGGGTCGGCGAGTCCCTCCACCAGCCCCGCCGGGTCGATCAGGAAGCTGCGGATGATCGCGGGGTAGAGGCTCTTGTAGTCGAGCACCAGCACCGAGTCGTAGAGGCCGGGGCGGGAGTCCATGACGAAGCCGCCGGGGCTCTCGGCGTCCTCTCCCTCGCCGAGGCACGGCGCCACGAAGCCCAGCCGATGCAGGCGCGGCAGATAGAGGTGGGTGAAAGCCGCCACCGAGCCGCCGCTGCGGTCGGCGGGCAGGCCGGTTACCGCGGCCCGCTCGAGCAGGAAGGCCAGCAGCTCGGCCTTGGCGAAGATCCGCGTCACCAGTTCGCAGTCCCTGAGGTTGTAGCGGGCCAGCGCCGGCTTGTCCTCGGCGAACATGCGCAGGATCTCGTCCAGGCGCTGGTAGGGGTTGTCGATCGCCTTGCCCTCACCGAGAAGCGTCCGGGCGACGTTCTCCAGGCTGAAGGAGGGGAAGTGCCAGGTGGCCGAGCGCAAGGCCTCGATGCCGTCGATGATCAGGCGCCCGGCGGCGGCGGCGAAGAAGTGGTTGGGCTGGTGGCCATGGGCGCGCCACTCCATCTCGGCGCCGTCCCGTCCCAGCCGCAGCGGCACGCCGAGTCTCTCGGCGTGCTCGCGCAGCACGCGCAGGTCGAACTGCACCAGGTTCCAGCCGATGATGGCGTCGGGATCATGCTCGGCGAACCAGGCGTTGAGACGCCGGAGCAGTTCGGCACGGCTGGCGCAGTAGTCGAGCGTGAAGTCGAGTTTGACTTCCCCGCCGTTGGCCGGCCCCAGCATATAGACCCGGCGCTGTCCGCAGCCTTCCAGCGCAATGGAATATAGCTCGCCCCTGGCGCTGGTCTCGATATCCAGCGACACCGTACTCAGCCGCGGTCGGTAGTCCGGGGCCGGCCTCAGGCGCGCCTCCGCCAGGCCCCCCTCCCCGTCAGGTTTTCCGGTCACGGCCACCGGCGCGGTGATGAAGCGCTCCATCAGGTAGCGTTCCGGGGGACGGATATCGGTCTCGAGCAGTTCGACCCCGGCGTCGTTCAGGCGCCGGTCTAGCCGTATCAGCTGACGGTAGTGGGAGCAGTAGAGGCCCAGCACCGGGCGGTGATGGAAGTCGCGCAGCGCAAGTTCGCGAAAGATCACCCCACTGCCCACCTCGTTATCGTCGGCCAGCAGCGCCTCGGCCTGGGCTCGCTGCTCGGCGGGCAGGAAGCCCACCGCGGGCTGCACCGGCAGGCGCACCCGAAGCGGCCCCTGGTCGGTGGCCAGCCACAGGGTGACCTCGGTGCCCCGGAGGCTCTCCTCCCAGTGGCGGGTCAGGATAAAACCGTGGTGAGTCGACAAGGCCCTACCCCAGGTTCGCCAGTTGGCGCAGACCCGAGGCGGAATCCGACGTGGCCAGCCAGGCCACCAGGCCAACGTTGAGCGCCGCACAGCCCCAGAGGACAGCGCCGAAGGGCTGCTTGCGGGTCTTGTGGCGGAAGGCGCGCCGGGCCAGCAGCGCCCCCGGCCAGCCCCCCGCCAGGGCGACCAGGTGCAGGGTCGACTCGCGTATGCGGCGGCGGTCGCGCCGCGCCGCCGCCTTGTCGATGCCGTAGAGGAGCACGGCCACCAGGCTAGCCGCCAGGTAGGCAATCATCAGCAGGATCACGGGGTCGAAATCTCCACCATCAGGTCAGGCGTGAACAGCGGAGGTGCAAACTCACCGGGATAGCCGCCGGGGTTGGCGACCATGCGCGTTCCAGCCACTTCCAGATCCACCGGCTCATGCACATGACCATGGACCCAGAGGTCCATGCGGCCCATCAGCTGTGGCAGATCGGAGGCAAAGGCCGGCGACAGCGCGTCGCCGCGATAGTTAGGCGGAATGCAGTCGGCCAGAGGCGCATGGTGGCTGATTACCACCCGGGGACCGCTGAACGGCTCCGCAAGCTCCGCCTCCAGCCAGGCCAGCGCCTCGGCGTGCAGTCGCCGGCTCTCCTGCGGGGAGAATACCGCACCTTCTGGTTGCTCGATGATACGGAAATCGGGCATCAGGGCCAGCGCTCTGGCCTCGGTCAGCTCCGGATCGTGATCGGGCCGGTCAGCATAGAGGGCAAAGTCGGTCCAGAGCGTCGTGCCGTGAAAGCGCACGCCGCCGAGAGTCAGCGTGTGATTGTCCAGCAGGTGGATACCGAGCCGATCAGCCTCGGCTGCCAGTTCCCGGCGCAGGCGGGGCATGCAGTTGCCGTAGAACTCGTGGTTCCCTGGTACATAGAGGATCGGCGTACCGGCGAAGTACTCTGCCGCCCAGCCGAGACCAAGCGTGCCAGAATGAATATCGCCAGCCAGTATCACCGCATCGGCGTCGACCTCCGGTAGCTCCCTCAGGGTGTCGAAATGTTCCAGGTGCAGGTCCGAGAGAATTCTCAGTCGCATCGTCGATGTCCTTGAAGCGAGACGTTCGGACCAGTGTGAAACACCCACCTCGGGAACTCTACTGCCCGGTCAGCACCTCGAGCACGCGCCGGGTGCCCTCCCGGTTCCGCCGCTGCTGGTCGCGATACTCCTCGGTGTCGATCTCCGGCCAGCGCTCGCCGCGCCGCTTCACCACCGGCAGGCCCGGCTCGCCGTGGTGCCAGAGCCGATGGGGCACCCTCACCTCCTGAACCCCTCCGCCGTCCAGATCGACATGCCACACATGGTGGTAGTCCCTGGGGCGGCGGTGGGTCCCCGGCTCGCCCAGGCGCAGCAGCCGGGGGCTGCGGGTCGTCTCGATCAGGGTGCCGGTCCAGCCCTGGCGGGACTCCCGGGCCGGCGCCAGCCACAGCTGCCAGGCTGCCACCGGCAGGGCCAGGGCGAGCAGCAGCAGGATGCGTCGAAGCGTGCGTGGGAGCTTCTCCATGGTGGCCTCCCGGATATCGGTCAGTCGTAGTGCACCGCCAGCCAGACGGTCACCTCGTCCGGGGCGGTCCAGGCGACCCGGTGCCGTCGATGGGCAGGAATCAGCAGGTGATCCCCCGGGCCGAGCGTCACCTCCTCGCCCTCCTCGAAGGCGACCACGCCGCGCCCCTGGAGCACCAGCAACCACTCGTGGCGCGGCTGGTCATACCAGCCGGTCTCGGGCGATGTATGGCCCCGGGAGACGATACGCTCCACCGTCACCGATTCGGCGCTTGCGAGCTCCTCGAAGCGCTCCTCGGTCAGGAGGTCGGGAATCCCCTCGAGCAGGTTGCCTATCATGTTCACCTCCTTGCCAGGCCCTGACGGAACCTTAGCAGCCCCGGCGGGGGCTTGCGCCCGGCGCCGTCTTCCATCCCCACCCTTGTAGCCCAACCCACATCCCGCCGACCAAAGTGCTAGGCCCCATGGGACGGGGCTCGCTTAACATTGTCGACAGTCTCGCGTAGAATCTCGGCCAACCAGGACGGGGGGTAATACGCCTCCTGACTCCAGTGCCAGAGGCATGTTTCGGCAAGCATTGTGCCGAGCCGCGTCACTCTGGCTCCACTAGCAATGAGGGCCCTAACGTGCTTGAAGCCTATCGCCAACATGTCGAGGAGCGCGCCGCGGAAGGCGTGCCGCCGAAGCCGCTGAACGCAGAACAGGTCGCCGCTCTGGTCGAGCTGCTGAAGATGCCGCCGGCCGGCGAGGAAGAAGTCATCCTCGACCTGATCACCAACCGCGTTCCCCCCGGTGTTGACGAGGCCGCCTACGTTAAGGCCGGCTTCCTGACCGCTATCGCCAAGGGCGAAGCCGAGTCTCCGCTGATCGACAGGATCCATGCGGTCAAGCTGCTCGGCACCATGCAGGGCGGCTACAACATCGTTTCCCTGGTCGAGCTGCTGGACGACGCCGACCTCGCCAAGGAAGTGGGCGAGCAGCTCAAGCACACCCTGCTGATGTTCGATGCCTTCCACGACGTGGAAGAGCGTGCCAAGGCCGGCAACGCCGTGGCCAAGGACGTCATCCAGTCCTGGGCCGAGGCCGAGTGGTACCTCTCCAAGCCCGCCCTGGAAGAGAAGATCACCCTCACCGTCTTCAAGGTGACCGGCGAGACCAACACCGACGATCTCTCCCCGGCGCCGGACGCCTGGTCGCGCCCCGACATCCCGGTGCACGCCAATGCCATGCTCAAGAACGAGCGCGAGGGCATCGAGCCCGAGGTGCCCGGCACCAAGGGTCCGCTGAAGCAGATCGAAGAGGTCAAGGCCAAGGGCTTCCCGGTCGCCTATGTCGGCGACGTGGTCGGCACCGGCTCATCGCGCAAGTCCGCCACCAACTCGGTGCTGTGGTTCTTCGGCGATGACATCCCCTACGTGCCCAACAAGCGCGCCGGCGGCTTCTGTTTCGGCAGCAAGATCGCCCCGATCTTCTTCAACACCATGGAAGATTCCGGCGCCCTGCCGGTGGAGATGGACGTCTCCAAGCTCGAGATGGGCGACGTCATCGACGTCTACCCCTACGAAGGCAAGGTGTGCAAGCACGGCACCGACGAGGTGCTCACCACCTTCGAGCTGAAGACCCAGCTGATCCTCGACGAGGTGCGCGCCGGCGGCCGTATCCCGCTGATCATCGGCCGCGGCCTGACCACCAAGGCGCGCGAGTCCCTGGGCCTGGCCCCCTCCGATGTCTTCCGCCTGCCCGAGCAGCCCACCGACACCGGCAAGGGCTTCACCCTGGCCCAGAAGATGGTCGGCAAGGCCTGCGGTCTGGAAGGCGTGCGCCCCGGCATGTACTGCGAGCCGGCGATGTCCACCGTGGGCTCACAGGACACCACCGGCCCGATGACCCGCGACGAGCTCAAGGATCTGGCGTGCCTCGGCTTCCAGGCCGACCTGGTGATGCAGTCCTTCTGCCACACCGCCGCCTACCCGAAGCCGGTCGATGTGGACACCCACCACACCCTGCCCGACTTCATCATGAACCGCGGCGGCGTCTCCCTGCGTCCGGGTGACGGCATCATCCACAGCTGGCTGAACCGCATGCTGCTGCCCGACACCGTGGGCACCGGCGGCGACTCCCACACCCGCTTCCCGCTGGGCATCTCCTTCCCGGCCGGCTCGGGCCTGGTGGCCTTCGCCGCCGCCACCGGCGTGATGCCGCTGGATATGCCGGAGTCCGTGCTGGTGCGCTTCAAGGGCAAGCGTCAGCCCGGCGTCACCCTGCGTGACCTGGTCCACGCCATCCCCTACTACGCCATCAAGGAAGGCCTGCTGACCGTCGAGAAGTCGGGCAAGAAGAACGCCTTCTCCGGTCGCGTGCTGGAGATCGAGGGCCTCGAGGACCTCACCGTCGAGCAGGCCTTCGAGCTCTCCGACGCCTCCGCCGAGCGCTCCGCCGCGGGCTGCACCATCACCCTCTCCGAAGAGAGCGTGAGCCAGTACCTGAACTCCAACATCACCCTGCTCAAGTGGATGATCGCCAACGGTTACGGCGACCGCCGCACCATCGAGCGTCGCATCCAGGGCATGGAAGAGTGGCTGGCCGACCCGAGCCTGATGCGCGCCGACAAGGACGCCGAGTACGCCGAGATCATCGAGATCGACCTGGCGGAGCTCAAGGAGCCGGTACTCTGCGCCCCGAACGATCCGGACGACGCCCGCCTGCTCTCCGACGTGGCCGGCGAGAAGATCGACGAAGTCTTCATCGGCTCGTGCATGACCAACATCGGCCACTTCCGCGCCGCGGGCAAGCTGCTCGAGAAGCAGCCGGCCGGCAGCCTGAAGACCCGCCTGTGGCTGGCACCGCCGACCAAGATGGATCAGCACCAGCTGACCGAGGAGGGCTACTACGGTATCTACGGCCGCGCGGGTGCGCGCATGGAGATGCCGGGCTGCTCGCTGTGCATGGGCAACCAGGCACGCGTTGCCGCCAAGAGCACCGTGGTCTCCACCTCGACCCGGAACTTCCCGAACCGCCTCGGCGACGGTGCCAACGTCTACCTCGCCTCCGCAGAGCTGGCGGCCGTCGCCGCCGTGGAAGGTCGTCTGCCCACCGTCGACGAGTACCGCCGCTATATGGGCGAGTTCGACGCCATGGCCGGCGAGATCTACCGCTACATGAACTTCCACGAAATCGAGGAGTATCAGAATGCCGCTTCCAATGTGATTCCCGTCACCCAGGAAGCCTGATACCCTTAGCTTCGACTCCGATGCTCGCAACATCGAACGGCCGCCCTCGGCGGCCTGAGCCGACGACAGAAGCGCCCCCGGTGGGGGCGCTTTTTTCGTTGCGTCTCTAGATCGTCGACAGCCGCCCATGACGCGAAGACCGGCCTGTTGGCCGGTCATAGACAAAGGTTACAGTCGGCTGCCATCAACCGCTCCGTTCAGTGTCTTACTGTCTGCCTGGCGCGGCTTTCGCGCTCGAGAATAGGCGCTGCCTCGAGGGAGGCAATGGGAACGTTGGCGTCGAGGGGTATCTCGCCGCTGAGCTGCAGGGCGAGATAGCGCAGGGCACAGACGCGCAGGAATGAAGTGAAGTTGCCCAGGTCATGTCCGGCATCGATGGATTCGTGGTAGAGCTGGGTGATCAGCTGCGGGACATTCATGCCGTCCCGGCGAGCAATCTCTTCCAGCAGGGTCCAGAAGCCTGTCTCCATGCGGATGCTGGTCGCCATCCCATCGATACGCAGCGAACGGGACGTGGACTTCCAGAGCTGCGGGTCGGCATTGATGAACAGCTGACACATGACGGCTTTTCTCCTCTTTCCTCGACGGACTGAAGGCGTCCGGCTTTCGGCAAACGCCCTGACAGGGGCTTACTGCAGGAGTTTCTGGAACTGGGCCAGCCAGTCCGGGTGTGCAGGCCAGGCCGGTGCACTGACGAGGTTGCCGTCGGTCACCGCGGCATCGACGGGGATGTCGGCATATTCCGCCCCGCCGAGCTCCACCTCGGGACGGCAGGCGGGATAAGCCGAACAGCGTCGACCTTCGAGTACTCCGGCCGCCGCCAGGAGCTGGGCACCATGGCAGATGGCCGCCACTGGTTTGTTCGCCTCGAAGAAATGCTGCACCAGCTTGATCACCTCGGGATTGAGCCGCAGATACTCCGGCGCTCGGCCGCCAGGCACCACCAGCGCATCGTAGTCGCTGGCCTTCACCTCACTGAAGCTGGCGTTGAGGGTGAAGCGGTGACCCGGCTTTTCCGTATAGGTCTGGTCGCCCTCGAAGTCATGAATGGCTGTCGCGACACTGTCGCCCGCCTGCTTGTCGGGACACACGCAGTGGACCTGGTGACCGAAGGCCTGGAGCGCCTGAAACGGCACCATGGTTTCATAGTCCTCGGTGAAGTCACCGGTGATCATCAGAATCTTCTTGCTCATGTCGGTTCTCCTCGGTTGTGGGCCTCAACAAGACTCACACAGCGCCAACGCGATCGGGTAGTAACGGGCTACTACTCTCCCTCAGCCTAGCTGAGAGAGGGGCCACCCACCCGAGCCATCCACCAAAGCCGTCCTGCGACACCCTGGGGAGTGTGGCATCATCGGTACCTGGATTTTCCTGCACGGAGCCCCGACATGAGTCATATCATCACCCCCGATATCTGCGACGCCCATCCCGAGGTACGGGTTCTGGATCCGCTATTCATCAACTTCGGTGGCCGAGAGGCCTTCTGCGGGCAGATCCGTACCGTGAAGTGCTTCGAGGACAACTCTCTGGTCAAGCAGGCCGTGGCCGAGCCTGGCGAGGGTGCGGTGCTGGTGGTCGATGCCGGCGGCTCCCAGCGTTGCGCCATGCTCGGCGACATGCTGGCCGAACAGGCCGCCGATAACGGCTGGAGCGGGGTGATAATGTACGGCTGCGTGCGCGACGTGGACGTGCTGGCCGAGACCGAACTGGGTGTACAGGCCCTGGGCGCCCATCCGCGCAAGAGCGAAAAGCGCGGCGAAGGTCAGCGCGATATCCCGGTGACCTTCGCCGGGGTGACGCTCACCCCCGGCGAATGGCTCTACGCCGACAACAACGGCATCGTCGTGGCCAAGGAGCGCCTGCCCCTCGAGGGCTGAGGCGTCGGATCCACCATGCTGGCCCTCTCGCAACTGAGCCGGGATGTGCTGCGCACCCTGCGCGACCACCTCCGGCCTCTGATTGTCTATCATCTGTTCTTCACCCTGCTGGCTTCGCTCCTGCTCCTGCCGGCAGTGGCCTGGAGCCTGACCCGACTGCTCGCCCGCTTCGGCCGCCCGGTGATCACCAACGCCGAGCTGGTCGACATCCTGATGAGCGTCGGCGGTGCGCTGTGGCTGCTGGCCGCCATCGGCCTCACCTTTCTGGTGCTCTTTCTCCAGCAGGCGGGGATGATCCTGGTATCGGCACGACCCAGGGATAACCATGTGCGCCTGGCCTTCGAGGCACTCTGGTGGACCCTGCGCCGGCTGCCCCAGCTGGCCGCGCTGGTGGTGGTGCAGGTCGGCGCCCACCTGCTGCTGCTGATTCCCGTGGCGTTCGCCATCGCCTGGCTCTACGGCGTCTTCCTGGGCGGGCTGGACCCCTATTATATTCAGCGCGTACGCCCGCCGGCGCTGTGGCAGTTCCTGGCCATCGGCCTGCCGCTGGCGATTACCTGGGCGGCCATCGCCGCCACCCTCTACTTCCGCTGGATCCTGGCCCTGCCGCTCGTGGCACTGGAGGGGCTGTGGCCCCGCCAGGCGCTGGCACGCAGCCACCGCCTGACCCACGGGCGCAAGGGGCCGATTGCCGTGGCGGTAATTTCCCTGCTGCTGGTGATCATCGCCCTGCCTCTGATGACCACCCTGCTCTTCGATCGGCTGTTCACGCCCCTGCTGTGGTGGTTGCCGGAACGCAACGCCGTGCTGGTGCCCGCCACCCTGGCCTACCTCACCGCCTATGTGCTGCTGACCCTGGCCATCACCTTCGTCGGCATCGCCGCCAACGCCCTGCTCTCCGCCTGCCTCACCCTGCGCCTGGCCCACCGGGAGCCGCGTCCGGCCCCGCCCCCCGGCAACGCCCATCCCGGCCGCCTGGCCTGGGCGCTGGAACTGGGGGTGATCGCCTTTGCCCTGTCCCAGGCATGGCTGATCGTCAACAGCTTCGAGCTGCGTGACGAGGTCGCCGTCATCGCCCACCGGGGCAGCTCCATGGCCGCCCCGGAGAACACCCTGGCGGCGGTGGAGCGGGCGATCCAGGACGGCGCCGACTACGTGGAGATCGACGTGCGCCTCACCGCCGACGACGAGGTGGTGCTGTTCCACGACCGCAGCCTGACCCGCCTCACCGGGGACCCGCGCAACCTGGGTGATGTGACGCGGGAGGAGCTGGCGACCTTCGACGTGGGGAGCTGGTTCGGCGATGCCTTCCAGGGGGAGCGCATCCCGGGGCTCGACGAGACCCTGGACGCGGTGCGCGGCCGAAGCGCCCTGATGATCGACATGAAGCCGGACCCCGGCCGCGAGGTGGCGCTGGTGGAGGCGGTGATCGCCACTCTCCACGAAGAGGCGGTTCGGCGCAGGAGCTGCCTGGACGAGGCCGCCGACGCCCGGGCAGCCGCCGCCTGCGGCACCCCGGACGTCATCGGCGAGATGCGGCTGGCGACCATGTCGGCGGCACTGATCGAGGAGATTCGCGCCAGAGAACCCGAACTCAGGGTGACGCTTCTGGCGCAGCTGATCCTGCCCGGCACCCTGGATCGTCGCGGCTTCGACGCCCTGGGGCTACGCCATAACCGCATCACCGACAACGAGATCCGCCTGGCGCGCTACTACGGCTACGAGGTGCATGCCTGGACCATCAACGACCGCGCCCGGATGTCTCAGCTGATCGACCTGGGCGTCGACGCCATCATCACCGACCGCCCCGAGCTGCTCGCCGAGCTGCTGAACGACCGCCGCGAACTCGGCGACGGCGCCCTGCTGCTGGTCAAGCTGCGCAACTGGTTGAGGCACTGATTCCCGATCAGTCGCCCATCACTACCCCCTCCCGGCGCGGGTCGGCGCCGCCGAAGAAGCCCGTCTCGGTGCGCTGGATCGCCTGCAGGCCGCTGACCAGCTCACGCTCGCTGGCCTCGTGCCCCCGGGCATTGAGCGCCTCCAGGGTCTCGGCCGGGAAGCGCCCCTCCTCAAGGAATACCGGCCCCCCCAGGGTGATGGCGTGAGGCAGATCCAGCGCCTCCTGGGCGTCGAGCCCCCAATCGAGCATCGCCACCAGCGCCTTGGCGGTGTAGTGAATGATGGCCGCCCCGCCCGGCGAGCCGAGGCTCGCCACCAGCTCGCCCCGGCTGTCGCCGTCGCGCGCGAAGACCAGGGTAGGGCTCATGCTGGAGCGGGGTCGCTTGTTCGCCTCCACGCGGTTGGCGATGGGGTCTCCCGCCTCGTCCTGCGGGGTGAAGGAGAAGTCGGTGAGCTCGTTGTTGAGCAGGTAACCGCCCGGCAGGCCCGTACCTCCGTCGGCGAGGATCCGCGCACCGAAGGCGGCCTCGATGGTGGTGGTCATGGCGATGGCGTTGCCGTGCTCGTCGACGATGCTGATATGACTGGTGCCGTATTCAGACTGATCGGGGTGTTGCCCCCAGGCGGTGGCGAGTTCGCCGGGATTGCCCGGCTGGGCGCCACCGCTGCCCAGGCTCTCCTCGCCGATCAGCGCCGCGCGCAGGGCCAGGTAGTCGGGGGCGAGCATCACCGACCAGTCGCCGCCGGGGGCTTCGACGAAGTCCGGATCGGCGATATAGCGCCCACGGTCGGCGAAGGCCAGCCGCGCGGCCTCGAGAAACTGATGCAGCCAGGGCTCGGAGGGCACGCCCTCCTCGACCGCTGGATCCACCTCGGGCAGGTGATCGAGAATGCCGAGGATCTGCATCACGGTGAGATGGCCGGACGAGGGCGGCGGAAAGCCGCATACCTCATAGGCCATCCAGGCGGTGCAGAGGGGATCGCGCCGCCGGGCCTCGTAGCCGGCCAGGTCGTCCGTGGTGATGGCGCCCCCGCGAGTGTGATGCCCCTGTACCCGGGCCACCAGATCCTCGGCGATGGGGCCCTCGTGCAGGGCGGCGCTGCCGTGCTCGGCGATCTCGCTCAGGATGGCGGCAAGCGCCGGATTCTTGAGGGTGACGCCGGCCTGGAGCGGCTCACCGTCGGGATAGTAGAAGTCGCTGCCAAGCGGATCATCGCGGAGCGGCTGTTCGCTGGCCAGACTCGTGGCCAGGCGCGGGCTCACCACGAAGCCCTGCTCGGCCAGGCGAATCGCGGGGCCGAACAGCTCGGCCCAGGGCAGCCGGCCGTGCTCGGCATGAGCCAGTTCCAGCATGCGCAGCGTACCGGGCACGCCCACCGAAAGTCCGCTGGCCGCGGCCTCCATGAAGGGCAGCGGCTCGCCGTGCTCGTCGAGGAACAAGCCGCCGTTCACGGCGGCCGGCGCGGTTTCACGACCGTCGTAGGCGGCCACCGCCTCGCCGTCATGGTGCATCAGGAAGGCGCCGCCACCGATACCGCTGGACTGAGGCTCCACCAGCGTCAGCACCATCTGCACCGCCACGGCGGCATCGATGGCGCTGCCACCCGCTTTCAGCACCTGATAGCCGGCGTCGGTAGCCAGCGGATTGGCGGCGGCCACCGCGAACCGCTCGGTGGCCCAGCCCGGCTTTTCCTGGGTCTCTGAGGCCACCTCGGGGGCGATGGCCGGCAGGTCATACTGGAAGGCGACCTCGGCCGAGGCCGCAAGCGGCAGGCCCAGCATCAGGGTCGCGGTAACCGGCACCAGGAGCCGGCGGCGGAAGGGAATGGCGGGCAGTGTCATGAGGACAGGCTCCTTGTCGCGGTAATTGGCATGAGGGAGTCTGTCAGCATAGACGAAAGACGCCCGGTCGACGGGGGTCGACCGGGCGTCCCTGTGACCGCCAGAGGCTTATGCCAGAGTTTCGCCAGCGAGCATGAACCAGGTCTCGAGGACCGCATCCGGATTGAGCGACACCGAGTCGATGCCCTGCTCCATCAGCCACTTGGCCAGGTCCGGGTGATCCGACGGCCCCTGGCCGCAGATGCCCACGTACTTGCCCTGGGCGCGGCAGGCCTGGATGGCCATGGCCAGCAGCTTCTTGACCGCCGGGTTCCGCTCGTCGAACAGGTGGGCAACGATCCCGGAGTCGCGATCCAGCCCCAGGGTAAGCTGGGTCAGGTCGTTGGAGCCGATGGAGAAGCCGTCGAAATATTCGAGAAACTCGTCGGCAAGCAGGGCGTTGGCCGGCAGCTCGCACATCATGATGACCTTGAGGCCGTTGTCACCGCGTTTGAGGCCGTTGGCGGCCAGCAGCTCGACCACCTGGCGAGCCTCGTCGGTAGTGCGCACGAAGGGCACCATGATCTCGACGTTATCCAGGCCCATCACCTCGCGAACCCGCTTGAGCGCCCGGCACTCCAGCTCGAAGCAGGGGCGGAAGGCGTCGGAGATGTAGCGCGAGGCGCCGCGGAAGCCGAGCATCGGGTTCTCTTCGCCCGGCTCGTAGAGCTTGCCACCGATCAGGTTCTCGTACTCGTTGGACTTGAAGTCCGACAGGCGCACGATGACTCGCTGGGGGTGGAAGGCGGCGGCCAGGGTGGAAATGCCCTCCACCAGCTTGTCCACGTAGAAGTCCACGGGACTGGCGTAGCCGGCAATACGCAGGTCGATGGTCTGCTGCAGGTCGGCGGGCAGGGTGTCATAGTCAAGCAGTGCCTTGGGATGCACACCGATCATTCGATTGATGATGAATTCCAGGCGCGCCAGGCCGACACCGGCACTGGGCAGGCTGGCAAAGCCGAAGGCGCGGTCGGGGTTGCCCACGTTCATCATGATCTTGAAGGGGATCTCGGGCATGGCATTGACGCTGGTCACGCTGCGATCGAAGGCCAGCAGCCCCTCATAGACGTGGCCGGCGTCCCCCTCGGCGCAGGAGACCGTGACCTCGCGGCCATCCGCCAGGACCTCGGTGGCGTCGCCGCAGCCCACCACCGCCGGGATACCGAGTTCACGGGCGATGATCGCCGCGTGACAGGTGCGGCCGCCGCGATTGGTGACGATGGCTGAGGCGCGTTTCATGATCGGCTCCCAGTCGGGATCGGTCATGTCGGTGACCAGCACATCGCCGGGATGCACCTTGTTCATGTCCTCGGGGGAGAACACCACCTTGACGGTGCCCTGGCCGATACGCTGGCCGATGGCGCGACCGGAAATCAGGTTGCGACCCTTCTCCTTCAACTGGAAACGCTCCAGCTGGCCGCCCTCCTGCTGGGAAACCACGGTCTCGGGGCGTGCCTGGACGATATAGAGCTCGCCGTCGTCACCGTCCAGCGCCCACTCGATATCCATGGGGCGCTCGTAGTGCTGCTCGATGGTCACCGCCTGACGGGCCAGAGACATGATCTGCTCGTCGTTGATGCAGAAGCGGCCGCGCTCCCTGAGCGGCACGTCAACGGTTTCCACGGACTTGCCGGCGCTGGCCTCCTGACCGTAGATCATCTTGATCAGCTTGGAGCCCAGGTTGCGCCTCAGCACGGCAGGACGACCGGCGGCCAGGGTGGGCTTGTGGACATAGAACTCGTCGGGGTTCACCGCGCCCTGCACCACCGTCTCGCCCAGGCCCCAGGAGGCGGTGACGAAGACGGCGTCACGGTAACCGGACTCGGTGTCCAGGGTGAACATCACCCCGCTGGCACCGGTCTCGGAGCGCACCATCTTCTGCACGCCGGCGGAGAGCGCCACGTTCTCGTGGGCGTAGCCGCGGTGGACACGGTAGGAGATGGCACGGTCATTGAACAGCGAGGCAAATACCTCGTGCACCGCGCGCTTGATGTTGTCGAAGCCTTCGATGTTGAGGAAGGTCTCCTGCTGGCCGGCGAAGGAGGCATCCGGCAGGTCTTCGGCGGTGGCCGATGAGCGCACGGCAACCTTGAGATTGGCGTGCTGAGCCAGGAGCTGCTCGTAGGCATTACGCAGGTGCTGCTCGAAGGTCGGCGGCAACGGCGTCTCGATGATCCACTGGCGGATCTCGGCGCCGGTTTTGGCCAGGGCAGTCACATCGTCCACGTCCAGGGTGGCCAGCGCCGTGTTGATACGCTCGTTGAGACCCTTATGGGAGAGAAATTCGCGGTAGGCGTGGGCCGTGGTGGCGAAGCCGCCGGGCACGGTCACCCCGGCGCCGGCCAGATTGGAGATCATTTCCCCGAGGGAAGCATTCTTGCCCCCGACACGGTCAACATCGTCCATGCCCAGCACATCGAACCACAGAATGTAATCGTCCACGGGACCCCCTTGGCTTACCACGACAGGTGACCATGCCGAGAAGGCATGATGAGATGGTCGGCACTCTAACAAGAGGGGGCCATATTCGCCATTGGTCTAAACGGGTAGGGAGTGGAGGATTTTTACAACAGCGAGCCGATTTCACGAATTTCTGTAGTCACATCACCCGGTACCCCAACGGTCGAGGCTTGTGGCCAGCGGCCGAGGCACCGACAATGGGACCCGACACCGAGTCGATTTCTTCCCCACTTTCTGCGACGACACCGATATGACCCGTACCGCCTTCTTCATCTCCGACGGCACCGGCATCACCGCCGAGAGCCTGGGCCGCAGCCTTCTGGCGCAGTTCGAGAACGTCGAGATCCGCATGGTCACCAAACCCTACATCGACTCGGTGGAGAAAGCCGAAAATCTGGTGGCGGTCATCAACGCCACCGCGGTGAAGGACGGCGAGAAGCCGATCATCATCGACACCATCGTCGACAGTACGATTCGCGATGTCATTCGCCAGGCCGAGGGTTTCATGGTCGATATCTTTTCGACCTTTCTCAAGCCCCTGGAGCAGGAACTCGAGACACACTCGAGCTACAGCGTGGGCCGCACTCACTCCATCGGCAAGGATGAGGTCTATATGGACCGCATCCACTCGGTGCATTTCGCCCTGGACAACGACGACGGCGCCCGCACCCACCAGTACGACAAGGCCGATGTGATTCTGGTAGGCGTCTCGCGCTGCGGCAAGACCCCGACCTCGCTTTACCTGGCGCTTCAGTTCGGCGTCCGCGCCGCCAACTATCCCCTCACCGAGGATGATCTCGACGAGGATGGCACCCTCAAGCTGCCCAAAGCGCTGGTGCCCCACCGCCATAAACTGTTCGGCTTGACCATCGACCCGCGACGGCTGGCAGCCATTCGCCACGAGCGCCGCCCCAACAGCCGCTACAGCTCCATGGACCAGTGTGCACAGGAGGTCGGCCAGGCCGAAAGCCTCTACCGTCAGTTGCACATCCCCTTTATCGACGCCACCCGCTTCTCGGTGGAAGAGATCTCCACCCGGATGATCGCCGAAATGGGGCTGACTCGGCGTTTCTCGCCCCGCTAACGCACGACGCCCGCCCTTCTTAGCCGGGCGATGTCGTCCCGGGTGAGGCCCATCTCGATGAGAATCTGGTCGCTGTCCTGGCCAATACGCGGTGGTGCCACGTCACTGGTTGCCGACTCTCCGTCGAAACGCAGCGGGTTGGCTACCTGGGGCACCTCCAGCCCGGCGCGCTTGAGGGTCCGGTGAAGGCCGCGATGCTGCACCTGGGGGTCGTCGAACACCTCCGTGAGCGTATTGATGGGACCGGCGGGAATGCCGAGGATCTCCAGCTCGGCGAGCCAGTCGTTGCGACTGCGGGTCATGAGGATCGCCTGAATCATCGGCACCAGCATCCGGCGGTTACCGACCCTGGCCGCGTTGCTGGCGTAGGCCGGGTCCTCCGCCCACTCCGGGTGGCCGAGCAGCTTGGCGAAACGTGCGAACTGGGCATCGTTGCCCACGGTGAGCACCAGGTGGCCGTCGGCACAGGCGAACGCCTGATAGGGCACGATGTTGGGATGGGCGTTGCCGTGGCGCTCCGGGTTCTCGCCACTGACCAGGGTGTTCAGCGCCTGGTTGGCCAGGGTCGCCACCTGGACGTCAAGCAGCGCCACGTCCACATGGCGCCCCTCTCCGGTGCGCGCACGCTCCTGGAGCGCCGCCAGAACCCCCACGCTGGCATAGAGCCCGGTCATCACATCGGTGATCGCAACGCCGGTCTTCATCGGCAGGCCGTCGGGCTCGCCGCCGAGGCTCATCAGTCCACCCATGGCCTGGATCATGAAGTCGTAGCCGGCGCGATGGGCGTAGGGGCCGTCCTGACCGAAACCGGTGATAGAACAGCCGATCAGCCGCGGATTGATAGCCTTCAGACTCGCGTAGTCCAGGCCGTAGCGGGCCAGCCCACCCACCTTGAAGTTCTCCAGCAGGATATCGGCGCCTTCCGCCAGCCGGCGGATCAGCGCCTGCCCCTCCTCCGTGGCGATATCCACGGCCAGCGACTGCTTGCCGCGATTCGCACACAGGTAGTAGGCGGCGACCTTCTCCACCTGATCCGCTTCGGCGAGCCACGGTGGCCCCCAGCCGCGGGTGTCATCGCCCCGCTCGGGGTGTTCGACCTTGATCACCCGGGCGCCCAGGTCGGCGAGCAGCTGGCCGGCCCAGGGGCCGGCCAGTACTCGCGACATGTCGAGCACCGTGATGCCGTCCAGCGGTCCGCTCATCGTGAGCTCCTTGCTACCGTGTGCCGATAGTGGCACCACTCGGGGCTGACCCGGCGGCAGGACGTCGAGGAGGCGCTGTGAATACGTCCCTGTACGCTACCTCGGCCATCCATGGTCCTCGGACCTCCTCTACGCCCTGCCCCCGGCGCCCCGCGTTTTCATCAGCTTTTTATCAACCGGTAAAGGCCTGCAGGCCTGTCTGGGCGCGGCCGAGAATCAAGGCGTGGACGTCGTGGGTGCCCTCGTAGGTATTGACCGCCTCGAGATTCATCACATGACGAATCACATGGTACTCGTCGCTGATCCCGTTGCCGCCGTGCATGTCCCGGGCGACACGGGCGATGTCCAGGGCCTTGCCGCAATTGTTGCGCTTGATCAGCGAGATAGCCTCCGGTACCAGCTGGCCGTCATCGATCATGCGGCCTACGCGCAGGGCGGCCTGCAAGCCCAGGGCGATCTCGGTCTGCATGTCGGCGAGCTTCTTCTGGATCAGCTGGTTGGCGGCCAGCGGGCGACCAAACTGCTTGCGCTCCAGGGTGTAGTTGCGACCGGCGTGCCAGCACGCTTCGGCCGCGCCCATGACGCCCCAGGCGATGCCGTAGCGGGCACGATTGAGGCAGGAGAAGGGCCCCTTGAGGCCGGTGACGTTGGGTAGGCGCTGCTCGTCGGAGACCTCCACGTCCTGCATGGCAATCTGGCCGGTGATGGAGGCGCGCAGGCTGAACTTACCTTCGATCTTGGGCGCCGAGAGTCCCGGCATGCCCTTCTCGAGGATAAAGCCGCGAATCACCCCTTCATCATCCTTGGCCCACACCACGAAGACGTCGGCGATGGGAGAGTTCGTGATCCAGGTCTTGGCGCCATTGAGGCGCCAGCCGTTATCGGTGCGAGTGGCGCGGGTGGTCATGCCACCCGGATCGGAACCGTGGTCCGGCTCGGTAAGGCCGAAGCAGCCTACCCACTCGCCGGTGGCGAGCCGTGGCAGGTACTTTTCGCGCTGCTCCTCGCTGCCGAAGGCGTGGATGGGGTACATCACCAGGCTTGACTGCACGCTCATGGCGCTGCGATAGCCGGAATCGACCCGCTCCACCTCGCGGGCGACCAGGCCGTAACTGACGTAGTTGAGCCCGGCGCAGCCGTAGCCGTCTATGGTGGCGCCCAGCAGACCCAGCTCGCCCATCTCATTCATGATTTCGCGATGGAATATCTCGTGGCGATTGGCCTGCAGCACCCGCGGCAGGAGCTTCTCCTGGCAGTAGTCGTGGGCGGTCTGGTGGACCATGCGCTCGTCTTCGGTGAGCTGGTCGATCAGGCGGAGAGGATCTTCCCAGGTGACGGGTGTGATCTGGCTCATGGCGTGACTCCGTGGGTCTGGATGTGCTTAATTTCTACATTTTGTATTAATGTAGACCATAAGGACCCAACTGCCAAGCATAAAAAAGGCCCCCCGAAGGGGGCCAGGTGGAGCACGCCAGCTCACTGGGGATCGCCAGGTGGTTCGACGATCATGACTCTACTATTGCGAAGATCGCGCCAGAAAAATACATAACCATTCAATAACAATTACTTATATTAAACAACGAGCCTGGAACGACGTCCCGGACGGCTGGCAGCATGCCGCACTGCACCATGAGGACGCCCCACGGGGCCGAAATGCGCCATGACGAGGCAGGAAAGCCAAGCACGCGCAGGACGAGTTGCTGAAAAAGCCCTCCCTCGCGCATGCTGTCGCTTGCCTTCAGTCGCCAGGAGATACCCCATGACTCAGCTTCGACCAGGCTTCATCGGCATCGGCCTGATGGGCGACCCCATGACGCGCCGGCTGCTCGGCGCCGGCTTCGATGCGACCGTTTGGAACCGCACGGCGGCCAGGGCCGCCCCCCTTCGCGAGGCCGGCGCCCGGGTGGCCGGCACCATCGGCGAACTGGTATCGAGCGTGGACGTGGTGATGCTGTGCCTGGCCAACACCGAGGCAGTGGAGGCCGTGGTGTTCGGCGAGGGCGGTGTGGCAGAGCACGGACGCCGCAGCCAGACCCTGATCGATCTCTCCAGCAGCGACCCGGAAGCCACCCGGGCGTTCGCCAGGCGCCTCGAGGATGCGTGCGGCATGCGCTGGATCGACTGCCCGGTCTCCGGCGGCGTGGCGGGTGCCGAGGCGGGCAGCCTGGTAATGATGGCCGGCGGCGAAGCCTCCGAGATCGATGCCATCCGCCCCCTGCTCGCGCCACTCTCCGCACGGGTCACCCACATGGGCCCGGTGGGCGCCGGCCAGGTCACCAAGGTGTGCAACCAGATGGTGGTGGGCTGCCAGGCGGCCGTACTCGCCGAGATGGTGGCGCTGGCCGAGGCCAGCGGCGTGGACGCCACCCGGCTCGTCGAGGCGCTGGCCGGAGGGTTTGCCGACTCGACGCCCTTTCGGATCCTCACCCCGCGCATGGCCAAGAGCGACTTCGACAATCCGCCCTGGCATCTGCGTACCCTGCTCAAGGACCTCGACATGGCGGTGGCCCAGAGCCAACGCAGCGCCAGCGCCACCCCCATGAGTGGCCTGGCCGCCCAGCTGATGCGGGCCCATGCTGGCCGCGGCCACGCAGAGCACGACCCGGCGATCCTGGTGGAGGCCTATCGCCCCGTCGACGAGGAAGATGGCACATGAGCGAGTCAAGAGTGGTTTACCTCACCGGAGGCGCCCAGGGCATCGGCCTGGGCATCGCCGAGCACCTGCTGACCCGTGGCGACAGCGTGGCGCTGACCGATATCGACGCCGAGGCGTTGGCGGAATGCCGCGAGCGTCTGGGCCATCCCGAGCGGCTGCTGGCCATGGTCTCGGACGTGCGCGACCCGACCCAGGTGGCCGAGAGCCTCGACGCGGCGGTGGCGCACTTCGGCCGGCTCGACGCGGTGATCCACAATGCCGGCCTGGCCGACCCCTTCCAGGGCCCGCTGGAGTCGCTGGATCTCGCCACCTGGCAGGCCTACCTGGACACCAACCTCACTGGGGCGATGCTCTGCGCCAAATACGCCACGCCCCACCTGCGCCGCAGCCGGGGCGCCATGGTGCTGATGGCCTCCACCCGGGCCCTGCAGTCGGAGCCCGACACCGAGGCCTATGCCGCCAGCAAGGGCGGCGTGGTCGCGCTCACTCACGCCCTGGCGGTCAGCCTCGGCCCAGAGATACGCGTCAACGCCATCAGCCCCGGCTGGATCGAGGTCGGCGACTGCCAGAAGGCGTCACGCCGCACACCGGTGGAACATCGCGATATCGACCGCGACCAACACCCGGCCGGGCGTGTCGGCCGCCCGGCGGATATCGCAGCCATGGCGGCCTTCCTGCTCTCCGACGGGGCGGCCTTCATCACTGGGCAGAACCTGGTGGTGGACGGCGGTATGACACGTCGGATGATTTACGCAGAATGAATCAGCAGCGGATTTGTCGCCCCGCCGCCCCTTCCGTACACTCGTTTGACTTTTTCAACTGCGACCTGCCGAGGCACGACTCCCATGGCGTTTGATTCCACCTCCACCTACGTGGCCACCGAGGCCCTGAAGCAGGCGGTCAATGCCGCCGTGACCCTGGAGCGTCCCCTGCTGATCAAGGGCGAGCCGGGCACCGGCAAGACCCTGCTCGCCGAGGAGCTGGCGGCCTCAATTGGCACCCGGCTGATCACCTGGCACATCAAGTCCAGCACCAAGGCGGCCCAGGGGCTCTACGAGTACGACGCGGTGAGCCGCCTGCGTGACTCCCAGCTGGGGGTGGAGGGCGTGGAGAACGTCGCCAACTACATCAAGCCCGGCAAGCTGTGGGAGGCCTTCACCACGGGCGAGCGGGTAGTACTGCTGATCGACGAGATCGACAAGGCGGACATCGAATTTCCCAACGACCTGCTCCAGGAGCTGGATCGCATGGAGTTCCACGTCTACGAGACCGGCGAGACCATTCGCGCCCGGCATCGCCCGATCATCGTCATCACCTCCAACAACGAGAAGGAGCTGCCCGACGCCTTCCTGCGCCGCTGCTTCTTCCACTACATCGAGTTTCCCGATCGCGAGACCATGCAGCAGATCGTCGACGTGCACTTCCCCGACATCGCACCCAAGCTGGTGGGCGAAGCCCTGGAAGTGTTCTTCGAGCTGCGCCAGGCGCCGGGCCTCAAGAAGAAGCCCTCCACCTCTGAGCTGGTGGACTGGCTGAAGCTCCTGATGAGTGATGAGCTCGCCCGGGAGGCGCTCTACCAACGCGACCCGGTCAAGGCGATCCCGCCGCTGGCCGGCGCCCTGGTAAAGAATGAACAGGACACACAGTTATTGGAAAGGCTGGCCTTCATGCTGCGCCGCCAGGGCAACCAGAGGCGCTGAACCATGTTTATCGGTCTGTTCGAGACCCTGAAACGTGCCGGCGTGCCGGTGTCGCTGCGCGAGCTGCTCGACCTCCACGCGGTGGTGGAGCGTGGCGTGGTGTTCGCCGACATGGAGGCCTTCTACCGGATCGCACGCACGGTGATGGTCAAGGATGAGCGCCACTTCGACCGCTTCGATCGCGCCTTCGCCGCCTGGTTCGAGGGGCTGGAGAACCTGGACGCCGCCATCGAGGCGCTCATCCCGGACGACTGGCTGCGCCGGGAGTTCGAGAAACAGCTCTCCGAGGAGGAGAAGGCGCAGATCGCGTCCCTGGGCGGACTCGAGGCGCTGATCGAGACCTTCAAGCAGCGCCTGGAAGAGCAGAAGGAGCGCCACGCCGGCGGCAACAAGTGGATCGGCACCGGCGGCACCAGCCCCTTCGGCGCCTACGGCTACAACCCCGAGGGCATCCGCATCGGCCAGGACGGCTCGCGCCATCGCCGCGCGGTCAAGGTGTGGGACGAACGGCGCTTTCGCGACTACGACGACTCCCTGGAACTGGGCACCCGCAACATCAAGATGGCGCTGCGCCGGCTACGCAAGTTTGCCCGCCAGGGGGCCGCGGAAGAGTTCGACGTGGACGCCACCATCCGCGAGACGGCACGGGACGCAGGCCTGCTCAACGTGCAGATGCGCCCGGAGCGCCACAACGCGGTGAAGGTGCTGCTGCTGCTCGACGTGGGCGGCTCCATGGACGATCACGTCCGCACCTGTGAGGAGTTGTTCTCGGCGGCGCGCTCGGAGTTCAAGCACCTGGAGGCCTACTACTTCCACAACTGCGTCTACGAGGGGCTGTGGCGAAACAATGCTCGCCGCCACGGCGAGCGCATCCCCACCCTGGACGTGCTGCACACCTTCGGTGCCGACTATCAGGTGGTGATCGTCGGCGATGCCGCCATGTCACCGTATGAAGTGACACATCCCGGCGGCAGCGTCGAGCACTTCAACGATGAGGCCGGCGCGGTGTGGCTGGGTCGCCTGGTGGAAAAGTTTCCGCGCCTGGCGTGGCTCAACCCCATGCCGCCGCGTGCCTGGGAGTTCACCCACTCCACCCAGCTGATCCGCCGACTGATCGACGACCGCATGTACCCCATGACACTGGAGGGGCTGGAGAGCGCCATGCGTGAGCTGGCGAAATAGTGCGTTTGTCATCTGGCCACGGGGGGATATCGCCTGAAGAGATCCCCCTGGCGACCAGAAACGGTCAGGCGCCGTCGCTCGTCGCTTCGTTCAGCCGCGCCTGGTCATCGGTGCCCGCCATGCGCACCAGCGCCAGGGCCTCATCCAGGCTCTCGACCTCCTCGACCCTCATCAGCTCGCTGTCCAGGCTGACCGGCTTGCCGCTCTTGTCGGAGAGCAGTCGCTCCAGCGAGGCAACGTCCATGCTCTCCTCCAGCCTGAGGGTATCCACCCCTGCGGCATTGTGCCCGCTGGGCAGATAGATGGTGCCGTTGGAGAAGTCCACCGCGTAGGCGATCACCCCGGGCACGATGAAGAACAGCAGGCCGACCCCGTTGGCGATGGCCACCACCGGGTCGATGCGGCCGCTCATCTGGCCCTTGCGCTCGGGGTGAAAGAGGGTACCGCAACCCACCAGGGCGGTAATCGAGACACCGAGAACCAGGCCGTTCAGGCCGCGACGCAAGTATGGGGTCATGCGAAAATCTCCATGGCATCAAGGGCGTCGGCACCTTCCACTTGCATTCCGGACGGATACCGCCAAGAAAAATCCTGATAAGCCTACCACATGCCCGGGAAGCGCCCACCCCATCGTGCGCCTGGGGTAGGGCTATCGCAGTTATCAGTGCCGCATCAGCGAAAGGCACCGGGGACAGGTCGGAAAGGGGGTCCGTGGACCAGGGAGGGTCTAGGTAGCCCCCAGGGAGGGGTTCATGGCGCCCCCTTGCAGGCCTGTCGCCGGAACAGCCTTGAGCGA
>LKMJ01001128.1_pt1 | contig 22889 bp, 24 predicted proteins | sample 643391 | NCBI WGS metagenome assembly LKMJ01 (sample SAMN04112250, study PRJNA286221) | soda lake metagenome | biome: soda lake; feature: Kulunda Steppe; material: water; isolation source: sample PL-Br10 brine of Picturesque Lake | place: Russia: Kulunda steppe | collected 2010-07
GTACAGTCCACCGTCCAGTGTGAGTGCATCCGCCAGCAGCTGCATGCAGCGCTGACCTTGCCTAATTGCAGGCCGAAGAGAGAGCGATCGTGTAGGGAAGGATAAGGGTATCAGAGGCTCCTCAGTCTCATCGCGGGCAACCTGTTGTCTGCTTGGTGTACACTGTTGCTGTCCGCAGCCAGTCCACACACCCTATTTAGTTATGGTCATGCCACGAGTCTAATTTGGATGCAGCAGTCTCTCAGCGTGACAAAATGTAGTACCTGAGAAACAAAAAAAATGATGCACCCGAAAAGCAGCTCCAAAAGCAAGTGTGTCGAGCCAGATTGGTGCAGCACATGAACCATTTGATACCCCTCGTCACCCTCAAAGTCGTCTTACCGTCCTGTCTGATAGTGGGTGTTTGCCTGCCAGTGGTACTTGCACCACAGCAGGGGAAAGGACAGAAATGTAGAAGCAGGCAGTGTTGTCACGCCAGATTTATGCAGTACTAAATTTATGCTGCATGTGTAACAAACAAACAAACAAACAAACTGCGTTGTGACCCGGAGGTCGGTTGAGTCAGTTGGAGGAGTATTTGATCCCATTGTCAGATTAGATATAGCTGTATTTGAGCAAATGCGGTGTGTGGACTGGCTGTGGACAGCGACAGTGTACACCAAGCTGACAACAGGTTGCCCGCGGTGAGACTGAATAGCCTTTGATACCCTTTTCTTCCCTATACTTTCTCTCTCTCTTCAGCCTGCAAATAGGCAAGGTCAGCGCTGCATGCAGCTGCTGTCGGATGCACTCAGACTGGACGGTGGACTGGATTGGACTGGACTGGGCGCTGCCATGCCTGTTGCCCCCCTAGGGCTAGAAGGGTCTACTCCCTGGCGTACATGTTACAAGGTCACTAGGAGTAAAGAAGGTAAGAAAGAAAGGAAAACTGCGCAAGCAGCAAAAAGCTACCCACATCAATTTTGGAAAAGGGGCCACTTGGGAAGAAAAGCCCCTTCACCAGACAAGGTATTACTGCAAGTGTAATTACCCCCTACATTGATTAAGAAATGCTCTTTTCTTGTGCCCTTGCATGCAAATGTGTTCGTTGAGGCTTCAATTTGCAAACTTGTTTCACGATTTACCACTGAGCACACAAAATTATTGTCAATCACTGATCTGGCAGATTGGAGCTTTTTATTTCTCCCATGCTTGTTCTGAGGATGTCTTCAATTTTCAAACTAATGATTCCTATCGTTTTATCTCAGAGCTCAGTCAGCAAGCCTTGCTCTTCTTGTTCTATCCAGCTGTCATCCTTCACTGTGATCTTGCCCTTGCGTGCTTGTGAACTGCCTTCAAACGTCTTCCGGATTTCAGTTTTGCTATTCACCAAAACACCTGGCTTCCAGACACTGCTTTTCTTCTTATTTGAGCGCTTTTAGTTTTGGTTTGGGGTCGCAGGCCTTTCAGGCTTTAGCTAAACTACCCTCGTTCGGCGGATACAGCTATGTACTACAGGTTAGGTTAGGTTACTACTAACCTAACCTAACCTTACCTCAGAGCTTATGGATGTTTTCTGTATGGCTGGTGTTCACCAGCAACCTGAACAGTCAAACTACCCGGCTGAAGGTCAAACTTAAACTTGTAAACTTAACTAAGAAAAGGGGGCACCTAGGACCTAGGCATCATATGCCCTTCCACCAGCATAACAGACACAAAAAAAGTCATTTGGGACCAGAAGGGTGACTAGCACTGCACTGGCAGTTCTGGCAGTACCGCACTCCTGGCCTTGATGATGAGATGTGGCATAGGTTTTTTAAAAAATGCGGCTGATACTTACAACTTGTAAGTACTTGAAGAAGGCAACCAGAGTACACACGGGACAGATGAACACTGATGAAAAAAATACTGGCCACCAGTAGAAACGGCTGAGTGAAATCAGTTGAAAGAGGCAAGAGAACGATCAGGAACCTTGCGGCTGAAGGCGGCTGATACGGCTGAAATCAGCCGCTCTGTACGGCTGATACGTATCAGCCGTATACGGCATCAGCTAGGGGGGCGGCTGAACGATGAAATTTCAGCCGCTCATCAGCCGCGGCTGATTTCAGCCGATTCAGCCGCATTTCAGCCGAGCCTGGAAATGTCTGACGAAGTATAAGCACACTGAATCAAAATGAGCATTGAGCTACACAGCGAGCCAGGTAGCTTACTTTGAATCAAGACCGAGATTCTTGGGAGGTTCCATACCTTAAGGGCTATGAACAAATGGTCCACACACTTCCTAAAAAAGGGATATCCTTGCTGGTGTAGTTTTCTTTACTTGTGGCAGCTGACTGAGTTTTTATGGCTTGTTTTGCCTAAATTACTTCGTTGCTTTGCACCTCCAAAGTAGATTGCCTCCCATCTGCCTAGTAGCACTTACTGGTTAAGAGGAAGGGGCAATAAAAGTGCTCCAATCAGTACGACCTTGTAAGCAGCTGTTGTCAGCAGGAAGCCTTGAGCTAACCTCAGGGGAGGGAAAGGTTGCAGCCAATGCCTGGCACAGTAGGAAATTCCCTTCTTGAAGGGGGGAAGCTTGTGAAGCACCCAAGCTTCTCACGCGCTGGTGCATGCACCTGAGAGCCAGCCCTATCTGGTGGTGGGTGTTTGGCAGATGTGTGGAGTTGACCAGCCTTGCCCCGCACTGGGCGTTAGTAGGCCCCATGTTCCTGGAGTCCTCATTCATCAAGTGTATGCCAAATGAACGAAGATAAAAAAGGCTGCGGCAGCAGGGATGACCCACTTGGCATGCATTGAGGGAGGGTTGTGTAAATTTGTCAGGAATTCTAAACCTCATCTGCGGTCAAGTGATGAATATAAATATCAAATCAATCACAGAAAGAGGAGCTCTCTGAAATGCAGCATGGAAGGCAAGAGAAGATCATAAACAGAACTGCTTGGAGGACACTGTCCTCAGAGCAGTACAATTTGTCATGCATAGCGCTGTCCTCAGAGCTGTACAATGTGTCATGCATAGCGCAATTTTGGCAGTTTCTACTTAAAATGTATTGGCCCATCACACCCCAATGTCATCCAGCATCTTCCAGTGCTCTGTGATGGGCGACAGCGTGTTTGCGGTGATGGCACCACTGGCAGCTACAGCAGGCAGGCCAATGCCTGCAGGGCATCATGAGGTTACAAAGCATTGAGAAACATACTTGCAGTTTCTACATGGGGACAATGCATGCGGCACATGCGACCAACAAGAAAGTGAGTGGGCATGACCATTATGCCATGGAGCATGGTTTTTAGAAGATGCAATGCCTACTTGCAAAGGAGAGAAATTTTAGAGAGCCAACGTCGGCCTGATCAATGGCCCTGTGAAATAGCAGAGACACTTGGCACAGTATAGACTCACACAAATGACAGGGAGAATTAGGCTCTGCAGGTGCACCAATTTAGGGCAGTGAAGTATCCTTCACCAACGCCAACTGCCCACCTGGGAAGGTGCTGTCCCCCGTACAGTACAGGCGCGGGATGGGAGTAGTGGGGGGTGGGAACAGCGCATCACCCGCAGCGATGGCCGGTCCATATGATCCTTTATGGCGCCGCTGCAGCCACAGCAGGTCCATGAATGCAGCATGGCAGGGGTGATGTCGCATTCCATGGGCGCTCACACATGTTTGCAGGGCATCAACACTGACACAGTGTCAACCAGGCCCGGCGCTCAGACAGCTCTATCACCTCTTTAGCGTGGGCCAGCCTCAACCTGGCAATGTTCGCTCACAATCAGGATCATACAATCCGCACCCTCATATCTCAAAGACGCAAATGGTGCCCAACTCGCTTTGTGGGGGCTCTGTATGATGGCTGCTGCCAAGCATTAACAGAAGGGCAGCAGCACAATCACGCTCCTGCTGTGTGCAGCCCCTTCCATCTCTTGGACCAGGGAAAGCACAAGCCCGGCTGCACAAGATAGTCCGTCCAGCCTAAGAGCGCTTATGAGTACCAGCCCCACCATAGCATGGTCAGTAATCATGAGGGTACGCACCAGGTAACGCTGGTGCGTCAACGGAGTTCCGACAAATGAAACCTCCACGCGGCTGCGGATGTCTGCGCCGACAGCAGCAATGCATTGCGATGATGTGACTTATCTGTGCTTGCAGGCTGTGCTGACTAAATCAGGCCCAGCAAACAATTTGGATGGAGGCCTTGTCAGGGCAGAAAAGAAACATCAATGCAGACATAGAGAAGCAGAATGCATGCACAAACGCGAATTAACAGCTTGTCAATGCATGCAGGGTATCAGCAGTACTTTTGTCCTCAATCTGAAAATTTGGTGATTCAAGCATTCTGCTTGTGCTCAATGTGCAACACACAGTGACCCGCAATCACCTGGAATGATGCGCTCCACAGCCGCCCACAGCACCTGTGACCGCTCATCCTTCAGCTTCTTGTACTCATCACTGCAACATTCCAAAAAAAGGGGTGCCAGCACGGGTCACGATTGCAGACACTTGCAGCATTTATATAGTTGTCAAAGGTTGGTGGCAGCGCTTGGCCAGGAGCATGCAGCACAAGTTATGGACAGGCAGGAAATGAGGCAGCTAGTGTGTGCACTCTCAGAAGCCCTGGCCCTCAGGCTGTTAAACCAAGAGCCGGTTGACCAACAACACATGATCTCCTACTGCAAGAAGTCGGGATGACTTGACCATGACCTGACGTCCATGGGTAAGTCACCTGCATGTGCTTGTGCCTGGGTACAATCAGTTCCTGTGTTAAAGGCATGTTCAAAGCATACACATGTATGAAGAGCGCAAGGCTCACCTCTTCCTGTCCAGTCCTTCCCACAGAGCATAAGGCTCTGTGGCAGGGAGGTAGGCATGGAGGCAGTGCTTCCCCTCTGGCGCTAGGCTGGGGTCCATGACAGACGCGATGCTGATGAGCACCACGTTCTGCAAAGCGCGCAGCCAGAGCACGGGAAGGTGAGGTGTAATGTGGGCTGCAATTGCAACAGGATGTGATTGTTCTGGTGCAGTAGAGTGGCCATGGGAATCTGTACTCCCATCAATGGACACAATCATTGCCTTCTGTAAACCTAATGTGCTGCACCATGAGGCGGAAGCGTATGCGGTACAGATGTATTGATGTTTCTGCACACGTTTATGAGCCTTAGCTCAGGCAGGCGTCCCCAAGGGTAATCTGAACAGGAAGGCAGAGGCGGAGACAGGGAAGAGGCAGGGAGATTAGTGCAGGAAAGTGCAAACAGCCTCTGTCTGGGCACTTTGTGCTTGCCTCAGCTAACAGACGCACGGGTGGATGGGTCATATGGTGCCTAGACCCGAGGTTACCCCTTCCCCTTGATTGATACGGGGAGTGATTCTGCTGCCCATATGTGGTTTTGTTTTTTCTTTCTTCAACACACGCATGGGGCCAGGTGTCCGCAGACACAAGATCCTGTAACATTGCACGTGCATTTTGGAACCCTTCCTGAGGTTTGTACACCCCCATCCATGTTCCCCAGCCATGCAAATAGCAATAGCGCAGCTATTTGTAGTTATCTAGCCATTCGTAGTCATCCACTCCTGCACAAGTGCAACGACCTGGTGCCCCGCATACAGTGACACGTGCTATGTATCATGTACTGTGTGCCATGCAATGCTCGACGTGCCTTGTATTAGACTGTGCCCCCCCCCCCCTCTTTCCTGAACGGCCTCCTCACCTGCTCTGCGTCCACGCCCTTGTCCCAGGAATTTACCACGATGTGGTGCAGCTCCAGGTCATCTAAGCCTGAGGTGCAAAAACAAGGATGAGTTGTCTACATCCTGGCCCTTCAGGCCTGACTCATCCAGGCCTGGGGTGCAGACTTAAGGATGAGTGGTCTACACACGCAAGGAGCAGGACAGCGTCTGTGGGTCATTTGAAACACTTAAGAGTGTGCTGTTTAAGGTGTGCCGTGCATGCCATTGCCTGATCTCCTGCTTGTGAGCGTTACATGAAGAGAAAGGGCCCTGTTTGCACAGGGGATCAGGCCCCCATTTAGAGAGGATCGCCTGCTGTGGGCCGATCACAAACACAATGCAGAGGACAAAAGCTCTGGCCCTCAGCACAGAGCACATCCAGGCTGAATACTCATACGAGAGATGATTGGCTACACAGGAAATCGAAATCCCTCATGAATGCCTGCTGCTGCTGCTGCTGCTGAAGCGCGCATGAGAGTGGGGAATGAAGAAAGAAAAACAACGTGCACACGCATGCACGCACGTGTGGGTGTGTGCAGGCAATTAGCGGCGGGGGTAGAGTGATCCTCTCATGTAAGCCACACAAGGCATATGCCTCCCCCACCTGTGGCATCAAAACCCAGGTGCAAGTGCATGAACGACGGGCAAGGGGGCGTGGCCACGCGCTCACGGCGCCACTGCTCCGGCACAATGCTGGGAGGTAGCATTTTGACGGTGTCCCATACACTTGCATCTGCAGGGGCACACATTCAGAAGATACCATGGTGGGACCCTCAAGACTTGGCCTTTCTGCAATGGGGGGACCTTCAAGACTTGGCCTGTCTGTTCCTGCACACTACACATTGCAGGCTCTACTGCAACCTGCTAAGACTCTGTGGCACAGCACAGGATCCATTGTACGCAGTGCAGTCTCTATTGCAATCTGTTCAAATTGAAGCACACTGCCTGTCTGGTCTGGCACATACTGTGTGAGACTCCGTGTGTGAGTGACCGCACTTACACGAGTGGGGGTACTGAGTGGCCACACAAGCGTGCGCGCAGCTGCGAGTGTGCTTAGATTTCAGGTATGCTACTGTCATGAATACTGCTGTCACAAATGCTACTGTCAGGTGTGCTACTGTCAGGCGCCACTGTCACACATGCTGCCGTCAGGTGTGCTACTGTCAGGCACTACTGTCACGTATGCTGCTGTCATATGTCCTGCTGTCACATGTGCTACTTTCACATGTGCTACTGTCACGTGTACGACTCACACGGCCTCGCCCTTTGCTTATCAAAGCCAAGCCTCTCTGCAACACTATCTGTGAGAGGTAATTGTGCACATGTTGCATTGGATGTGCATGTGTGTGTGTGTCAGTGCTGCACTGCTCTGCTTTGAGTGTAAGTGTGCCTTGGCTTCACTACCCTGGCCACTGAGCGGTGCCCTGGGGGACCCTGCAGTGCACACCCCCACTCACTCAACACGTGACCCTGCCGCCCTGCAGTGCACACCCCCACTCACTCGACACGTGACCCTGTCGCCCTGCAGTGCGCACCCCCACTCACTCGACACCACAGCCTTGGAGGCCTTGATGGTGCCGCCTCCCCTGAGTACCACCCCGGTGGCACCGCGGTTGTCATCACTGAGGATCCGCTCCACGTGGGAGTTCAGCAGCAGCCGCCCGCCTTTCTTTTCCAGGCCCCTGCAAGCACGTGCAGCAGAGGCAGCGTGTTACATTCTGCTTGTCCAGGTTCGGCTCAGGAGCGCCGTGCTATCTCCTGTGTGCACTTACACAGTGCGTTGCAGAGGCGTTGCCTCAAGTAAAGACCCAAGAGGATGTTTGTTCCAGGTGACATTGGGAACACCAGGGGGGAGGTTGTTAAGATGAGAATGACCATGGGCTTGCTGCCAGGTATCTGTTTTTGAATCCTGCACTGTATAGCACTCTCTATTTTGCTCCTTGCACTAGTGCACGCGATGAGGATTTTCAGCTCCGGGCCCATAGCTGTGTGTTTTTCGAGCAACAGTACCCACAGGGTACCAATCAGATGCTTGCTCCGTACCTCCTGGCCATTGTATGCACACTTTCAAAAGAGCCCCTACTGTACACAGAGGCCCATTCTCACCTGAAAAGCGCAAACACCATTGCTTGATAAGAGCCCCTGCTGTACACAGAGGCCCATCCTTACCTGACTAGCGCAGACACCATTGCTTGGCTGCCTCCAATGGGGAACTCCAGGCTGCAGTTTGGGCGATACCACTCGTTGACTGTGCAAGCAGGAGGACAGAGCTTACACTCAGGTTGTTGGGGAAGTCTGAGTGAAGATTCTAGGTTGTTGGGAACTTGCAGGGGCGCCTGGCAATGGGTATGGCAGCTAGCTGTACAAAAGATTGGACAGTGGGCAAATTGAAGATCAGCGACAGAAGCCGCATGTCGAAAAGAACAATAGTGTAGGGAACTCATAAATCAGCTGTGACATGGGCTTTCCCCCAACTTCTCAGCAGGAAAATGCGTCCTTTTCTCGAGCAAGTAAATGCATCCCTCGCCCCAGCTTGAGAAAAAGATCCCTGCAAACCCTCCTGGCACTGTTGGACTCTCTGTCCACTTATGAAGTTGCACATGAGATCTGCATCAACTTACACATGTAAGCGACTTCGGCTGCAATCGTTCCATTAGCCGGCAGTCCTGCAAAGCATCGCGGGACTGAAAGTGAGTAGCACGCGTATGACTAATTCATGTTCCATGTTGCTGAAACTTGTATTCCATATCCGTTGAGTTCACATCTGACATGGGGGGTGGGGGAGGGGGGGTTACATGTGTGCCTATAAGATGTGAGACAAATTGGATGTCGACAGTGAATCTTTGGATCACGAAACGGCCAGAAGCACGGGGGGCTTTCATACTCACCTGAGAGCAAGAAACACAAGAGGTTCATCCAGTTTTTGATGAACGGGTCATTGACATTCTTGTCCAGGATCTGCATTGCAGTTGTGCAATGAGCTGGGTTGCGTGATACACTTTGCGACAACATTAGCAAAATGACCATCTTCAACTTTTGCTCAAAAAAATTTTAACACCACACGCTTGGATTGTCACTGCACAACACTAATGCACTGCCATTCCTTAGCAGCTCAGCACGAGGAGCTCCGAGGGTAAGCAGCCATGGCTAGCCAAACAACACCCTTTCCTTTCAAGGTCCACCAAATTCCAAGGTCCATCAAAGACTCATGCATGTGAACACTTTGTTTGTCCAAGGACTTTGCTCACAAATTCCACAATGAAGTCCTCGTAACGTCCTTGTCTTCATGCACATACACAGGCACTGTTTCTGAAACCCTAGCCTCCATGCTTAAACCTACTGATTCTAGATGTGATGAAATGGCACACCAGTATGCACACACTCATCCAAAATAATTACATCAGCTCAGAACATCCAATTTGTAATGAGGCACCTTTTCGAACTTGCATGCGAGTGCTTACGCACACACAAACATCATCGTACACACACATACAACTGCCTTCTCATGCAGCATAAACATGAATGTATGCAAGCACACACACACATGTGCACGCACATGCACACGCAACCGCACATCGTACCCCTTTACGTCTGAAACGCCTCGGCACATGCACAAACACGTTTGCCTACCATGGCTATGGCAAGGACCTCGTGAGCTGTGTGGCCACGAAGGTCTCCTATAGCTGCATAGGATCCAGGTGTGCTAGTGCAAAGCCCCTCGCGCCCCTTCACACCCTCGAGCCACCAGCACCTTTCTGACACACACAAACACACATGCGTGCGCACCTTGGCAAAGGGCCCCGTGAGCTGCGCGGCCACCGGGCCCTGCTGGATGAGGTCCGGGAAGTAGCGGCCGATGGTCAAGGCTGCCCAAGGGTCCAGGCGCATTGCTGCGGGGGGCAGCGCGGATGCGGCCGACGCCAGGGGCCTGAGCATACAAACGCCGGAGGCACAAGAGCACTTGCTGACCATGCACAAAATACATCGGTGCTCAAGGGACAAAACATGACGTTGGCTTCGGAGGCGCATAGGCACCGGGAGCAGCACAGACGCAGTGGGGGCCGCAGGGGCCTGAGGATGCACCAGCAAGCAGCTGGAGTGCCCTCCAGGACTTCCCCTGCTGGCCAAAAGGACTCCCTGGCAAGGCGGGTTTGCGGCTGTGGATGTGTGTCAGAGGCCATTAATAGCAAAGCCAGTGGTGCCAGACCCAATACCCTGGCTTCCAAGCCCTGACCCTACTTTGCGTGGATGCGGGGTGATGAGTGTCAGGGGACTTGGCCAGGGTTTCCCCAGGGTTGAGGCACTCTGTGGCGCTGGATGTGGGCCAATGAGGCAAGGCAGTGGCTTTGGACATGGGGATAGATTTCAGTGGTTTTGGATGTGGGTTGGGGTCTCAGTCAAAGGCATGGGACATGAGTCGGGTGGCTTCTAGTGGCAAGTCCCCTTCGAGGCTGTGTCTAGGCAGGGCATTCAGAAGCCCTCGTGTACTGGTGCCAAAGGGGCGAGTGAAAGAGAGAAAAAAATGCACAAAGGCCTCTGTGCATGATTAGCCGCACACGCCTCAAGAGCTCTGTAAGTTATTGTATCTGCCTTGTTTCTTAACTTTGCCACACGACACCACACAAACTCCACACAACACCCACCGCATGGTTTCTTGAAACGAGCTCCACTCCTTGACTGCTTCTGGTCCTCTAATCTGTAGGCATGAAACCAAACAGCTGAGCTGATGATGGCCGCGCATCTAAGATTTGTATTGTACAGTCCTATGATACAGTCCTCAATAAATCGAAGCAAGCACCTTCCGACATTGCTTGAGGGAGCGCACAAATGTACTAACCCTGCGCTTGCGCTGCTGGATTTCCCTCCTGTATCCCACCTTGCACACACGGGTGCTGTGATGGATGGTCTCAGCAGACATTGATGATGTAAAAGGCACACTTGCTGGGCAATGCCTCAGGTAGGCTGTGAATGGTGCAGGCAAGCAGCCCTGCCACCACGGCCAATAGTACTCACCTGGGACAGCACTGCGCCGAAGTTGTCATTCCCGACCTACAGGTGTTGCAGCAGGCAACCAAAAACACGCACTTCATTGGGACTCACAGTCATCCGTTGATGACACATGCATGGGCTTACTACAAATGCTAGATGACAGTTTGTTGCATCATGGGCTGGTTGCCTGTACAGCCCATACTTGATTTCAATTGAGTCGCAGCATTCAAATCTCTTGAGCATGTGCCAGACCCTGTGTGATTCTCTTGGAATGCTATCAGCTGTCATCCTGCAGTTCACTTGACATCAGTGTGCACTAAGACGTTTGGTGACGCACATCATAAAATTCACCACCTCCAATTGTTGTGCTACCAGGCTGTCAAGTTCTGCATGTCTCAACAAGCATGCCTTGACTACAGCAATGAGTCCATGGAGTCTTCGACCAACAGCTAGTAGCACGCGCAGTGCTCAGAGACTTGAGAAAGTCAAATCAAAATTCAGCAGGAGTCTCACTTCAATAGGGTCAATGAAAACAGGACATGTACAGAGTATGTTTGCCAGATGTTGCGCTATTCCCACAGAACATGTACAGGGTACATACACAATTTTCAGCAACCCCACGCATTTGTCATGCGCCGTGATGAATGATGGAATACAGCTTTGAGAGATGTTTCAGAATCCCCTCAAACCCCTGGTGGCAAAACAATCTGCATCACCCAACACCTGTGGCTTGGAGTAAGCCTGTTGAGGCGTGTGTGTGCAAAAATATGCATGCCTGCGCGCATTACAATTTGCTATGTGACCTCTGGAAGTCTAATGCTTGGGATTCCAAATAAATGACCCTTGATTGGAGTTGAATGTAGCATCATCACGTATGCATGGCAGATCCAAGGCATTATTCACCTCCTTGCCAGGCAAAATGTTATGGACGCGAATGAGCAAAATAGGCACCGGCCAGAATCGCAGGCACTTAGAAGCCATCATTGCTAAGGTTCCAGGAGCACAAAAAAGCCGGGGACGGGAATGGACAGACAACTACGGGTGCCAACCGCGAGCCCCACCTGTGTGAGGAATGTGCCTTCAGGCACCAACACATTCCATGTGTTGTAGTACTTGCACTCCAGCGGCTCCCCGATTGCCTGCAGGACACAAGGCAGGCAAGCTAAAGATTCCAATGCCATCTTTGTGACATGAAGTGTCCGCCATGGATGCACACCCCCGCAGTTGACCACCTCGCCAGAGGAGTCATCCTTCCTTACCTGGATGGTTTGCTTCCTTACCTAGAGGACATGCTTCCTCACCTGGAGGACATGCTTCTTTACCTGGAAGACATGCTTCCTTACCTGGAGGCATGCTTCCTTACCTGCAGGACATGCTTCTTTACCTGGAGGACATGCTTCCTTACTTGGAGGCATGCTCTCTTACCTGGAGGACATGCCCCAGGGGATTGGCTTCCTTCCCTTTGCCAGTCATGCCTGAGTAAAGGCTGGGGCCTGCATGTGCATGCGTTTCTAGTTTGTGTGCATGCAAACGTGCGCACATGTGTATACGTGTCGGTGCATGCATGCGGATCTGCAAGTGTGCGCGCATGCACATGGGTACGTGCATGTGCATGTGAATGTGTGTGAGTGTGCTTGGTAAGAGCGTGCGCCTGTGCCTGGGCCTGTGCGTGTGTGCGCGTGTGTGCGCATGTGTCTGTGTGTGAGCTGCGTGCGCACACAAACCTTCTCCTTAATCACTAACATATAGATCAGACTTTCAAGGTTTCACATATACTCTTGACATTATCTGCTTTGAGGTATTCAGTGCAAAGTGAACGTGCAAGCACAGTTCCCTGGATCCTACCTGACTCAAAATGATAGCCTTTATGCTGGTAGGAATGCGCTGCACCTCCGGGGGTGTAGTGGGACTCCACCACGGTGACCTGCTCACGCAGGGTTGGTGCAAGTTTGCGTATAGACACATAAGTGATATGTTGTGCGATCAACTCCCTTGCACTTTGTTGTGCTTGCACTTGCAAGGAAAGGGTTAAAGTTGTCGCTCTCCACTATCCAGATGATGATCATAACTCATTGTTACCTTGTGTCCATATCTGGCCAGCAGCGCAGCGCAACTGAGTCCTCCAATCCCCGAGCCAATCACAACTATGTCTGTTTCATGGCTGCGCGCCTCGCCCTGGGGCTGCCGCTTGCTTACATCAGGTGTGGTTGTCTGAGCTGCAGCAATCACATTCCTTCTCAATACAGGAGCCCTGGTGGCACCTCGGGGCAGCTGCCCCAACCTTCCACACTTTTGCTGCATCGACGATATGCACACAAGTAATATACCAGTAACGACTAGGTAATTGGATGTGGGGCTGTTGACCCTCGAGATACTTGCGGGTTTGTGGCCAAAAATTGAGCAAGATTGCTGACCTGTCAAATATTCCCCTCGTCAGCGCACTCTATAAGAAAGAACCACGATTTTCACAGGAAATACAACAGCAACTTCTTTCACTTCTAATGGCTGGGACGAATCAAGGAGAGAAGAGGAAACGCGTGCTGGTGGTGGGAGCTGGAGCAGCAGGTGCAGCTTCTCAAGTGTGCAATTCTTTAAGAGTGGGGCACTCTCTGCTCCCAGCAACAACATGCAAATGCGGCACATAGATGACAGAGAGGCCACAGCCCCCTTTAGCCTGGCCACACGCGCCTTCCTGCCAGTGGCTCAGCTTGAAGGGGATGTGTGGAGCCAATTAAAGGTTGTTTCCTGGTCAAATTCTTGCAGGTAGTGCCTGTGCGTGGTCCCTTGCGCGCCATCCACAAAAGTTTGATGTCCACGTGTGGGAGGCGTTGCCTGTACCTGGTGGCGTTGCATCCAGTGCAACTATCAGAAATGGTAAGTCCTGCTCAAAGGTCAGTATGCTAGAATTGATCGAGAATGAGCGCTCATTGATGAGCTATGTGTCCTGCCATGCTACGCTATGCTTGGTGCTCTGGCAGAAAACATCTGAGAAACTAACGATTCCAATGGTAGGCACTTTCAGTTAGTTGGCTGTTTTATCGCTTGAGCATTGGCGTCTTAGTGTGAAGGCATTTGGCAATTCTTCAGTTCAGCGCATTCCTCGAGGAGTTACAGGCTGAAGCATGCTGAATGGCTGTTAGAACACAGCACACACCTGCGTGCATCACAGGGCAGCAGGTGATCAACGACCAAGTCCAAGGTGGAGCACCCAGCTACCGCCACAACCTCAACATCCTGGAGCGCCTTGGATTCAAGGTCGGTAGCCACCTTGTGCACCAAACTGCCCTCGTTTTCACTTCAGTCCTTGGACTGCTCACCACATGTGGCACAGTCCCTGCCTGCCCTATTCAACCATAAGTTCTGCACTTGTGCCACTAAATTGCAGACAACGAGGGTGGACATGCGAGTGGCATTCGGGAGTGGGGACCAGCAGTGGACCAACCACAGGTGAGGCACAGCACTAAACACTATGATCCAGCACGATACCCAGCCCAATTTGGCGGGCTTCAAGGTTCTTCACCATACGCCCATCCATCAGCGGGGTCCGTCTGATGGAGTCTCCAACCCATGTCTCTGACAATCTCAGCCAACCAGTGCAAGCATCACTGGGATGTCCTCCCGCGTTGCGTGTCTCCTCCCTCAAGCAACCTCCCCCCTGATGTTGCCCACCTCTTCCTGCCCCCTCCATCCCTTGCCAGGCCCTGTTGTATCCATCGTGCTGTTTTGCCTGCAGCCCAAGCCCCCTGACAGAGCGCCTCCGCCCTGAGATAGCCAAGTTTGGGCGGCTGCTGAGATGGGTGAACCGCATGGAGCCGCTGTGTATCTTCATGCCCATCGAAAAGGTTGGTCAGTCGGTGCTGCATTGCCTGGAGCTCTTGCATCAAAGGGTGTATGCACCAGTGGATGCTGCCCACAAGCAGCTGGCAGCTGGTGCTGTGGCTGCCTGAAGCAGTTCGTTGTGCCTGCAAAACAGATCCGCTGCTCATCCAGATGAATTGCTCGCATGGCCGTTCATCTCCAGGCGTTGTATGTCTTGTAGCTATCACCTCTTGCCAGGGTAGGTGCACAGCAGCACTGCCTTCTCCATTGCACCACTCGGACTGGTGCAGAAAAGGTCTACTCACCCACCATGCACTTTCACCTTGCGTTCAGGGCAAGGTTGCTGTGCTTTGTCTGCGTCTCTTGGTGCTTGCAGATGCTCAGGTGGTGGGGCTTCTCCGATGAGTTCAGGAACTCCATGGTGTATCCCCTGGTACGTCTTGTGTTGTGCTTTGAGAAATTCCATGGTCTATCCCTGTGCCGTTCAAATTTCCAGGAACTCCATGGCCCCTCTGCTTTTGTGTTGGGAGTTCAGGAACTCCATGATCTGTCCTGTGGTGCGTCCTTGAGCTGTGGGACCCTGCGTCAAACTCTGCTTTTGAACGGATCAGCCCGCCTCAAACACCAGGCTTGCGCCCTCCATCCTTCTCCTTCTACAAAGCCTGTGTGTGTAATATGCACGCCACTTTGATGGTGCTTTGCTTCCAGTGATCCAATCCTTCTAGGTTGCAGCTTTGTGTAAGACAAAGCCATTAGCAGGAGTTTGAAGGTGTGCTTCATGCTTCATTGGTGAAATACCAGCAGTAAGGCTTCGAATGGGACTCACATAGTTCAGGAGTATTCTCAGATGCTCTGCAGATGCCAAGCTGCATTGCTCACTTGCCATCTCTCATGTATATGCATGCAGGTGGCTCTGTTCTTTGGGACAGGCAACCAGACGCCCTTGGTCAGCTCAGCCGTCATTGCTCGTGTCTTCTTGGACCCAGACCTGAAGCTTTTCGACTACTGCCCCGAACGCCTTCTCAACTCTGTGCCTGTGAGTTGTTTACCTGCAATTGCCTCAAATCCTTCGATAAACTTATGTTTAGCCTTTGTGTTATCAACATGCACATCATGAGCCAGCTGGTAGCTAGGTGTCCTAAGTAAGAGCATGGATGGTCAGGATCTATTCGCTCACAAATTTTCTACCAGCCCAAATGAAGCTCTTGTCTGCAATTTCTTACACAGGTAGCAATTCGTCTGCACTCCCCCATTCAATCCATGCCCACATTAGTACTGCGTCGTTTGTGAAAAACGAGCAGGGTGTTTGGCTGTGCATGATGTGTGCCCTGTGCAGGAGATGTTTGCATTCCCAGTGCTGCAGCACGTCTTCTGTGCAATGGCGGACCAAGGTGGCTACTCTATTGACTGCAATCGTCCTGTGAAGAGGGTCACCCGCTGCAATGGGGGGGTGGAGGTTGAAGATGAGAGGGGCATCAAGGTAGGTGTTGCCGTGTTGGAATGGGGTGGGTGCATTACACAGAGCCAGGGCAACGGCAGGGAAGTTGTCAGAGTGGCCAGTTGTCTGGGGATGTGATGGAATGAGAACAAAAACGCGTATAAGTTGTGAACAGGTGCAGTGGTAGAACAAGGTGTACAGAAGTGAAACAGCTGGGTCAAAAATGCTGATCTGCTGATGCCGCCCTTCAGCTGGAAAAGATATTGCTAAGCTTGGTAGCCCGTCAGACCTTGCCCTTCAGGTTGACAGCTGCATGCTGTTATGCGTGTAAAAATTGGCTGCTTTCTCTCTTGTCAATACAGGAGCACTTTGATGACATTGTATTTGCATGCTCAGCAGAAGTGGTCCTCAAGGTGCTCCAAAACCCCACATGGTGAGTTATGAAATGCCAAAACAATATGTTAAACTAACCAACTAAGACATGCTTGCAATCATTCAAGGCATTGGCAAGTCATAAGAATTGCATGCACAATATCGGGGCTCATTACTCGTCCAATCTGAAAGCTGCAGACCCAATCCTTCTGGTCTTGCGACTGGGGAAGGAAATCCACTGATCCTGGGCAAGGAGTGGAATTGTTGGGATGAGTTGAAGGCGTCGCACGGACAGGCCTAGAGGGCTCCATAGGCCCAGATTCCATGATAATGTTAAACGTTCTTGAAGAGGGAGAGGCTTAAGAGGCCCATTTCTCATGATCGTCGCCTTTCTCACCTTATTAATTGATAAATGCAGCCACAGGCCTGCTTTAATTAGCAGGACGGCTTACCAATAGCTGTAGAGCTGAACATGCTCTAGCCTCTTCCATGCATACTCTGACCTGATCTTTGATCACAGTAGTTCATATGCCAGGGTACCAGCTGAAACTCGATGTGCTGGCTGTTGTGCAGGCTGGAAAAGAAACTCCTGTCGCAAGTACAGTACTACTTGGACTACTGCATCACACATGAAGACACCGACTACATGGTAAGAAATCCTGTTTAATTACTTTCGTTCCTGAATTGTCACACAGGTGAAATGTGCACTATCTGTATACTTGCACCAGACTTGTTTGACAGTAATCCACGCAAGCTGGCAAATGTGTCCAATCTGAATTGTGAGTGCATCATCAAGCCATTGAAATAAGGAGAAACAAACTGACCTGATAGCACCGCACTATTATGCTGCACTGAGATACCTGGTACTGAATTGCACTGCTATACTCTTGCTCTTTGAAAACCTGCAGAAGCGCATGTACATGGCGCCGCACCAGCATGAGAGGCTGGACAAGGACAACTACTTCGTGCGCCAGTACCCTGAGGCGTGAGTGTTGCACAGGCATGCAGCAGCCAAGCTCAAGCAGATCTGCTGCATATACATTGTGTTCGTAGTAGGTGCGCTTGATTGTTGACTATCCTTACATCTAGTACTTGCAGCGGGCATGCTTGTTTTGTGGATAATAATGCGCCTACCTTGGCGCCCTCCCTGGTTCAATCAGCTGGTGTGCTCAAGTGCATTCAATTGTGAACTGCCTTTCTCAAGGCAAGCTGGAGGCAATCACTTGCTTCAACCGCCTTAAGGGCATGTAATGCATCCTTTTCTTCTTTCTTAAAAGAATGCCTTACATGTCCTCAAGAGCCTTAGAATGAAAGCACCATTAGTGTTGTCCTGTGTGAGTTGACGCGCTCAGAGGCAGGCCCTGACTGAGCACAAGTGTTTTGAACCTTATTATCCCGCAGCCCTGACAAGATTGAGATGTCCTTCAACCTCAGCACCTACCAAGAGCACATGAAGCAAGGTGTGGGTCTATGGCTGAGAAGGCAACCTCAGTGCCCGCTCTACGTTGGCAGTGTTTGTGTTTAGCCCTCAGTGCCTGCAACGCGTTGGCCCTGTCCCAAGCTGGTTTGAGGTACCCAGCAATTCCAGGCCCACAAGGTCACCAAGTCGCACAGTCACCAAGTCACACACAGTCACCAAGTCGCACAGTCACAAAGGCCCACAAGGTCACCGAGTCGCACAGTCACAAAGTCATGGATGCTTTGCACTTGCTTTGAAAGCCCTGCTCCTTTCCTTAAATTTGCCCCATTTATTTGGTTGGTATAGACTTCAGCCCTGCTTGCCCTCACCTGGGCTCAAAGGTTAGCAAGCCCTTGCCAGTGCCATCAATGCCTGATTGACCCTAACTGAAGCATATGTGGATTGATTTGTCGCAACTAACATTTTCACAGCAGACACTGGGCACATCCAGCATGCAAAAGCCCTTCACGCCCCCTGTGCTCTCACCCAGGTGCCTCTGGTTCCAGTGATGGAAGTTCCACTGACCATGCAGCTTTAAATCCTCCACCTCTCTACCAAACCTACTACCTGGATGCGCAGAATAGGCATCTGTGGACTGACAAAGAGGTGAGCACACAGCACGGCTGGCACCTCGGAATTTGCAGCTTTCTTTCCTGTTCACCTAGGAAAAAGTAAGCAAGCAGCCTTCGAGTTCTTGGTGGTTGATGGACTGCAGACTTGCAAACATGCCTTAAAAAGTATGCGAGGAGAATAAAAGTTTGTTGCCTGACTGTGGCAGAGCTTGGTGAAAGTGCCTGTGTTATGTGTATGCATACCAATGCCAACCAAAAATGTGCCACATTGCTATGCTCATGAGTGCATTTTGCTGCAAATTTTGCCTTTCCTATCAAGCCAGCAACATAGCTCAAGGGTGATGTTTGCATACAAACACCAGGTTGACGAGACTAAGGTCATCAGTAAGCGCTGGATGCGGCAGTTTGCTCACACTTGGCGCCACTTTGCCAAATGGGTACCCTTCGGCAGGTTCATCCAGGTGTGTGCCCTATGAACAAGTAAGGTTGGTATGCATGCATCGCCAGGCTGATCAGGCTGAAGCGTGATTCATTCCAGGTCAATTCAAGGGTGTGAGAGAGGGAGGGCTAACAGATGGCTAATTTTCCTGCATACATTCATTCTCCTTTTTCCCCTCTCAACCCACTCCAGCCAACTCGTTTTCCAGATAGAATACCAACAATTCATTCCCAGACGAATGGATGGGCATCGATTAAAGAGGTCAGCGACCCTGTCACATGGAATTACTTGATTCACTGATGTCTTCAACCCGTTACATGAATGCGCTCTTTGGCTTCACTTCATCTGTGTGAGCAGGGTGGAGGACCAGGGAACTGCACATGGTTTGCCGGAAGCTACACCTTATTCAACACACAGGTGTGTGTGTGTGTCTGCTTTGGCACATGCGCTCGTGCATGCTCAGGACAGGTGCGCATGCGTCTTTCCTGTTGAAGCATACTTCGAAGGTTCTATTCTGCTGGGAGCCACTCTGATGGCAGGTGTAAAGCAGAATCAGTGATGTCCCCCTGGGATGGTAGGAATCATGCAGCTGAAGTCAATGAGCTGGTCGTCCCCGACACTGGATCACCCCTTCCTTAGGCAAAGGTGGCCGAACAGGGTCCTCAACGCATAATTCAACAGCCACCACACCGTTCCCAAGACCTGAGCGCACCAATGGATAGCTTTTCTGGCTCCAATGATGCCCTTCAAGTCAGAATTGGTGCGGTAAATGGGAGGTCTTGGAAAAACAGAATGTAAACATGGAACAGCACACACCTTATGCTGCACACAGCCCCAAACTCCGACCTTGACGTGCCTGCACATGTGTAAAGTTGCCCTGCATCTCCTGTGTGGACTTGGGCCTGGGAAGCTCTGCTGCTGAGCTGTGCTCTCAGGAAAGGCAATAGTAAACACTTGTTGTGGCCAACTCCTTCCCATCCACACCCTTGATCAGCCGAGTTGGCCAACGGTGGGGGGGTGGGGGGTCCAACGGTGGAGATGACCAGCTTATAGCCCCTGCTTCAAATGCTGGTAGTTTTCAGGGGTAGGACTTGAGTCACAGCAAAATTGAGGCATGAGCAATCAGTTATGCATGTGAAGAAACTTGGCAACCTGTAGTAGTACTAATGTTGTAATTTTGCTTCTTGCTGGAGACTCTTTTGACAAGCGCATCTCATCTATCATTGCGCGGACCCTGTGAAATTTGTGAGCAGGAAATAGCCATGATGAGTGGCCTGGCTGCAGCCGAGCGCCTGGGGGCTGACTACCCGTTCCCACATGACAAGCTTGCTTCAGCGCAGGTAACCACAAAGCAGATGCCGTTTTTCACTCTCTCCTCCAGACCAGCTTCTAGTCACATCCTAGGTGCCTTCAGCCTTTGTGCCCACATGTTGATGCACCTGAGGTCATTGAAATGCATACATGCTTGGAAATCTTGCGCCAAACAATGCACCTCCAGCCTCTGCCAAAGCATTCCCTTCCGCTTGGGCCAGGTTCAACATGCTGCTCATGCACCCTCTGGTGCTTTGATTGTCCTGCGGCCCTGACTTATTCAAGGAGGAAACGCTTTGGCATAGGTTGGAAGTACATTGCTTTTGTGTGTTGATTGTCCTGCAGCCCTGGAAGAGTTAGGCTTACAGAAGTAGACTTTGCTTGGAAAATAGGCTAACTTCCAGTCATCAGCTTGCCATGCAGTTATGTAGTTGCGCTATAGCAGTGATGGAATCACTCTCATGCCCCTGCCCTGTTGATCCCACATGCCAGCGTTCCGGCGCCTAAGGGCAAGTGCCGTACTTTGTCCCATCCCCGAACCCACAGTCCGGCATGTTCCCAAGTGTCATGCTGAGACTGTCATGCTGAGACAAGTGCTGTGCTTCTTTGCCGCACCCACACAGTTCGACATGTTCCTGAGTGTGGTGCATGGAGCCACTCGGCGTAACAAGGGTGACTCCAAGGCTGCAAAGGCAGCAGCGGAGGAGCATGCTGCAGCTGTGGCGCGCGTGAACACCAAGGAGCAGGAGCAGACCGAAGAGGTATGGGCACGCCTCAATAATCAAGGCACAAGCCATAACCAAGTGACTCATGCTGAATATCAAGGGGTGCCTGATCTACCTGCTCTTGTCACAACCTGCGCCACTTGTGGATGGCACAAAGCTTGTGGATGGCACAAAGCTTGTTTGGGGGGCCTTCAACCTATCACGGTGATTTTAATGCCTCAGCATGGGTGGATCGTGTGGCAGATTCTTTTGGAGCAACTATAAACCCTCTCACTGAAGTTCACTTGCTTGCTGGGCTCAGTGACCCAAAGCAGGCGCATTTCAACTAAGTGGGTTCGTAAAATGCGCGCCCATGGAAAGCTTGGTTATGCAGCTGCTGCACCTAGAAACGTGTGGAATCTGTTTGCCGGTTGCCCATGCCCAACTCATTTTAATGTGAGGCTTGCTTGTGTATGCATGTGTGATTGTCCTAAGACCCATAAAGCATGTGTCTGTTTGAGTGCAGGGAGGCTTGCTGAGTGTGCCCGTGCGCCCTGCCGAAGAGACAGCAGCCCCATCCATCGAGCTGGCGCCGCCTGCTGATAAGGCCGCGGCCAAGAAGGCAGGCATCCCTGCAGCGGCGTAAAAAGGCAGCTGCGCAGATTGGCTCCTGGACTCAAATCTTGATTTGACAGCTGAGAGGCATGATTTGGCTGATGTAAACTCAATCTGGGCATCCCTCCATTATTACTAATACATTCATCTGTGATAGTTGGTGACGAATGTAGCATAAATTGGCTATTTGTTCTGCATACTTGCTTATTCTTTCCATGTGTCATTGCTCAAGCTATGCCCCATCTAACTGTGACAGAGGCTCTGCAATGAGAGAGAGCAACCCCTTGTTCATAGTTGTGTTAATTAGGCTGCTGCTTGTGCATGCCCTAATGAGAGACGATCCGTCAGTGTGAGGAGCGCCCAGCATTTAAGCGTCTCCAGCGGCTGCCTCCAAAAGGAGTCCTAAGGAGCAGCTTGCCCTGATTATCTTCTTGGACTGCGTGAAAGTGTGGAACGCTACCAGTTCATTGTTCATCCCATCACAAAATGTAGTGCTTGAGGTGGTACATTTGACTGCCTTGTCTTTATCTTCTCAATCACCTTATCACATAGTCTGCAATTTAAGTTTCCGTCATACTGCCTATCATAGGCATCATGATGATGAAAGGAAAATGCTTGCGCCAGATCGACGCCTTTCCATCACCGTGGCCGGCCAGATTTTCACCTCAGTGGGCTGTGTTGCTCTTTGTGGAGATGGACCTTCGCAGCTTTTATTGGTTTACTGGTACAATTAAGCAAAAGCCATCACTTTTGGTTCATTAGACCAACAAGAAAACATGGTGCTTTCTGCTCACTGCCAGCCAATTGTAATGCACCACAACAGTGTCAGACAGACTTGATCGATTTAGAGCTACGGTGTACTACTTTAATTATGTACTTATTTATGTACTTATTTATGTAACATTAGTATGAATATTTATGTACTTGTTTATGTAACATTAGTATGAATAATCCTAAAACGGCATGCTGTCCTCAGGAGGCTCCACACGGAGGCTCCGTGTGAACTCCACGTGGCTCGGAGCCACTCTTAGGCAGGTCCTTGAAACTGACCTCTTACAGACTTAACGTTATAGTGCCACTTTTAAGCAGGCCCTTCGTGCAGACCTCAAGCTGGTGCCTCGGGCTTTAACATCTTGGGCTTTTGGTATTTTGCATGCCTATGAGATTGCGAGGCTGACTCACACACACAAGCTTTCTTGCAGGGGCTCCTTTTCTGTTACTCAGATTTCACAGCTGACCTTAGGTTAGGTTAGGTCAGGTTACATAGCTGTATCCGCCGAACGAGGGCAGCTTAGCTGAAGCCTATAAGGCCTGCAACTCTAAACTAAAACTAAAGCGCTCAAACCAGGTGAAAGGTAGTGTCTGGAAGCCAGATGTTTTGGTGAATAGCAAGACTGAAAACCGGAAGAAGTTTGAAGGCAGTTCACAAGCGCGCAAGGGCAAGATCACAGCAGATGAAGGCTCACTGACTA